>OIEC01000671.1_pt1 | contig 17237 bp, 10 predicted proteins | sample 1604801 | NCBI WGS metagenome assembly OIEC01 (sample SAMN01760940, study PRJEB22395) | human gut metagenome | reverse complement strand
AAAGGGCGTGGGAATATATGTTTTGTGCAACTTTTATTTTTCAAACACGCTCTAGTCTATGATTTCTTTTACGTTCTCCACACTGATTTCTGCTATTGCTGCGATCTGTTCTAACGGGAACTTTGCCTCATGCATTTTAGTAACCACTCTAACTAATTTTTGTTTTTCTCCTTTTTCTTGACCTTCTCTATAACCGTATTCCTGTCCCTCTTCAAACGCTTCTTCCCTAATCCCCTGACTTAAGTTACACATTTCCTTCACATCCTTTCTTATATCATTTTCCAATGGGATATCGTATTCTTTCTCCATTATATCCAATTTATCTTCTACCTCCAAGTCCGAAGATAAAAGTGCTGATAATAAACGATGTAATTCGTATTTTTCTTCTTTTTCCGGTAAGTTTTTTGCGATTCCTATTATTATAATATTGAGAAGATCTAAATCGCCTTTCCATTTATGAGATCCTATAATCTGCTCTTCTTCTAAATGAATATGACTCAAACTGTGTTCTTTCATGTTCATACAAATCCAAATAGAATAAACTCTTTTCATATCATCATATTCTGAATTTACAAAATCTCTTCCCTTCTGTGAAGATACTATTCTGCATATATAGAAAATAGCTCTGTTTACTATTTTATATTTTCTCGGTTCTTCTTTTTGTGCCTCTACGTTAATAATTATCTGAGTCAGACCATCTTTCATCCTGACATAAAAGATAATGTCAAAACGTATCATTCCCTCGTTAATCTCACTGTTTTCTGTATTTAACCCGCTAACCTGTTCTGTAGTTTTCGTATCTTCTAATTCTTTTCCTGGGTTGTCTCCCGCTTTCTTTTTCCCATTAGTCATTCCAGAATCAACCGGAATAACACTAATATACGGTTCTCCTTCTATATAATTAACTACTTCCTTCGGATTCATCTCCCGAAATTCCTCTATAGTATTTACCAATATGTACGCCAGTATGATTTTATGTCCTAAAAGCTTCTTCGCCTTCTCGTCATACTGGGCATCTTTATCTGACGCTCTCACTGTTTTCTTAATAGATGCGTCCACAAATATCTCCTTTTTGTAATTAATCATTCTTTAATTCCATATTTTTACTATATAACATTTTTCTGATTTATGCAAGAGGAATTTTAATTTGTGAGACTGTAAAAATAGACGAACTCAGGGAGATAAATAAAGCATATTTGTGGCTTTCGTCGCGGCGTGTTGAATGTTCGCTCCACGCGCTCGCATCCAACACTTGCTCCCAGGCCACAAATATGCTTTATTTATCTCCCTGAGTTCTGCTCATTGCCTATATCCGCTCTCTATTTATTTTAAAATCATATCTACATTTATAGATTTATAACCAAAAGTGTCGTAAAAACGACCATTTAGACATAAACGCTAGATATTTGAAAAAAAATTGTTACAATGAGGAGAGTACAATAGAAAAAACGAGATACTTATATTTTTACAAAAGGAGGATTTATTATGCATTGCGAAATCTGTGGAGGTTAAATAGAAATACAAGCTAACGGCAAAGGCATATGTCCATATTGCGAAGGACGCTTAAGTATCTTTGGTAAGAAATGCAAATCATGCGGAAAGAGCTATTAATTTACACTAATATTTTTACAGAAAAGAGGGATTTCAATGTCTGATTTTTTTAAAGATGGTTCTCGGTGGGGAAGTATTGACAGTAGCGGTTCTATTTACGCTTCTGACGGTACTTATCTCGGTAGTTTAGACAAGTTTGGAAAGTTCCATGACAGCAGTGGCACTTATATGGGCAGTATAGATAGTCAGGGGAAAATACGAAATTATAAAGGTGATTATTTAGGAAGTGTATGGTCAAACGGTGAAGTTCACAACGATCGTGGAGATTATATTGGAATGTTTCCATATTACAATGGAAAGATAGGCCAATTTCAAATCGGAAATAATAATGATTCGGCCTCATCTAATAATAATTCAGACTATAACAATGACAACCAGACAACGGGAAGTTCCACAACTCATACTTCCACTGGAGGCGGCAGTATAACTCCTGCCAGTCTTTCTTCTGAAGGGGATATTCTAGATGTCATAAAATTTGTAGTTATTATTATCGGCGCCCTTATTTTTTCTATATTATCCGATTGTTTTTATACAGTAAAAGAGTTATTTATTTCTCCATACTCATCCATTCTTTTGCTGTTATCCTTAGTCGCACCGGCTATTGCTGGCACCATATCCAAAAAGGAGAATGCTGCTAAGGAGTTCCCTCTTTTATATCTGATAAATTATGCACTTTGCCTGCTGTGGTCTATTATTTTTACATTGATTTTGCAAATGACTGCTGTTTATTCTGTTTTTATTTTCGCATTAGATAGCGTAATCTTTGCATTAGCTATGACTATTATTTCTATCCTGTTCTATACAATACTGGATAAAATAATCTTTAGCAATAAAAACATGGATGATTTTAATTGGTTAATAGCACTCCTTAGTTTATCTATTATTACTTGCGTTCTAGTAATTATATTATTTGTTCAGAATCTGTTTCAACTTGACCATCGTTTACAATGGGACAAACGCCCTCGTTCCTATGCACCTTATGAGTCCACTACAGAATATACTGACGAAGATACTGAAAGTTATGATAATACCGATGATTCGGATGATTTTTCTGATGATTCAGAAAGCTACAGCGATGATTCCTCCGATGATTCCTGGAATGATTCTTCTGACTCTTCTAATGAAAATAATAACGAAGAGTCCTCATGGGATTCTATAAGTTTTGAAGATAAAATAAATCAAATCAAAACCGATTATTATGATATTGAAAATAACTTAGATTCAATGGAAAGTGACTCTAGTGATGGGGCAACGTTCTATTACAGAAATAATACTCTGACAAAAATGGTTGATACCGTATATCAGGATAATTATACTGTTGAAGTATCCTACAAAAACAGTAAACCATTTTTCATTTTCATGAAATCTAATGATGATAATTCTGAATACAGATATTATTATTTTAACGGGAAATTAATCCGCTATATCGATGAAAATGGCGAAGTTAGTGATTATGAAGATGGAACAGATATCATTGGTTCCGATTTATATGAATGGGCTGATGCTATGTAAAATTCTGGTTTACCGCAGGTCAAGGTATGCACTATCTACCACTTACGATTGCTCAACAACTATAAATTTTTTAGCGGTTCTACTCAATAGCTCTTCAAGCAATCCGACTATAGATTCTTTAGCTTTGCCGGGCTGCCAACAAACAGAACTCCAGAAGATAAATAAAGCATATTTGTGGCCTCGGAGCAAGTGTTGGATGTGAGCACGAAAGCGAACATTCAACACGCCGCGACTAAAGTCACAAATATGCTTTATTTACCTTCTGGAGTTCGTCTGTTTATCTGTCGCTCCCCCTTGCCTGCGGCAAATCACCCCCTCTTATGTGCTTTTCCATAAAAGAGTTCGGCTAATTTCCCTGTTGTCATTTCTTCTCGTTCTTTTCCGGTCAGATCCATGACTATTTTTCCAGAATCCAGCATAATCGTCCTGCTACCGTATTCTAATGCATATTCCATATCATGCGTAATCATAAGGGTTGTGATCTTATTTTCCTCAACAATCTTTTTCGTTAATGCCATGACTTTTTCGGCTGCGCCGGGGTCAAGGGCTGCGGTATGTTCATCGAGTAATAGGAGTTCTGGTTCTGCAATGGTTGCCATTAAAAGAGAGGCTGCCTGTCGCTGTCCGCCGGAAAGAAGACCGATTTTTGTTTTCATTCTGTCTTCGAGTCCCATTCCAAGTGTGGAAAGGACTTCTCTAAAGTAGGCACTGTCCTTTTTATTTAAGGCAAAGAAAGACGGGGAAGCCTTTCTTGTGTAAGCAAGGGCAAGGTTTTCCTCAATGGTGAGGTTCGGAGCGGTTCCACGAAGTGGATTCTGGTAAAGGCATCCGATGTTTAAGGCTCGTTTGTAGTCTTTTAATTTCGTAATGTCTTTGTCTCCTAAGTACACTTTTCCTTCATCTGGAAAAAGGCTTCCGAGGATGACGTTAAACATGGTAGATTTACCGGAACCGTTTGAACCGAGTACAGTAACAAACTGACCGGGTTCTACGGTGAGATTTAAATGGTCGAGGGCAACTTTTTCATTGACAGTGTTTGCCTCAAACTTTTTTGTGATATCTGTAAGTTTTAACTGACTGCTCATTAACGTCTGCCCCCTTTCTTTTTATATGTTTTTTGTAACCACGGAATAACTAATGCGATTACAACGATAACTGCAGACAATAATTTAACTGCATAGCTTGGCATATCAATCTTGTATGCAATCTGAATGATGATTCGGTATAATAAGGAACCGAGAACAACACCAACTGCCTGTATTGTAACGGAATGATTACTAAAGAAAGTAAGACCGATGATTACCGAGGCGAGTCCCATAACAAGCATACCATTTCCACAGTTCAAATCTGCGTATTTCTGATACTGGCAAAGAAGCGCGCCGGAAAATGCAACGAGTGCGTTAGAAATCATAACCCCACCGATTCTGGATACATCTGCATTAATCGAAGATGAACGAACCATTTCCTCATTATCACCAGTTGCAATAATCGCCATACCATTTCTTGTACGGAAAAATGTAACAAGAACTGCACAGGTTACAATAACGATTATCATGGTAAGTAAAAATGCGGTCATGCCTGATGACATATCCTTGCCAAAGGCTCTCTGGAATATCTTGTATACAGTATCTGCCGGTTTATTTACGGTTACACCCAAGCTGTTTTTTGCTTCATACTGTAAATAACGGTTGGACTGACCACCCAGAATAGCATAGTTTACTGTGTAAAGTCCCGTCATTGTAAGGATACCAGATAAAATCGGTTCAATCTTTAATTTAGTCTGCAAAAGTCCCGTACAAAGTCCTGCTGCCGCTCCTGCAAGCGTGCCAGCAGCAAGCCCTAAAATCGGATGCCCTGCAATCGTCACTACGACACAGGCGGTCATTCCAAATACAAAACTTCCCTCTACCGTAAGGTCAGGGGTTTTTAAAATACTAAATGTCAGAAAAACGCCCAGGGCCATAGGGGCGTAGATAAACCCCTGGCCGAGAGCGGAAACTAACATGCCTGCTATTTCATTCATGTTTATGTCCTCAATTCTAATCTTGATTCATTATTTATTAAAATGACTTGTTCCATCTTCCTCTACAAGCACATCAAATCCTTCAAATGCCTTCTTATCAAAGTTACCACCAAACTGTTTTACAGCCTGCATATTTACATATTTTGCATAATCAGAAATTGTCTCGTAAGGAATATCAGAAACTTTTTCGCCGTTTGCAATCTTTTCTACCATGTCTGCAACCTGTTTTCCAAGCTGTACATAGTTTACACCAACTGTAGCAAATCCACCGTCTGCAACCATAGAGTCAGCACCACAGTAGATAGGAACTTTCTTTGCATAAGCGGCATCTGTGTAAGTAGCCATTGCTGAAGCGATTGTGTTGTCGTTACCAGTATAAAGTGCATCTACTCCTTTAGAAATCAGGGATTCTACTGCTGTCTGAAGCTCAGAAACATTAGAGATAGAAGACTCTTCATAAGCGATATTATTATCGTCACAGTATTTCTTAGCTGCTGTGATTGTAGATACGGAGTTTGTTTCACTGGATGTATACAGGAAACCAATCTTCTTGTAATCTGGCTGGAAGTTAGCGATCAGCTTAACGATTTCATCTGCTGGAATGTTGTTAGAAACACCCGTGATATTCGCACAATCTTCTCCTGTAAGACCTGCTGCTTCCGGGTCTGAAACTGCGGCGAATACGATTGGTGTATCTTCTCCATCATAAACGCTCTTTGCTGTCTGTGCTGTGGAAGTTGCGATTGGAACAACAATGTCTACTCCTTCAGATTTATAATTCTCAATGATAGAGCTTAATGCTGCTGTATCACCGTTTGCGTTATCTGTTACAACTTTGATGTTGTCGTCTTTTCCAAGTTCAGAAGTGATAGTATCACGAATCTGGTCAAGGGATGTGTGGGACATTGGCTGAACGACTGCTACAGTAACCTGTTTTTCTGACTTACTACTTCCTGTGCTGCTTTCGGAACTGCTGTTAGAACCACATCCTGTTAAACAAAGAGTTCCTGCCATTGCTGCTATAATTGCTGTACTTACAAATTTTTTAAATTTTCTCATTTTCTTTTCCTTTCTATATCTGTTGTCCGAAGTTTTTAATCAGCTTATATTGTAAAAAGCTTCTCCCCAAGATTATATAAATTTAAAAGTTTAATTGTTTCAGATTAAAACTTGTGTTAAATATCAGAGTGCCAGCAATTCTAAGTTCTAATTTTCACTTGCCATTTTTATATGCTTTTTAATTACCTCACAAGATTGGTTAAGCATCTCCTGTTCTTCCTCTGTTAATGGAAGTTCGATTATTTTCTCAATTCCATTTTTACCGATGAGACATGGGACTCCGCAATGTACATCATGCTGACCGTATTCGCCTTGAAGTAATACAGAGGCCGGCATGATTTTTTTCTCATCACGGAGGATGCAGGCTGCCATTTCAGTTAAGGCTCTGCCGATGCCAAATTCAGTTGATTTTTTGCCTTCGATGATAGTCATTCCAATCTGTCTGGTTGCTTCTAAGACTTTTTCCTTAGAAATATCATAAGCATCGAATGGAAGTCCCCCGATTGTTACTGATGAGAATGGAATCATAGAGGAATCTCCGTGTTCTCCTAAGGAATATGCCTGAATAGAACGTCTTCCCACACCGGATTCTTCGCTTAATGTCCGAATTAATCTTGCGGTGTCTAATAAAGTTCCTGTTCCAAAGACTCTGTTTCTTTCTAAACCAAGTCCTTTTCTTACATAGTCGGCTACAATGTCAGCTGGATTGGTAATGGTTACGACAATTCCTGGAATCTTGTATGGTTTTAACTGTTCGAGAAGTTCTTTTAACATTTCTACGGAACGGCCTAACATATCAAGTCTTGTCTGTCCCGGCTTTCTTGCCTCACCGATTGCGACAACAACGAGAGCTGCATCTTCGCAATCTTTATAGTCACCATCTCTTACTACCGTTTCTCTCTCACAGAAGCTTACGCTATCTGCAATGTCTAATGCCTGTGCGTGTGCCTTATCTTTATCCACATCCACAAGGACAATCTCACCGGCTATACCCGAATGTGCCAGTGCATATCCACAGTGGGAACCGACATGTCCTGCACCGATAATCACAACTTTTCTCATTTTCATCCTCCTTATCCACAATTATCAAAGTTTTTCCACAATACAGCTTTGTTGATGTCAGAGAACTATAAAAAAACGTCCCTGACAAATATTCTCTATCTGTCAAGGACGGGTAAAATTCTAAAACTTCTCCCGCGGTACCACCTTGCTTCATGAAAATCTTCATGCACTCACAGGATACACATCATATCCCTGACAACTAACGTATGTCCTCACGTCAATGCTAGTAAGCTTTAAACTTCCATATCACCGTATTCTATCAGTTTCTGTACTTCTTCAAATACTTCTGTGCAAGATAATTGATATCTGCCTGAATCTGCTGTTCACACTGCCCTCCGTGGCCCACTTGACAATCTGCGTTCTGTCCGGTTCTCAGCATCCCGGTCTCTCTGTAAGTGCATCAATCGCCCTAACTTCCACATCATCGGTTTAAGCGTCCGCTGTATTTACTTTAATGCGTTGATTATATACCCACTTGATAGGAAAAGTCAACTATCTATTTTCCAATTCTTTTTTTCGCGCGTATATTTCTTCTTTGATTGTATCAAGTGTCTCGATTTCGTCCACTTCTTTTAACAGCTGCATATAAATCTTTTTCTTCTCTGCTACTGGAGTATTTCCCATAACTTTGCGCACAAAATACTTCTCTTTTGTCATAGTTGGCTTAAATGTACGCGCATAATTCTTTGTTGTCTTTTTAAATCCGGCAACTTCAAGGAATCCTTTTTCAAGTAAAGCATTCACCATGAGATGAATAGAACTGTTCTTCCATTCCTTGTCCCCAGATGCTTTGATAATCTCTGAAGCAGTAAGTGCTTCTTCCTGCTCCCACATTACCTCCATAATCGCCAACTCGCTCTTTGTTAAATGTTGTTCTGCCATGATAATCTCTCCTTAAACTTTATATATGTTTATTTATGTTCACTACACCCTTTTAATAAGAATGCATTATATCTTGCCTGCTTCATGACTTCTGACAAAGCGGCCTTCCACTACCATATCTGTCCAGGCATTTCTTTGATTGCATTCTGTCCTTCCTTTACAAAATGATTTTTTCTTAGAGTGTGTTAAAAAATCCTCTAATTCTTTCGTCTTTTTCTGACAATATTAAATATAATAATTGCCACAAATGCTATGATACCACATCCGGTAATCATAAATGCAAGCTTAATTCCCGGAAGCTGATAATGTAGCTTAATATCATGTGTTCCTTTTTTAAGATTAATACCGATATACTGATAATTTACCCTCTGAATATCTGTCTTTTTGCCGTCAACATATGCTGTCCAGCCTTTCTGATATGGGAGAGTGACCACCAGCATCTTGTCTTTGTCAACAGTGATATTACCAGTTACCGTATTCTTCTCTGCTTTTGCATTCTGCAGGGAATTCTCTTTAAGTGCATTCACTCTGTCTGCATAATTAGACATCGTCTGAGAATAAAGCGCAAGATCCTTATACTTCAAAGTGCCTGTACCGACAAACTTCAAGGTACATGTCTTTACAGCACCCTCTCTGTATCCCAGATTAAAAAGATATTCCTTTTGCCCGGTAGTATATGCATCAATACGGAACTTATGACCATATTTTACGCCCGGAGCCTTAATTCTTGCTGTTATAAAATGCTCTTTCGCATCTTTTTCTGCATAAATATCTCCAACCAGAGACAGATAAGTTTCTGCATTGGCCGGCGCCTCAAAGGAGAACTTCATCGTCGCACCCGGCTTCTCTATCTCTATCGTATCTTTTGTCATAGACACACCGTTAAGCTTTATATTTTTAATCTTTAACTTTTGTGCAGTAAGCGGAAGCTTCGTAGCCACAGTAAGATTACTGTTCTTATCCATATCCTTATCTTCCACAATAGCTGCGAGCATTGTAGTCTCCTGCTTTTCGGCTGCAGAATACTGATCAATTCTATCTGCATTTACTATTTTATCGTAAGTATACCCAAGTGGCAAGGAATATTGATTCTCATAAATAGAATAATATTTATTCTTTGTCTCCTGCACCTTTTTATAGCCATATGGAATTGTTGCCGTATTCTTCTTTGCAACACCCATATACTTCACGCTCGCAAGCGTATTCAGGTAAGTCCGGAAGTTGTAATCATAGATACTTACAATATTCCAGCGGCAATTACCCATCGCATTATTATAATTTACAATACCGCCATTTAACGTACTGCTAAATGTAGAAACATCATTATATCCATATAACAAACTGGAAGAACGAAGGTTACCCGTTGTAACAAGATTGGTGCTTCGGTAAAATTCATCCGTATCCACTCCCGGTACTTCATCAAGATGCTTTAACGCTGTCCCTGAAATCTTCTTTTTAGAATCTCCCGCAGAAACGTAGGTATCCAGATGCGTATAACTATCATCCCCAGAAGTAATAAACCACTTTGCATTAAGGAAAATAACCAGGGCAGTCATTCCAAGAACAATTCCTCTAAACTGTTTCTTAGAAAATGTAATCTTATCACTATTTAATAAGAACAGCATAATCAGCGTTGCTGCCAAAAGTCCAAACGCACCATAAATACTTGGAACAAACAACTTGTCAGAGAAAGCATTTACCAGCCCGTAAAGTCCAGTGACCGCTGTCATGATTCCCAGTTCTTTTCCGCTCAGATCCCGCATCTTATCAAGACTTTCTGCCAGAATAAAGGAAACGATCACCACATAAATATAACCCCAGCGGTTATTTACATTACTAAATCCGCTGAAAATATATCCGAAAACAGGGAACAGGGAAAATGCCGTGAAAATCACAAATAGCCAGCGAAGTTCCTTTCGGTTCTTTCTTGTAAAAAGTAATACGATTGCCAGCATTGCAAGCGGAGCAAATCCAAGCTTAAGCCATAAACCAGACGCAAAGTTATCCGATATATAGGACGTGAAAAAGTCCACCAGCCATTCTGTACGGTAAAATAATGGTGTTGTACTTAAAAATGCAGTAATCTTTCCACCGCCACTTCGGCTTGAACCCATGTAACTTCCAAAAGATGTAAATAATGAGATTACTCCCAGGGATGCCCCCAGAATATAACTTCCCACTATAATAAATCCTCGCTCAAAAAATGTCTTCCAATTCCGATATTCCTCTGTACAAACGATTCGAAGCACAAAATAGATTCCCAGTGCGATCGTGTTCATATACAGAAAATAATAAGAACACAGCAGAGAAACCGCTACTAAAACTGTGAGCATATACCATTTTCTATTACGAATCAGTCTCTCCATCGCAACAACAAGAATCGGGAGAAGAATCATTGGCGTAAGGAATTGCCCATGCTTCGTTCCCGCATAAATCGCATAGCCAGAAAAGGCATACACAATACTTGCCGTATAAGCTGCAAAATGTGACTTTTTAAAATAAAGTACAAGACCGGACATACTAAGTCCTGCAAGAAAATACCTTACAATAATCAGAAAACTATATGCCTTCTCTATCTTCGCCGGTGAGAATAACAGGTATAACCAATAAACCGGGTCATAACTGATCGCCACTGTCGCACCAAGTCCTGTTGTAAAATCGTACTGTTTAAAATCAAAGTTTCCACTGAAAATATCTTTAAATATCTCAGGAATATACTGAATAAAACGATATACCTTCGGAACATACTGCCCAAGACCATCTGCCTCCCAGATTAATGTTTTATTCTGTAAAATGTATGGCAGGAAAATAAGCACTGCCATCACCACAAAAAGCACAGTATATCCAATAAAATATCTAAGTAAGGAACGCCAGTTTTCCTCTCCCTCTCTGGAAGCCGGTGTTGTTATAATGCCCCACACTCTTTCTAAAATATTCACTACCGCTTCTTCTAATGCCGCATAAATACCGGCAAATGGCACACATATATTAATCGCTATAAATGCAAGGAACATTCCAAGAAATACAAAACATGCCGCCTTTATATGAAGTACTGCAAACACTCCTGCAATAACAAAAGAAAGCGCCGCCATAATAAAATTCTTTTTTTCTAAAAATGTATTCTGCTTTTTCTTTGCACAAAATACACCCCAGAAAAATACAAATAGTTCCGTACTAATCGCAACTGCATGTGTGAGGTCTCCGCCAATCAATGTTCCTGCCAGACCATATCCGATAATCCCTTCTGGAAGAAAAACAGGCAGAAAACCAATAATACATATCAATAGAAGCAATACCGGCTTCTCCATCCATCCTTCTATATAATCCCACAAATAGGCACACAAAAGAAATACGATGCTGACAGACAAAAAGATAGCTGAAATTTCAAAAACCTTTATAAACGTTATGAAATTCCTTATTGTCGTAAACGGATTCACATGTTTTGCGAATACTTCATAAGAAATTCCCAAAAGTGCATACAATCCAAGACTATAGGCCGCATGCCTTAACATACATCCCTTAAAGTCCCCATACTTCTCGCTCTGAATCTGTATATAATATCCTACTGCAAAAAAGATTCCTGGCACATACACAATCTGAACTATTCGAGTAAACGCATGAACAATATGCACCTCTCCAAACTTATGACAGAGCGCCGTCATTACCAAAAATATAAAATAAAAAGCTATGATAAGCTCTCTGGAAAAAACTTCGCGCCTTGAAGTTCCATTTTTCCCTTGTATAGACATCTTATAATCCTCCTGACTTTATCACATAACGCTATTGTACGTCATTGTCTACAAATTTGCAATATATGGGATGATTTATGATTTATCGGTGGGGGTGGTAAACAGACGAGTCCCTGAAGCTGGTAATATGCAAAAATGCTTCATTTCACTGCGTCCAAACTGCTCACTCGCAATTTGGACGCAGCTCAAAGGCGCATTTTTACATATTACCAGCTTCGGGGACTCTGTTTGTTGGCACTCCTTATTAGCACTCAGATAAATTGGGAGAGGATTTGGGGATGGCGGCAGGAAGTTTCTACTTATTCTTTGATTTCATTTTTCAATTATATCTTTCCCTGTTTCCATTCTTTTCAATTCGATAAATTGACAGGATGGTTTGAGATAACAGCCAACGAAAGTAGTTTTCTTTTCTAAAAAACAGTTCCCAATTGTCAATCCTTCTGACTTCAATCTCCCAGAAAGCAAAAACCTCCTGGCACATCCTCAAATTCCCCAACATTATTAATTCTGTTCCTTCTCCAGCCAAAGACAGCCCTCAGGGAATAAAATAATCCATATTTGTGGCCTGGGAGCTACGAGGGTGTAGCTTAGTGGTAGAAAAGCCCGGCATTAAAATAATTGATTTTGACGACTTTGTGTTTTTTACAACTGAGTCAAAATCAATTATTTTAATGCCGGGCTTTTCTCAGAAGACTACTCCCCGCTGCGACGAAAGTCACAAATATGGATTATTTTATTCCCTGAGGGCGTCTATTTGCCTGCGGCAAACCAGATTAATAAGACACCACTGTTGTTCCTATTGGCATTTTATCATAGATATATTTCGCATCCTGGTTATAACAGCGGACGCATCCATGAGACGCTGGTTTTCCGATTGTCGGGTTCTGTACAGAACCGTTATTCCATAATGGACGTGTATGGAAAGAGTTTCTTCCCTTATAATGTGTTACATAGAGTTCTTTTGTGCTTGTGTAGAACCAGCCTTTTTCCTTATAAGTAATCTTAAATACTCCTCTTGGAGAATGATTCTTTGCCGTTCCGGTCGCACAGATAAATGTACGGATCATCTTCCATTTGCCTTTGCTTCCCTCGAAAATGCTTACCTGCTGTGTATAATGGCTGATCCAGATTAAATACTTTGTTTTACTGGAATATCCCTTATAGTTTACAAATGCTGTCTTAACTTCTGTTGAATACTTCTTTGTTGTGTAAATACATTTATTTCCAACGTAACCGATACTTCTTACCTGGCTGGCAAGCAGCTTATTATAATTCTTATCTCTATACTGTCTTGGGGTTACTGTAATTACCTTAGATGTCTTACTGCTTAAGTAAACTTTGTTTCCAATTCTGGTAACTGCCTGTACTTTGATGTTATACTTTGTATCCGCTTTCAGTTTAGCAAGACTATAATTGCTCTTTTTTGTCTTTATCAGTATCTTATATTTGGAATCTGCTGCCTTCTTATATAAAATATGATAGCTGGTTGCTTTTGCTGTTCTTGACCATGTAAGTGCCAGATTCTTTTTGGAATCAAAACTTAACTGTACATTCCGTACCTGCCCGGCAACTACTGGAATCTTCGCTAAAACCGCATTAGACTGTGTTCCGATCACTGTCTTTCCACCAGCCTGTGAAACTGCTACAACTTTGAAATAATACTTTTTACCACCAGTCAGTCCCTTTATTTTTAAAGAAGTGGATGTGCATTTGCTCTTGGCTACTTTATAGCCAGATGAAGACTTTGTACTCTTATAAACAGTGTAATAAGAAGCATTGCTCACAGCATTCCATGAAAGCTTTGCCGCATTCGCATTTGGTACAGCTTTTACACCTTTTACCTTTGCAGGCTTCTTCACATAATCAAATGTCTTAAGCATTCCCTGTCCATAATAAACTGTCTTATTATTGTTAAGAGTGGTCTGACCAATTAAATAAGTATAATATCTGGCATTCTTTAAAGATGAGGATGCAATAGAAGCAGAGGCTGCTGTCTTACCTACACTTATCCTTTTCTGTGCTACTGTTGAGTTTCCTCCCAGATACAGTTCTAAAGAATATCTAGTATATATCTTGTCAGACACTGTCCAGGAAGCTTTTACAGAATCATTGCTTTTCTGCTTGATAGAATAACTGCCAAGCGCCTTACCTGTATAATAGTGAACTGTCAGTTTCTTTGTATTATCCTTACTTGTGAGAATAAGCTTATATCCGGTCTTAGCAGAATAAAGCTGGCCAAGACTTACTGTAAGCACACCTTTCTTTGATGCGAGCTGCGCTGTATCTGTCTTAGCTCCCGTCTTCTCATTTGTTACAGTATATGTATAACCCGCATCTGAAAAATCCGCAAACTTAAGTACTAATCTTCCAGAAGCATCTACATAAGCAATCTTGCTGACACTTGTTTCCTGTGGTGTTGTTGCTGCCTGTGCAGACTTCCCTGCCAAAGCAAATGAAAAACACAATATAAACAATGCTACAATTCCTAAATGTTTCTTATTCATTCTTTACCTCCCATATTATTCAATGTGCTCACAAAATCAAGTACAGGAAAGATTCCGAGAGTACACTCCATCACAAATTATATAGTATCATAAAAAAACAGCTTTGTTATAAGTATATTTCTGTTATATTAAAATTATATTAAAACAGAAATACGACACAAATAAGGTTTCTGGCATTTTTTATAAAATACTTTTCTGTTTTAAAATGATTCCATATCATAATAAATAAATTTATATTTCTTGCTTTTTACAAAAAAGTCCTTTTTATATTATATAATTAAATAAAACCCCCGTCAAGAAATCTGCTTCTTTAAAATTTCCTGATATTTTCACCCCTTTGTATGGAAGAAACTGTACATTTTTCCTGCTCTCTCACTATACAATTATCCTGATTTTTGCTATAATGATGTGAAAGTATGCGTATGATAGTTCGTGTACTGTTACTGTTAACCCATTTATTTATACTATTTTATAAAGAAGGAATTCATATGATTAACTTTAACATTCCCCCGTTTACGGGAAAGGAAACAGAATACATGACAAAAGCCATCCAGAATCACAAGATCAGTGGTGATGGAGAATTCACTAAAAAATGTAACAAATGGATTGAGGATAAGACAGGAACAGCGAAAGCTCTTCTTACTACCTCCTGCACACACGCTACAGAGATGGCTGCTCTCCTTGCAGATATCAAACCAGGTGATGAAGTTATCATGCCATCTTATACATTCGTTTCTACTGCAGATGCATTTGTTCTGCGTGGTGCTACCGCTGTATTTGTAGATATCCGCCCTGACACAATGAACATTGACGAAACATTAATTGAGGATGCTATTACTGATAAGACAAGAGCAATCGTTCCTGTACACTATGCCGGTGTTTCCTGCGAGATGGATACGATCATGGATATCGCAAAGCGTCATAATCTTCTCGTTATCGAGGATGCCGCACAGGGCGTTATGTCCTCCTATAAAGGAAAGGCTCTCGGAACAATCGGTGATTACGGCTGTTTCAGCTTCCACGAAACAAAGAACTACAGCATGGGTGAGGGCGGCTGCCTTTTAATCCGTGACGAAAAGAATATCGAAGATGCCGAGATTATCCGTGAAAAAGGTACAAACCGAAGCAAGTTCTTCCGCGGACAGATTGACAAATACACATGGGTAGAGGCTGGTTCCTCTTACCTTCCAAGTGATATGAACGCTGCTTACCTTTATGCCCAGTTAGAAGTTGCCGATAAGATTTACGATGACCGTATGAGCACATGGAACACTTACTACGAGAATCTCACTCCTTTAAAAGAAGCTGGATACATCGAACTTCCTGTTGTTCCTGAAGGCTGCGTACATAATGCCCATATGTTCTACATCAAAGCAAAAGACTTAGAAGAACGTAGTACCTTGATCAAGTTCTTAAAAGAGAACGGGATTTCTTCTGTATTCCACTACATTCCTCTTCACGGAGCACCAGCCGGACAGAAGTTTGGCCGCTTCCACGGAGAAGATAAGTACACAACAAAAGAGAGTGAACGTCTCCTTCGTCTTCCTCTTTATTATGGTTTAGAAAAAGAAAAAGTTCTGACTGTCTGCGAAAAGATTAAAGAATTTTATTCAAAATAGCATACAATAAACCGTTGAATATTTAGCAGATTTATTGGAAACGAAACTACTCAGGAGGCAAAACTCGTGTTACACTCGATTATTATACCTTGTTATAAATCTTCACGGACTATTCGTGAAGTCGTAGAGCTTACCAGTGCAGAACTCGACCGCTTAGGGCGCCCGGAATATGAATTTATTCTTGTCGATGACTACTCACCAGATGACGGAGCGACCCTTCGTGAATTAAAAGCACTGGCAGCTGACTATCCATTTGTAAAAGCAATTTCCCTTGCGAAGAACTCCGGGCAGCATAATGCTGTCATGGCAGGACTTAACTACGCACAGGGCGATCTTTTAATCGCAATGGATGATGATATGCAGACCCACCCTTCCCAGTTACATTTTCTGTTAGATGAAATTGAAAAGGGATATGACATTGTTTACGGCTATTATCCAGATAAGAAACATTCCGCTTTCCGTAACTTCGGAAGCTACTTAAATTATCTTACTGTCCGCATTCTTATCGGTAAGCCAAAAGACATGAAAACATCCAGCTATTGGGTAATCCGTAAGTTTGTAAGAGACTATGTTATCCAGTATCAGAGTCCTTACACTCATTTACAGGGATTATTCCTGCGTACCACTCGCAATATAAGCTGTGTGCCAATCAAGCATTTTGAGCGTGAAGTCGGACAGTCCGGCTACACCTTAAAGAAGCTCATCCAGCTTTACTCAAATATTATGGGATACTCTGTTGTCCCACTGCGCCTGTCCACTTACTGCGGATACTTCTTCTCTATATTAAGTATTCTCGGCGCACTGGCAATCGTTATCCGTAAGCTCGTAAATCCTGCAATGGCACTTGGATGGCCTTCCATGATGTGCGCCATCTGCTTCTTCTCCGGACTCATCATGTTATTTATGGGGACCATCGGAGAATACCTGGGCAGAATGTTCCTTGGAATGAATAAACAGCCGCAGTTCGTTGTACGGGAAGTAATTTCACAAAACAGCACTGCTACAGCAATTCAGGACACAGCAAATACTCCTGATAAAGTAACAACTGTGAAATCTGTCCTTCCAACAGAAACTATTTCTGCAAAGAACAGCTGCGAACCATCAGATAACGAATAGATAATGAATAAATAATGAATAGATAACGAAGACTATATCATCATAAATGTACTCTCGGAATCTTTTTGTGCTTGATTTTGTGAGAAGATTTTTTGTCAGT
>OIEC01000624.1_pt1 | contig 18020 bp, 11 predicted proteins | sample 1604801 | NCBI WGS metagenome assembly OIEC01 (sample SAMN01760940, study PRJEB22395) | human gut metagenome | reverse complement strand
CCCCCTGCCGAATACCGCCACAGAGATCGAAGACGGCGCGTTCTCGGGCTGCGTCGCGCTAAAGGAACTGTGGATGCCAACGCAATTGAAAAGAATCAAAGACTATGCATTTGCAGGGTGCCGTTCTCTGGTGCAGCTCGACATTCCGAATACCGTCACAGAGATCGGAAACGGTGCATTTGAGGACTGCTCCGCGCTGAAGGAGCTGCGGCTGCCTGCGCAGCTGGAGAAGGTCAGAGACAGCGCATTCCAGAGCTGTCGCTCCCTGACGCAGCTCGACATCCCGGACACGGTGACCGAGGTCGGGTGTCAGGCGTTCGAGGATTGCGCGGCGGCAGCGCCAGTGGGAGATTTTTTGATGCTCGGCGGCGTTCTGCTCCGTTATTGCGGCAGCGGCGGGGATGTAACTGTGCCGGACGGTGTCTTCCTGATTGCCGACGGGGCGTTTCAAGAATGTGAGACAGTGACGGTGGTCACGATGCCGGACAGCGTAAAAAGTGTCGGATGTGCATTCTCAAATTGCAAGAACCTGAAATCTGTAAAGTATTCTGATAACGTTTCGGTCATCAGAAGCAGAACTTTTTCATCTTGCGGCGCGCTGACGGACGTTGCCTTACCGGCGGGGCTGCAGGTCATTGAAGAGGGTGCCTTTTGGGGTTGTAACAATTTGCACACCATTGCGCTTCCGCCGCACTTTGTACGGATCGAAGCAGATGCATTTGTACGCTGCACAAAGCTGCAAACCGTGCTCCTGCCGGAGCAGATCGGAAGTGTGGACGCCAAGGCGTTCCCGAAGAGCAAAAAGCTGACCTTTGTGCTCCCAGACCAGCTCGCCCGGCAGAAGGACGCGCTGCCGCCTGTGCTCTGCGGCTATCATATTCAGGCTTCCGACGAGAGCCTGGTTTGGCTGTGCCTGCGTCAGCATGGGAGCGCATGGGAAGCGTGGGCGGAAGGGCTTGAGATTGCCGATCCGAGCGTGTGGCTGGAGCAGATGATCGCGGTTTTGGGTCAGATAAAACCGTTTGATAAGAAAACTGCGGCGTATGCTGCATGGTTTATAAAGAAGCACTGGCATGCGCTTTCGCCGGAGCACATCCGCGCGCTACTGACCTTCTATCAAGGGACCCAGAGCGCGGATCTCGACGACCTGTTCAAGGATCCTGCATTTTCAAGCAGTATGTCCGCCACAGCCGGGCAGCAGAAGCCCGTGCAGAGAGAGGAGCGCGCCACGGTGAAGCTGGAAACGCTGGCGCGGGAAAAGCTCGCACAGACACCGTCGGATCCCGAGACTGTAAAGGCGGTCAAGAAGGGGATCCATTGGAAGGATTCCACAGAACTCTGCTCCAAGGATGTGCTGATCTGCCTCCTCAACTGGTCCGCACGGGAGTGGAACCGCTGCGCCGCGGTGGTGCAGGGTGAGATGAACACAAGAACGGTCCTGTATGACGGCACAAAGGTTCAGATCGATGCGGAGATTGACCAGATCGCTGCGGCGCTGGAACACGCGGAGCTGATGGAGCTGCTGGACAAACTGCTCGGCGGCAACAAATACAGGCTGTTCCTTCTGGCGTGGGCGCGGTATGCAGATAACGCCGAGGTGGAAGCGCAGACGCGGGATCTGAACGAACGGCTGCGCGGCCCATCCAAAGCACGGTATTTCGCGCAGAATCTCATGGGCGCGCTGATGATCAGCGAAACGCCCGCCGCCATGCGTTTTTTGGAGAGCAAGTACAAGCTGGAGGCATATGCGCGCTATCACGGCGCTTCTGCGGAGCTGCTCCGCGATACGAAGCTGCTTCCTGTGCCCGATTTCGATGCTGCGCAGCCGCCGCGCTATGACCTCGGCGGAAAAACAATCGCCGTTCAGGTAACGCCGGGGCCTGCCTTTGCTCTGTATGATGAGAGCGCCGGGAAGCAGGTTCGTTCCATGCCAAAAAGGGGAACGGATCCCGACAAGACGGCAGCTGCCGCGGAAGCGTTTGCGGCGTATAAGAAAGCGTACACGGAATACTATAAAAACCGCGCGCTGCGGCTTCAGAAGCTGAATCTGTCCGGCGCGTCTGTTAGCCCGGAGATCTGGGAGAAGGTCTATCTGCGTGACCCTGTTATGCGGCAGCTGATTGGAAAGACTGTGTGGGTCGACGAAAAAGAAAACCGTTTCCTCGTTCGGAGTGATGCGGTTGTGGACGTAAACGGACAGCCGTATTCACCGGTCGGCGGTGTACATATTGCGCATACGCTGGAGCTGTCCGCAGAAGAAGCGGCGGCCTGGCGGCATACGCTTGCAGAGCACGATGCCGAGATCGCGCCGAGCTTTGATGGCCTTTGGGAGCCTGTGTTCCATAGGGGCGCGGCGGAGCTGCCGGAGCTGGCCCTCGGCATCCAGATCGCAAACGAGGAATGGAACGCATTCGTGAAGAATCTGCGCAGACGCGGCCTGTACGTCCGCTCCAAGTATGCGGAGATGGATCTGGATGCGCTTCCGGCTGGTGTGCATATCACGGATGACAGCACGGTATATCTTGGCAGCAGCCTGCATCTGGATCATACCCCTGCGGAAAGGATGCGCACATTGCTTGGCAAGATGGAGGTTTGCGAGAACGCAAACGAGCGGGAAGTGAACGCCGTCCTGACGGAGCTTTTTGCGGCGATCATCCGTTCCGCGATCACGGATCAGGATCCCGAATATCTGCGCGAGGAGTTCCTCAGCGGTTTCTGTGCGGAGCAGATCAGCTATTTCCTGGATCTGTCGATCGCGAAGCATGCTGCCTCCTGCACCGCGTATCTGATGGACTACCGGAACAGGCGGTTCCCCGGTTATACCAGTGAAGTAAGATTTTCGATCGACTGAGCCGTGTCAGCGGAGCGGGCGCGGCTGGGAGGCACGGAATGACGGAAAAAAAGAAAAACGCGGAGCAGATCGCAGGAGAGATCCTGCGTCTGTCCCGCAATATGCTGCTGGTCAACCTGCGATTCCTGGATGCGGCCCTCAATCAGCTTGAGCTGCGTCCCGTCGCAGCCTCCTCACTCCTGACCGATGGGGAGCACCTCTGTTATCGGCCGGAGTGGGTGCTGCGCACGTTTCAGACAGCGAAAGAGATCCCCGTGCGGGATTATCTCCATGTTGTGATGCATTGCATTTTCCGGCATATGTACATGAGCCCGTCCATCGACCGGGAATACTGGGATCTGGCCTGTGACATTGCGGCGGAGTATGTGATTACCGGCCTTGGGATCAAGGCGGCGGAAGCGCCGCGGCAGGAGGAACAAAAGCAATATTTTAAGGCGATCCAGCATGATCTGAACCATGTGACTGCTGAAAAGCTCTATGCATATCTCCGTCAGACCGCGCCGAATCCGATGCGGCTCGCACAGCTCCAGGACATTTTTTCCGCGGATGATCACGCACTCTGGTATCTGACGCCGCAGTGCGTCGAAGAGCGGCTTGGTACAGGCGAACGATCTGAACAGGCAGCAGAGCCTCCGCCCAGCGAAAGCCGGGCGGAGCAGGCAAAGCGCTGGCAGGAGATCGCCGAACGGATCCAGATGGAGCTGGAGACCTTTGAAAAATATCGCGGGTCCGCGTCGGACGGTCTGGTGCAAAGTCTCGCGGCTGTAAACCGGGAGAAATATGACTACACAGCATTCCTTCGGAAATTTGCGGTTCTGGGCGAGGCCATGCGGATCAATGACGAGGAATTCGACTATATTTTCTACACCTACGGGCTGCGGCTTTATGAAAAAATGCCGCTGATCGAGCCTTTGGAATACAAGGAGATCAAAGCGATCCGGGAGTTCGTGATCGCAATCGATACCTCCGGCTCTGTTTCGGGAGAGCTGGTGCAAGCATTCATCCGGAAAACCTACAATATCCTGAATTCTACCGAGAGCTTCTTTACGAAGATCAATCTGCACATCATCCAGTGCGACGCGGCCATTCAGGAGGACCGGCAGATCACCTGTCAGGAGGAGTTTGACGAATACCTGAAAACCATGCAGATTCACGGCCTTGGCGGCACGGACTTCCGGCCGGTCTTTGCATATGTGGAAACGCTACGCAGACAGAAAGCGCTTACAAACCTCAAGGGTCTGATCTATTTCACGGATGGATACGGCGTGTTTCCGGAAAAAAAGCCGGATTATCATACTGCGTTCGTGTTTCTCGACGAGGAATACAATAACCCGAACGTGCCCGCCTGGGCGATCAGGCTGGTGCTGCAAAAAGATGAGATCTATGGGATGTCTGAAAGCAAGGGGGACAGTGCATCAGGATGAACATCAAGGAAGCGAAAGAACAAATCCGAAATGCGATCACAGCGTATTTTTCAAAAGACGCCTTTGGCAATTATGAGATCCCGATCGAGCGCCAGCGGCCGGTGTTTCTGATGGGACCGCCGGGCATCGGCAAGACCGCTATTATGGAGCAGATCGCGGCGGAGCTTGGTGTGGGTCTGGTCAGCTATTCCATGACCCACCACACCCGCCAGTCGGCGCTCGGTCTGCCCTATATTGAAAAGAAGCTCTACGGCGGACAAGAATACAGCGTATCCGAATATACCATGTCCGAGATCATTGCGTCGGTCTACGACATGATGGAAAGCACCGGCGTGAAGGAGGGAATTCTGTTCCTCGACGAGATCAACTGCGTGTCCGAAACACTGGCACCCGCCATGCTGCAATTCCTGCAATACAAGATCTTCGGCCGCCACCGCGTTCCGGGCGGATGGATCGTCGTGACGGCGGGAAACCCACCGGAATACAACAGCTCTGTGCGCGAGTTTGACATCGTGACCTGGGACCGGCTCAAGCGCATCGATGTCGAGCCGGACTACGAGGCTTGGAAGGAATACGCCAGCAGGAAGAGAACGCATCCCGCGATCCTGACCTATCTGGACATCCGGAAATCGGACTTCTATAAGATCGAAACGACCGTAGACGGCAAGCGCTTCGTGACCGCGCGCGGCTGGAGCGACCTGTCCGATATGCTCGTCTTGTACGAGAAGCGTGGGCTCGGCGTGGATGAAAAGCTTGTTGCCCAATATTTGCAGGATCCCAAAATTGCCAGATCGTTTGCTGTCTATTATGATCTGTGGAAGAAGTACAAGGCGGACTATCAGGTGGATACGATCCTTGCCGGTAGTGCATCATCGGAGATCGTGAGCCGAGCAAAAAACGCGAAATTCGACGAGCGGCTGGCGCTGCTGGGGCTGCTGCTGGACGCGGTCATGGAAAAGCTGCGGGCCGTCACGCGGACGGAATTGGCGCAGACGGAGCTTCTCGGCGCACTGAAAAACAGCCGGCTTTCGTTGACGCAGTCAAAATCAGAACCGCAGCCAGTCCTTCAGGGACAGATTGATACGCTGGAAAAACGGCTTCGGGCGGGAAAGAAGGCATCCACACTCCAGGCGGATACGGAGTTTGCCCTCCGCAGCACAATCGCGGCGCTGCGGGCGCTTCAGGCGCAGCTGACCGCAGAGAGACCGGAAAGCGGCGGCTCGGCTTTCGCGCTGCTGAAACAGGATTTCGATCAAAGAACCGCCGCACTCAAAACACAGGCGGTGGCAGCCGGACGGCAGCTTTCCAATGTGTTTCGCTTTTCCGAGGAAGCGTTCGGCGAAGGGCAGGAGCTGCTAATCCTCATCACAGAGCTGACAGCCGGCTTCTACAGTGCCCGCTTCATCAGCCGCTACGGCTGTAAGGAATATTTTGACCACAACAAAGAGCTGCTGTTCTACGAGCGGCAGAAGGAGATCATCCACGAAATAGAAACCTGGAATCTGGAGGATTGACAGATAGGCAACGCAGGCGATTTCGAAATCGAAAATGGCGTACTAATCAAGTATCGCGGTCAGAGTGGGCGCGTCGCGGACCCAGGTAATGTGCAAAGAGCGGATACGAGACATTCAATACCTGCACTGGTCTGGCTGATCTCACGATGCCGGCTCTTAGAGCTTTACATTTACGCCGGATCCCGGCACAAAGACGAATCAGCAAACGGAAAAAGTGGGCATCTGCAAAATCACCGAGGACTAGCTCAATCAGATGATCGGCTGTAAAAGAATGCAGCGAAATGCTGGAAATATATTGCAGGAAATTGGACGCTGTGCATTTGCACATTTCCAAATGTTTTCTTTATCTTATAGTATATCCTTTTCCCGACAAATACAGTATGCTGTTCGTGTATTCAGACGGCAGCACGAGTACATTCATGGCTGTCCACAAGAAAAAACAATTTCCGAAATACTGGTCTGAATCAAAAAACAGTGTGTCAAAACAAGTATAAACCGATATATTTTGAAAGCAAAAATCAAGCAAAATGAATCCTTATGTAGAGAGACATTCCTGCAAATCGGTCGTATTCATCCATAACTTACGAAATTTTATTGAACATCCGATCCTGCGGTGGTATAATTAAAATAGCTATATTGTCCATTCTGTGCTGAGGTGAAAGCTATGAAAGCAAGCTACAAAAAATTGTGGAAACTGCTTGTCGATAAGGATATGAGCAAAGGCGATCTTCACAAGGCGTCGGGGCTATCTTCCAGTACGATGACCAAGCTCAGAAAGGGCGAAGATGTGTCAATGGAAGCTCTGCGCAAAATCTGCATCTGCCTCGACTGCAATATCGGTGACATTGTGGAGTTTGTGGACGAAAGCAAGTAAGAGTCCGCTTTATGGGACAGCTAATATGATAGGATAACAATGAGCTTGGAAGACAAGTTCAGATGGAGAAGCGCATGGAAAGATCCTTAATCTATAATGGAACGATCACGGCGGAACAATTCCTCTTCTATGAAATCCGCATTGCATCGAAGTATTACCTCGACGGGACATCCGTGGAGGACGCTATCGAAGAAATCAAAAAGAACAATCTGTTTCAATACCCGACTGAGCGGCTTGTTGCCCGTATGGTGCGAAGCTGCTATAAGCGTCTGGACGCTTTGGACGATGAACAACTCCGGCAGGAATTATCATCGGCTCCGGCTGAGATTGCAAAGCAGATCAACCTCTATGCCATGATGCGCTATAACCGCATTGTCTGGGACTTCATGGTCGGCGTGATCGGAGAAAAGTTCCGGAGTCAGGACTTCGAGTTTTCGCGGAAAGACCTGAATGTCTTCTTCTCTCACTTGCAGGAGCAGAACGATGACATCGCTGGATGGAGTGAATCAACGGTCAATAAGATCAAGCAAGTGCTGACGAAAATTTTAGTTGAGGTTGAGATCCTTGACACCTTCAAATCGACGCGGCTCAATCCGCTGTTTCTCTGCGATGAGCTGAAAGAAGGCATTCGCAGGAACAACGATCTCGAAGCACTTGCAGCTTTTAATTGCTTTAGATAGGAGGCTCTGGCATGAGTGACATCAAGCAAGAGTTAGATAAAATCAGAGGGCGCATTTCCGAACCAAGTTTTCTGAAAAATGAAGGCTTGAGCAACGAGGTTGGCATTCATGTGTTCTGTTATGATCCGGCAGACGAGTTAATCGTCAGAGACTTCGTTTCCCGGCTGAAAGCGGAGAGCGGAATGCCGTACCACATCAAGGAATGTGACCTCTACGAGATTTTTCTGAGACTCTTGGAGGACAAGCGTGTTCTGAAATCCGTGGACGGGCTGGAAGAAAAACGCGGAAAGGAATACCTTCTCAAGCAGCTTCAAAAGATCGCAACGCCAGAGGCACTTCTGGAATACATGAAGTATGAGCCGCATGAATACGGCGATGTTCTTTTCCTGACCGGCGTGGGAAAAATCTTCCCGTTTATGCGCTCTCATAAAATGCTGGACAGTATGCAGCATCTCTTTGAGGATATCCCCATCGTTATGTTTTATCCGGGATCGTTCAACGGACAAGACCTCGGATTGTTTGGAAAGTTTCTGGACGGACACTACTACCGGGCATTCAACCTTTTGTAATTGGAGGAAGACGCTATGAAAATACAAAGTATGTTCCAAAAGGACATCGACCGTGACATCAACGGCGTTATCAAGGTGTCGCAGGATGACCAGCAGAGCTTGAAGCAGGAACTCAGCGAGTACATAATCACGAAAGAGCTGCGGCGTCATTTCGCCACATTCTTTGATAACTATGTCAAAGCCATCGACAATCCGACCGACAAGATCGGCGTCTGGATTTCCGGTTTCTTTGGAAGCGGTAAATCTCACTTCCTAAAAATGCTCTCCTACCTTCTCTCCAACAAAGAAGTGGACGGCAAACACGCCTTTGATTACTTTGCGGACAAGTTTGACGATCCGATGATGTATGCGACGGTGCAGAAATGCGTCCGCATCCCTACGGAGTCCATCCTGTTCAACATTGACATCGAAGGACCGATCAACAAGGACAAGACCGCCGTGCTGCGCGTCTTTGCGAAGGTATTCTATAATCACTGCGGCTTCTATGGCGAAGACCTCAAGGTGGCGAAGCTGGAACGCTTCATTGATAAGCAGGGCAAGACGGACGCCTTCCGCGCTGCCTTCAAGGAAGTCAACGGGGATGAGTGGATCAACGCCCGCGATTCCGCTGCCTTCTTCGAGGACGATGTAGTTGAGGTTTTGCAGTCCGTTCTTGGCATGAGCGAGACAGCCGCCCGCAACTGGTTTAACGGCGAAGAGAACGCCGACATGAGCATCAAGCAGCTCGTCTCCGAGATCAAGGAGTATGTGGACAGCAAGGAAGGCAACTTCCGCCTTCTGTTCTGCGTGGATGAGGTCGGTCAGTACATCGGTGACGATGGCGATCTGATGATGAATCTGCAATCGCTGGTGGAAGAGATCGGTGACAAATGCCGGGGCAAAGTCTGGGTCATGGTCACCAGTCAGGAAGCGATTGATTCCGTTGTGAAAATCACCGGCAACGACTTCTCCAAGATTCAGGGACGCTTCAACACTCGTCTGAGCCTGTCTTCCTCTTCCGTTGATGAGGTTATCAAAAAGCGTGTTCTGGCGAAGACAGAGGACGCAGATCACCTCCTGCAAATGGAGTATGAGAAAGAGGCTTCCGGCTTAAAGAGCCTGTTTGCCTTTGACAATCCGATCCTCGACATCAAGGGCTTTACCAGCGCGGCGGAGTTCAGCGCGACTTTCCCCTTTGTCCCGTATCAGTTCATCGTCATCCAGAAGGTTCTCGCGGAAATCCGCAAGCACGGCAATTCCGGCAAGCACCTTTCGGGCGGCGAACGCTCCATGCTGTCCGGTTTCCAAGAGGCGGCGCAGAAGGTAGAGAACAAGGACGAGAACGCCCTTGTGCCGTTCTATCAGTTCTATGACACGGTACATACCTTCTTGGAGAGCGCCATCCGCCGGGTCATCGACCGCTGCCAGAATGCGGCGGATGCCAACGACGGCTTGGAGCAGCAGGACGTGAACGTCCTCAAGCTGCTCTACCTTGTCCGCTACATTGAAGATGTCAAGGCGAACATTGAGAATATCACCATTTTGATGATCGACGATATTCACACCGACAAGATCGCCCTCCGTGCATCCATCACGGCTTCTCTGGAACGCCTTCTGTCTCAGAACTACATCTCCCGCAATGGTGATACCTACGCTTTCCTGACGGACGAGGAACAGGATATTGCCATCGACATCAAGAATACGCCCGTTGACAGCGCACAGATCGTCCAGAGCATTTCTCAGACAGTCTACGGCGAAATCTATCCGGCAAAGAAATATAAATACGGCAAGTATGACTTTGCCTACGATCAGTACGTTGACGAGACGCTCAACGGCGCGTCCACTGGCGGAATGCGGCTTCGCATTGTCACCGTGGCAAGCGACCTCTACGGCGTTGGAGACCAGCGGCTTATCATGGACTCACAGGTCAACAACGAGGCAATCGTTGTTCTCTCGGCGGACACGCCCTATTTTGATGAGCTGGAACAGGCGATGAAGATCCGCAAGTATGTCAAGCAGCGGAATGTGTCGCAGATGCCGGAGAGCATCCAGCGGATTATCCGCGACCGCAATGACGAGGCGCGAAAGCTGGAAAGTCATGCCCGCAGCCTGATTGAAAAAGCCATCGTCGAGGGCAAGTTCTATGTTCACGGCGAAATCCTCGACCTGAAATACGGCTCTGCGAAGGACAAGCTGGATGAGGCGATGAAGAGCCTTGTTGAGAGCGTCTATTCCAAGCTCAACATGGTCAATCAGTTTGTGGACAGCGACGCTGATATTCTTGCTATCCTCAACGGTGCGTATGAAGAGGTCGGCTTCACCGGACTGGGCGCAAACAACGAAGATGCCCTCAATGAGATCAGCCAGTGGTTGGAGCTGCAAAACCAGAAGATGCTCAAGACCTCGATGGGTGATGTGCAGCGCCGGTATCAGGCGATCCCCTACGGCTGGAAGGAAATCGACATTGCAGCCCTGATTGCCCGTCTGATCGTCCAGCAGAAGATTCAGATCAACTATGGCGGCGCGGTTGTCGGCAAGGAAGAGCGCCGTTTGGTGGACTTCCTGCGCAAGAAGACCGAGATTGACAAAGCCATTGTCGCGCGGCGTATTGCACCCTCCGAAGAGCTGATCCGCAAGAGCGTCAACTTCCTGCGGGACTATCTGGGCGCGATGGACATTCCCTCCGATGAGGACGGGCTGATTCACTTCGCTCTGAACACCTTTGAAACCAAGCAGAGCCACTATCAGAAGCTCCTTGACGAGTTTTACGCCAAAGAGCGTTACCCCGAAAAAGAAACCGTTACCGCTGCCCGCGACCTGATGAACGACGTTCTGAGCCAGCGCAAGGACAATGTTGCATTGCTCAAACGGATGGTGCAGCGGCAGGATGATCTTCTCGATTCCGCCGAAGATATGGAAGGCGTGGAGATGTTCTTCAAGGCGCAGCGGACGGTGTTCGACGATGCCAAGAAGCGGCTTGTCAGCATCCTCAAGGAAAGAGACTACTTCGCGGCGGACGCAGACACGTTGAACGTCATCAGCACGATGTCCACAATCCTTGCCATGCCAAAGCCCTATTCCCGTATTGGGGAGCTGCCGGAGCTTGTCCAGAAGGTCAAGACCGCTTACGACAGCTTGCTGGATATGAAACGTGAAGAGGTTGTCGAGAACATCCGCCAGTGTATGCAGGATGTTCACCAGCTTGCCAGCGAAGCGCGGGACGCCGGGGCACTGCTCCGTCAGGCGGACGATCATTTTGTGAATAAGCGCGAAGCGGCGAAAACCGCGACCTCCCTCACCGAGCTGGACGCCATGATTACGCAGCTTCTCAATTACAAGGACACGATCTGCCGCCGCATGGAGGTCATGTCTGCCTCCCATCAGCAGGAAGCGCAGAAGCCCACGCCCGCAGCGACCGCAAAGCCCGGAACACCTGCGCCGAAGCCCCCGAAGATCATGACCGTGCGCCGGTATGACCTCTGCTCGGTCAAGCGTCTGCAAAGCAAGGAAGACATTGATAAGTACGTCGAGGCGATCCGCGAAAAGCTCATGAAGACACTCGAAAGCTGCGACGGCGTGCAGATCAACTAAAGGAGCATCAGAAGATGAACAAATCAAAGATTCAGAAGTTTGCCGTGGACGGGCATAAGCTCCTTTACAAGCAGATTGCCCAGAGAGCTTATCAGTACGGCATTGAAGAAGGAAATGTCGGCAAGGCAGATGCTACCGAAGTTCGCGGTCGCATTCTCTCTCCGCTTGAGAAGAGCCAGAGAGCGGCGTTGATTGCTGAAATCAACGCCAATGGCTATCCGCAGACTATCGAGCGCGTCACCTATATCTGGTTCAACCGCATTGTTGCGCTTCGGTTTATGGAGGTCAATAACTATCTACCCTCCCACATCCGCGTGTTCTCGGACGCATCCGGCGCATTCAAGCCGGAAATCTTGAACGATGTCCTTCATCTTGAGATGGAGGGCTTGGATAAGGCGCAGATCGCGGAGTATATCGAAAACAATAACACTGAGGAACTATATCGTTATCTGCTCCTGACGCAGTGTGCAGAGCTGAAAGCCGCGCTGCCGGACATCTTTGTATTTGGCGCTCGTGACCGCGACTATACGGAGTTGCTATTCCCCAACAACAGTCTCTCCGGCGATAGCTTTATTGCCAAAATGCTCTCTGAAACTGACGAGAAAGAAGATTGGCAGGATGCCGTTCAGATCATCGGCTGGCTCTACCAGTATTACAATGACGAGAGAAAAAACGAAGTTATCAACATCTATAAAGGAACGGTCAAAAAGGATGACATTCCTGCTGCTACCCAGCTTTTCACAACCGACTGGGTTGTTCGCTACATGGTAGACAACTCTCTTGGCCGCTACTGGATCGAGCGTCACCCGGAAAGCAAGCTGGCGGAGAAGTTGGAGTTCTTTGTCACATCGAAAAACGGTGAGATCAAGCATATCGACGAGTTTGTAAAGCCGGAAGACGTCAAGTTCCTCGACCCCTGCATGGGCAGCGGTCATATTCTGGTGTATGCCTTTGATGTCCTGATGGAGATTTACAAGGAAAGCGGCTATACCGAGCGTGATGCAGCGGCGATGATCGTCCAGAACAACCTCTTTGGGCTGGATATTGATGACCGTGCCTCTCAGCTTGCCTACTTTGCCGTTATGATGAAGGCGAGAAGCTATGATCGGCGTTTCCTGAGCCGTGGTATCAAGCCGAATGTGCTTGCCATCAAAGAAAGCAACGGCATGGGTGCGGCTGTCCGGGACGGGCTGACAACGGATGCAGCGATGAACGCGATCAGCCGGTATCTGGTGGACACCTTCCGCGATGCAAAGGAACTGGGTTCTATCATTACCGTTGAGTCGAAGGACTACGACGGCTATATGGCATACCTTGACGGTTGCGACGGACAAGGGCAGCTCACGATGGAGGATGCTGACTGGTTGCAGAACACTCGTCCGATGCTCAAGGCGCTGGCGCGTCAGGCAAAGGTGCTGGCGGCAAAATATCCGGTTGTCTGCACCAATCCGCCGTATCTGAACAAGATAGAGGGCAGATTGAAGACTTTCGTGACAGAGAACTATAAGGACTATTCCGGCGATCTGTTCAGCGTTTTCACCTATCGCAATCTGATGTTCTGCAAGCAGGACGGCTACTGCGGCTATATGACGCCGTTCGTCTGGATGTTCATCAAGACCTATGAAAAGCTGCGGGAGTTCATCATTCAGAGCAAGAGCATCACCACGCTTGTTCAAATGGAGTATTCCGCCTTTGAGGAAGCTACTGTGCCGATCTGCTCTTTTGTTCTGAAAAACGGAAAAACAACCGAAAACGGGCTTTACTTCAAGCTGTCTGATTTCAAGGGCGGCATGGAAGTTCAGAAGCAAAAGGTTTTGGAGGCGCTTGCAGACAAAAACTGCAGCTACTTCTATGAAGCTGATCAGTCCAACTTCTCCAAAATTCCGGGGTCGCCCGTGGCGTATTGGCTGAGTAAAACAATGTTTCATATTTTTCAGACTTCAAAAATGTTATATGATGCGGCTCAACCCAGGCAAGGGTTGGCAACATCTGATAACGACCGCTTTTTGAAATTATGGCATGAGGTCAATATCAGTAGAATTGGCTTTGGTGTTAAAGGCATTGATGATCCCCGCAAATTCGGTTTCAAATGGTTTCCTTGTACAAAGGGAGGAAATTTTAGAAGATGGTATGGAAACAATGAATATATCATTAACTGGGAACACGATGGATTCGAAATCAAGGAATATGCAGCAACGCTTTATAAAAACTACACCCGAACAATTAAAAATATTCCGTTATATTTCAAAAAGGGGTTAACATGGTCAACTATTTCATCAGGCTTATTTTCTTTGCGATATGTACCAGAGGGATTTATCTTTGAAACAAAAGGTGCAATGTGCTTTGTTGAAGAACAATACTTGCGAAATGTACTTGCTTTATACAACACAAAAATAATGCAAAGCTTTTTACAAGTTGTCTCGCCTACGCTAGATTATCATGAAGGACCGGTTGGAAAAACCCCGATTCTTCTTGATGACAATGCTGTTGTTGATGAGAAATCGCAAGAGTGCATTGACATATCCAAGAAAGACTGGGATGCAAGCGAAACTTCTTGGGATTTCAAGCGGAGTCCGCTGGTGTGAGGTGCGTTGCAATGAATGAACCTAAAGAAAGAGACGTGGCATCTGATCTCTATGCTTTCGTAAAAGAGTATGCTCTATTAAAGCTAGACGATGAAACAAAGCGATATGAATCTCTGATTCATCAAGCTTCTAATATGCAGACTGCATTTGCTTTTTCAACAGCAGCGCTATTTATGATTGCACCAATGGCAATAGAGAATCGAGGAAATATGACGTTGGAATACTTACTTGTTGTATTCTCATCAATTACAGTTCTTCTGATGTTGAGCTTGTTCTTCGCATCTCTTGCTCAACGACGTGGAAAGTTAGAGAGCTTTGCAGATGTAGCTACTTTTGAACAATTTGTCGAGGATAATTATGAATCATACCTTTCTAAAGCTCAACAAGCAAAGGCAATAGCCGAACAAATTGGAACAGTCCAATTAAGCGCAAGTGAGAAAAATAAAAAAATGGCGGAACGAATTAAAAAGTCGATGGGATTCTTTTTTGCTGCTTTGTTTTTATCGGCATTTTGGTTTATTGTGTCCATAATCATAATGTTACATTAAAGAAGGAGAGACTATCTATGACTACAAGTAATGAGCGCAAAGAACACAATTCCACTCAACCAAAGTCGGATTCTCAGGCTAAACCCGAAAACCCAATGAAAAGCGTCCAGACCAAGCCATTACCTACAAAGCCGGTATACTTTAGTGAACACGATAAGAAGAAAGCGAATGATCAGTCTTCTAATTGAGTGTGCTGCATCTTAAGGGAACAGTACAAGCATCGCATAACAAAACGAAGGAGAAACGCTATGCCATATTTAGAAACTGTCCAAGAGCTTTTGGAAGCCAAAGAGGGCGAACACGTCCAATTCAAGGAAGCAAAAAATCGCTTTGACTTTGGAGAGGCGGCGAAGTGCTGCTGCGCTTTGGCGAACAATGGCGGCGGCAAGCTGGTATTTGGCATCACGGACAAGAGACCCCGCAGCGTGGTCGGGAGCGCAGCTTTTGACCAGCCGGAGCGTACCCGCATGGGTCTGATTGAGAAATTGAAGGTCAATGTTGATTTTCAGCTCTTCAACTATGAAAGAAAGCGGGTTTTGGTCTTCGATGTGAAGAGCCGCCCAATCGGTTTGCCGGTACAATACGATGGCGTAGCGTGGATTTATGAGGGCGATACGCTCAAGCCCATGCCGGAGGATATGCGCCGCAGCATCTATGAAGAGACCGGCGGTGATTTCTCCGGGACGATCTGCGCTGGGGCAACGGTCGATGATTTGGACGAGACCGCCATTGAAAACTTCCGTGCCAAGTGGATCGAAAAGAGCGGTAAAAAGCAGTTTGCCACGCTGTCTAAGGAGCAGCTTCTCCATGACTGCGGCGCAATCACGGATGAAGGCGTGACGTATGCAGCCCTGATCCTGTTCGGCAAGAACGCAGCGATCATCAAGTATCTGCCGCAGGCTGAGATCATTTTCGAGTACCGTTCCTCCGAAGCGTCGGGTCCGGCAAATCAGAGAGAAGAGTTTAAGGTAGGCTTCTTCGCTTGCTATGACCGCGTGTGGGAGCTTGTCAATCTGCGGAACGACAAGCAGCACTATCAGGAAGGCTTTTTCGTGTTTGACATTGCGACCTTCAATGAGCGTGTTGTCCGAGAAGCGATCCTGAACGCGGTGAGCCACAGAAACTATCAGTTTGGCGGCAGCATCTTTGTCCGCCAGTTCCGCGACAGATTGGTTGTCGAAAGCCCCGGAGGACTTCCCTTCGGCATTACGCTCGACAACATACTGGATCGTCAGCTTCCGCGCAACCGCCGTATTGCAGAGATTCTTTCCCTCTGCGGCATGGTGGAACGTTCCGGTCAGGGCATGAACCTGATGTTTGAGCTGAGTGTGCAGGAGGCAAAGCCGCTTCCTGACTTCACAGGCACAGATGACTTCTTCGTCAGCGTCACGCTGAATGGTCTGATTCTCGACAAAGCGATGCTTTCCGTTCTCAACCGGATCAGCGAAAGAGGCGCGGAGCTGCTGTCCACCGAGGATTTCCTTGTGATTGATGCTCTGTACCACGAAAGACCGCTGAATGATAAGATGCAGTCTCGCTTGAACCGGCTGATCGAAATGGGCATTGTCGAGCATATCGGTCGCAAGAAGTATGTTCTTGCCAGAAGTCTCTATGCGGCAACAGGCAAAACCGGTGTGCATACAAGGCACGTCGGTTTGGATCGAGATACCAACAAGGAGCTGTTGCTAAAGCACATCCGCCAGAACAACGAAGTTGGTACTCCGTTCAGGGAATTGCAGCAAGTTTTGCCAAGCCAGAGTCGCAGTCAAATACAAAAACTGTTGCGGGAATTGCGCACAGCCGGAAAAGTAATAAGTGTTGGAAATACAAGCGCTGCTCGATGGTATATTACAAAATAGTCCCGTGGAAATCTTGCTTATAACTTGCTTACGACTTGCTTACAACTTGCTTACAGCTTGCATCTCACTTGCGGGTAATTTTAAGTGTTGAACTGTTGGAGGGATAATTGATATGGGAAGACTGATTTCCGAGAAATATGCTGCTTGGCAAGCCGAGTGCGAAGAGCGCTTCCAGCAGCTCAAAAAGAACGAAGAAGAACTCAACCGCATTTTTATTGACATTTACGGTTTGCAGGACGAATTGACGCCGGATGTGGCGGACAAGGATGTGACCGTGCATCGCGTATTTGACAGTAAAGACGATGTGCCGGAATCTATGAAGGGCAGCAACTATGTCCGCACCATGCGCGACGAGATCGTCTCCCTCATCTCCTATGCCGTGGGCTGTATGTTCGGACGGTACTCTCTGGATGTGGACGGGCTTGCCTATGCGGGCGGTGAATGGGATGCCAGCAAGTACAAAACCATCATCCCGGACAGCGACAACATCATCCCCATCTGCGATGACGAGTATTTTGATGATGACATTACCGGGCGTTTCGTGGAGTTTGTCCGCAAGGTCTACGGCGATGATACGCTGGAAGAAAACCTCAAGTTTGTTGCCGACGCGCTGGGTGGCAAGGGTACGCCCCGCGAGGTGATCCGCAGCTACTTCCTGAATGACTTCTACGCCGACCACCTGAAAACCTATCAGAAGCGTCCGATCTACTGGCTCTTTGACAGTGGCAAGAAGAACGGGTTCAAAGCGCTTTGCTATATGCACCGCTATCAGCGCGATCTTCTCGCCCGTCTGCGCACCGACTATGTGCATGAGCAACAGGAGCGTTACCGCACCCAGCTTGCCCAGCTCGGTGACGCCATCGACCACGCCAGCGCATCCGAGCGCGTGAAGCTAACCAAACAGCAGAAGAAGTTCCAAGATCAAGCGACCGAACTGCAAAAGTACGAGGAAAAGGTTCACCACCTTGCCGACCAGAACATCGAGATCGACCTTGATGACGGCGTGAAGCATAACTATGAACTGTTTGCCGACGTGCTGGCAAAAATCAAGTAAGGGAGATATACGCCATGTCGAACGAGCGCGTACAATTTAATCTGACGGAGCGTTTTGCAGCCCCCTTGCCGGAGTTCTATCGCCGCAGGATCGTCTTCTGGAAAGACGAGGATCGGGAGTTTGAGAATGACGTTGACGAGCTGAATTTGGAAGGCGTCAAGATTATCAAGCTGACTGGCACAAACAATTTTGCCGTCAAGAAGCTGCTGCTTCACGATGATTTAGAGAGCGATTACCTCGTCTACTGCCCGATTACATACACCGGCGATGAAGATAACTGGCTGCAAGACATTGAATATTACAGCGAAACCTTCCGCGCGGATTTTATCTCTATGCAGATGGATGAGCTGAATATCGCACCGTCTGCCGCAATGCGGAAGACGGTCAAGCTCTATGCAAAATTCTTCGACAGCAAAGAGCGTATTCAAAAGCTACGCAGGATCGGGCGGGACTATCAGATGCCCCTCCAACTCCACATCGACATTATGGCGG
>OIEC01000614.1_pt1 | contig 18132 bp, 20 predicted proteins | sample 1604801 | NCBI WGS metagenome assembly OIEC01 (sample SAMN01760940, study PRJEB22395) | human gut metagenome | reverse complement strand
CTGCCGCAGGTGCAACACTTCGGCAATATCAGCGGACTGCATGGTGCAAAGCTGCCGCCTGTGGACATCATCACCTTTGGGAGTCCATGCCAGGATATGAGCATCGCCGGAAAACGAACCGGTCTGAGCGGCAGGCGTTCTTCTCTGTTTCACGAAGCAATCCGTATCATCCGAGAAATGAGGTGTGCAAGCAATGGCAAATATCCAAGATACATCGTCTGGGAAAATGTCCCCGGAGCATTTTCCTCCAACGGCGGAGAAGATTTCCGCCGTGTCCTTGAAGCCATCTGTTCGGTCAAAGACAGCAGCATTTCAATTCCTAGACCTGCGGGAAAATGGACAAAAGCCGGAGAGATTCTGGCAGAATCCTATTCCCTCGCATGGAGAGTTCTTGATGCACAATACTGGGGAGTGCCCCAGCGAAGAAAACGGATCTTTCTTGTCGCAGATTTTGACGGAGCAAGTGCCGGAAAAATACTATTTGAGTCCGAAGGCTTGTCAGGGTATTCTGCGGAGAGCCTCCGTGCGTGGCAAAGAACTGCCGGAAGTGCTGCGGACAGCTCTGGAACGGCAGGCTTGTGCTTGTGTGACCAGGGCGGAGAACGCATAGACATTCTGAAAGAACGCACTGCCACCCTTCGTGCAGAAGCCCATCATCCGCCTTGTGTACTGGAAAATCATCCTGCTGACAGCCGGCTTCAGATCTCTGAGAACGGAAAAGTACAGACACTGACTTCCAGATGTGGAACCGGCGGCGGAAATGTTCCGCTGTTGATGGATACACCGAAAACACTGAAGATTCGCTGTGGAAAAGCCGGCGGTGGAAAAGGCAGTCTGATACAGGAAAACAAATCTGCTACGCTGTCCTGCAACAATGACCAGACTGTATTTCAGCCGAAAGCATACGGCATCAGTTCCTTTTCCAGCAATGCCATGCTTTCCGGTAATCCGCACAGCGGCATTTATGAGGCAGACACTGCCCGTACTTTGGACACCAGCGACCAGTCACCAGCCAAAAATCAAGGCGGTATTGCTGTGCTGGAAAGTTATGCTTTGCAGGGTTCAATGGTCGGTCGGTCTGACCAAAACGGACCGCAGGGCGGCGGTGTCAACAAAGAGGTCGCTTTCACTTTGAATGCTACCGACCATCATGCAGTGTATGCTGCTTCTACGGGAAATTTCAGCAGTGCATTTCGGGAAACGACCCCTACACTGCTGGCACGGGACCACAAAGACCCCAGCATCGTTTCCAGCGGTTATGCGGTTCGCAGACTGACACCGCAGGAATGTGCAAGACTGCAGGGATTTCCGGATCAGTGGTGCAGTGACCTGGCATCGGAAAATCCCACAGAAGAAGAGATCGACCGATGGGCAGCTATTTTTGAAGAATACCGAAAAGCGATAAAACCGGAGAGCCGTCCCAAAAGCCGAAAGATGGTACAGAAATGGCTCCAAGATCCATATCGTGATGCAGCAGAGTACCGCCTTTGGGGGAATGGCATCTGTCTGAATGTTGCTGTTTTTGTGCTTGCCGGAATCGTCTGGGCAGATTTGTGATCTGTTACAAATGACCGCCGAAACATTCTACACATCTCACAGTTGCTATCTGTGGGAAACAGAGTTAATATGTGTCATGGCGAAAGCAAAAACGCCGAAAGAAAGGAGTTTTTCACATGACCATTACTTATCACAGTCAAAATCGAAAGGAACTGGTGAAAGCCATCAGTAAGATTATCGGCATTCCGGCAGTATATCAATTCATGCCCACCTGTGCCTACAAAATCGGGGAATGCTACACTGTTACCAAGTCCGGTGATCTGGAAATCAGTGACCAAGCCGACCGTAAGGAAACAGAATGGCTTCTTGCTGAACTGGAAAATCAAGGCTATGTTGTTCCGGACACATCAGAACCGGAATCTAAAGGCTTGACGGTGCAGATGCCAGCCGATTTCTTCACGGAGCATACGCTGGGCAATCTCCGGCAGATCTGCGAAAACAAGGTTGCCCTTTTTCAGGCTGCTTTTCAAACAGATTCACTGGACATCATTCCATCGGATGAAAAGGTGGAATTTCCATGGTTCACGGTCGAACAGGATGGTGATGCAGATGCCTACTGCACCTTCATTTCCATGCTCTGCGAATTTGCCAAGAACCAGAGCCGCATCAACCGCAAACCGGACACCTCCGACAATCCCAAGTACACCATGCGGTGTTTCCTGATTCGTCTGGGAATGGTGGGTGCAGAATTCAAAGCGGCAAGAAAGGTCATTCTTCGGCATCTGTCCGGCAATTCCGCATTCAGAAAGGTTGGTGATACTGATGCAGTTTCCGAATAAGTCTTATCTGGAACAACTCCGAAAGCAGTATCCAAAAGGAACAAAATTACAGCTGATTTCTATGCGGAATGAAAAATATCCGATTCTTTCCGGAACAGTTGGTGTGGTCACGCACATTGATGATGCGGGCAGCATTCATATGCGGTGGGAGAATGGTTCTTCCCTTGCTTTGATTCCCGAAATCGACAGTTTCCAGATCGTATCCGAGGCAAAAAAATAAGGCGGCACCTCCTCCATTGTACGGTATGTTACCATACAATCGCAAGAATTGCAAGAGTGTATTCTACACAATCTTTTACCTGCATTTTCTGTACATTTAGCCACTTGCTATCTCTTCCGTTTAGAGTTAATATGGTTACAACAAAAGGGAAAAATCCCGAAATTACGGATGCCCTGAGCCGAGGCAGGATGCTGCCCGAGGCGAACGGGTATGCCGACACAGGATTTTAGGAGGCTGGAACACACAATGGCAAAAACATGGAAAGTAAAAGCATTGACGGTAACAGGAACAGCAACCGAAAGGGTGGAAAATGGGATTCACATTTACACCCCCGGCAAGCAGGAATGGCTGGTGATCAAAGAGTTTGACGACTTTGAAAAAGCCGAAAACTGGATGACGGATTACATCAGGAAAAACCATTTCTACTACGGCGATTTCAAAATCACACGATAAGCTTTCCTGCACGCTCCAAGCAGCCCCTGAATCAAGGAGGCTGCGGCTCGTACAGCCGCTGTGTTGCCCCTGTCCGGCGTAGTTTTGTTTCCTCCGAGTGGTTTTTCCTTTTCCGCAAATGCCTCACACAGGGCAACGTGGGGCTTGCTTTTTTGGTTGGTATCATACACAATTTTCTGCCTTCCTCTTTGTGCAGAATATGCCGGAAATTTCGTTGACTTCTCCTTTGGTTTATGGTAATATACATCATGCCAAGAGGCAAAAACAACGAAAACTGGAGGAAAAAACAATGTGGACAGAAGGAACAATTCAGGTAGGAAAAAGCATTTTTCACTACTGGGTGAAACATTACGAGGAGCCTTCCACTTTTGGATATGAGGAAGGCAGAGCTTCGAAAATCTCCCTGCGGCGGAATGGCAAAACGGTGTTCAATTTCGACCGGGGCATGGATATTCCGCCGGAGGATGAGAAAACCAAAACTGCACTGGCGATCCTGCTGAAACAGTACAACTAATTCATCCAAAACCGAATCCCACAATCCGGAGCCGAAAGGCTCTGGTGGTCGTACACCTGATTTGGGTTCGTGTATGATACACAAGAAATCACAGAAATTTCGGCGTTTTTTCTGTTCATTTAGCCGCTTGCAATCTTTGAATTTGTATGGTAATATGGTTACAATGGGAATGGAATCTCGATTACAAAACTGCCCCTTGAGGGCGTTAAAATAAATGATGCAGACTTGCTTTTGGCAGGTCTTTTTTGTTGGGGGGTGAGAACAATGGCAAGATTTAAACCAACACGCTTTATGGCGAAAGATTCAAAATATGATAAAAAGGCGGCAGACTATGCTGTTTCCTTTATCGAATGCCTTAGCCATACCAAAGGCACATGGGCGGGAAAGAAATTTGAACTGCTGGACTGGCAGGAACAGATTATCCGTGACCTGTTCGGAATCTTGAAACCGAACGGCTATCGACAGTTTAACACGGCTTACATTGAGATTCCGAAGAAAAATGGAAAGTCGGAACTGGCGGCTGCCATCGCCCTGTATCTTCTCTATGGGGATGGTGAGGCCAGTGCGGAAGTGTATGGCTGCGCCAATGACCGGAGTCAGGCGTCCATCGTTTTTGATGTGGCGAAGCGGATGGTGGAAAAGTGTCCGGCGCTCTTAAAGCGGTCGAAGATTGCAGCGGCCACCAAGCGGATCGTCAATTACCGGAATGCCGGGTTCTATCAGGTGCTTTCCGCTGAGACAGGTACGAAACACGGATTGAATATTTCCGGTCTCGTCTTTGATGAAATCCATGCCCAGCCGAACCGGAAACTCTATGACGTTATGACCAAAGGCTCCGGCGATGCCCGTGAGCAGCCGCTGTTTTTTATTATAACCACGGCCGGAACGGATAAGGAGAGCATCTGCTATGAACTGCACACCAAGGCGCTGGATATTATGAATGGACGGAAGGCGGATCATTCCTTCTACCCAGTGATTTATGGCCTGAGTGATGAGGACGATTGGAACGATGAGAAGAACTGGTACAAGGCGAATCCGTCTCTGGGATACACCATCAGCATCGACCGTGTCCGGGATGCTTACCGGGAGGCACTGGATAATCCGGCAGAGGAAAATGTATTCAAGCAGCTGCGTCTGAATATGTGGACAAACTCAGCGGTGGCATGGATACCGGAGCATATCTACGACCGGGGCAATCAGAAGATTGATTACGCCTCGCTCTTGGGCCGGGACTGCTTTGCGGGGCTTGACCTTTCCTCTACCTCGGATATCACGGCATTGGTGCTGGTCTTTCCTCCAAGGACGGAAGAAGAGAAATACACTGTTCTGCCTTTCTTCTGGCTGCCGGAGGAAACACTGGAACTGCGCTGCCGCCGGGATCATGTCCTCTATGATGTATGGGAGCGGCAGGGGGACATCCTGACCACGGAAGGAAACGTGATCCATTACGGGTTTATTGAGCGGTTCATTGAGCAGCTGGGAGAGAAGTATCACATCATCGAGATTGCCTATGACCGTTGGAATGCCACGCAGATGGTGCAGAACTTGGAGGATATGGGATTTACGATGGTTCCCTTCGGACAGGGCTTTAAAGATATGTCCCCTCCGTCCAAGGAACTGTATAAGCTGCTAATGGAAGGGAATATCATCCACGGTGGGAATCCGGTTCTCAAATGGATGGCCCAGAACGTGGTGATGCGCCAAGACCCGGCCGGGAATATCAAGCCGGATAAGGAGCGGTCGGTGGAGAAGATTGACGGTATCGTGGCCCTGATCATGGGGCTTGACCGCTGTATCCGCAGTACCCCGCCCACCAGTGTGTATGACGAGAGAGGAATCCTCTTTATATAGAAGGGAGTGTGATCTTTATGGGGATCTTATCAGGGCTGTTCCGGTCACGGGATAAGCCGAAGAACAGTACCTCCGGCAGTGCCTACCGCTTTTTCTTTGGCGGCAGCACCTCCGGGAAAAACGTGAATGAACGGTCAGCCATGCAGATGACGGCGGTGTATGCCTGTGTGCGGATACTTTCAGAATCCATTGCAGGACTGCCTGTTCATCTATACAAATACCGGGAAGACGGCAGCAAGGAAAAGGCGATTGACCATCCGCTGTACCGGATTCTGCATGACGAGCCAAACCCGGAAATGACCTCGTTTGTGTTCCGGGAGACGCTGATGACGCATCTGCTCCTTTGGGGAAACGCCTATGCGCAGATCATCCGCAACGGGAAAGGGCAGGTGCTGGGGCTGTATCCCCTGATGCCGAACCGCATGACCGTGGATCGGGATGAGAAAGGGCATCTGTATTACAGCTATCTGGTGTCGGATTCTGATGCGCCCACCATGAAGAGTGGGACGGTGATCCTAAAGCCTACGGATGTGCTGCATATTCCCGGATTGGGCTTTGACGGCCTTGTGGGCTACAGCCCCATTGCGATGGCAAAAAACGCTATCGGTATGGCCATCGCCTGTGAAGAGTACGGGGCGAAATTCTTCGCCAACGGCGCAACACCCGGTGGGATCTTGGAGCATCCCGGAACAGTGAAAGATCCGGCAAAGGTACGGGACAGCTGGAATGAAGCCTTTGGAGGCAGCCGGAATTCCAATAAGGTCGCTGTTCTGGAGGAAGGGATGAAGTATACGCCGATCTCCATCTCCCCGGAACAGGCACAGTTTTTGGAAACAAGAAAATTTCAGATTGATGAGATTGCTCGAATTTTTAGGGTACCGCCACACATGGTCGGGGATCTGGAAAAGTCGAGCTTTTCTAATATTGAGCAGCAGTCTTTGGAGTTTGTGAAATACACGCTGGAACCGTGGATTGTCCGTTGGGAACAGTCCATCAACCGTGTGCTCCTCACAGAGTCGGAGAAGGCTGCTTATTTTGTCAAGTTCAACGTGGATGGCCTGCTTCGTGGGGATTACCAGAGCAGGATGAACGGCTATGCCACAGCCCGCCAGAATGGCTGGATGAGCGCCAATGACATCCGGGAACTTGAAAATCTTGACCGTATCCCGGCCGAGCAGGGCGGTGACCTGTACCTGATCAATGGGAACATGACCAAACTTGCGGATGCGGGAATATTTGCTGCCAGTGGCGGCAGCGGGAAGGAGGAAGAATCCGATGAAGAAGTTCTGGAAGTGGAAGAACCGGACGGTTCTGAATCAGGAGACACAGGAGCAGGTGCAGGAGAGGACACTGTTCCTAAACGGCACCATCGCAGAGGAAAGCTGGTTTGATGATGACGTCACGCCGCAGGTGTTTAAAGAGGAACTGACATCTGGAAGCGGGGACATCACAGTTTGGATCAACTCTCCGGGTGGGGACTGTGTGGCAGCGGCTCAGATCTATAACATGTTGATGGACTATCCCGGAAATGTGACCGTAAAGATTGACGGCATTGCGGCTTCTGCGGCAAGCGTGATCGCTATGGCCGGGACAAGGGTGCTGGTCTCCCCTGTTTCCATGATGATGATCCACAATCCGGCCACGGTTGCCTTTGGCGATACCGCTGAGATGGAAAAGGCGATCAGTATGCTCTCGGAAGTAAAGGAGAGCATCATCAACGCCTATGAGATCAAGACGGGGCTGTCCCGTGCCAAACTTTCCCATCTGATGGATGCGGAAACTTGGATGGACGCCCACAGCGCTGTGGAACTGGGCTTTGCGGATGATATTTTGAAGCGGTCATCCGAGGATGCCGAGGAGGAAGAGGACTTGGCTGTGGCGGGAGCGCCGATGATGTTCTCCCGTGCGGCTGTAACGAATTCCCTGATAGACAGGTTGGCGGCAAAATGCCGTATCCAGAAGCAGCCGGAAGAAACCGGGCGTTCAGTCGATTCCCTGATGGAGCGGCTGAACCTGATCAAACAACATTTGTAATGGAGGTAAACGATTATGACTATTTTAGAACTGCGTGAGAAGCGGAACAAAGCGTGGGAGGCTGCAAAAGCGTTTCTGGAATCCCACCGCACGGAGAAAGGGACACTGACTGCGGAAGACGATGCCACCTATACCCAGATGGAGCAGGAGATCAACGACCTTGGGAAAGAGATCGCCCGTCTGGAGCGTCAGGAGGCACTGGAAGCGGAACTGAACCGCCCGGTGAACCAGCCTCTGACGACTAAACCGGGCAGCGGCAGAGGAGAGGAACCAAAGACGGGACGTGCTTCCGATGAATACCGCAAAGCCATGTTGGATGCGTTCCGCTCCAATTTTAAGCGGGTGTCCAATGTTCTGCAGGAAGGCGTGGATGCGGATGGCGGGTATCTGGTGCCGGAAGAGTATGACCGCCGTCTGATCGATACCCTGTCGGAAGAGAATATCATGCGCCGTCTGGCCACGATCATCACCACTTCCGGGGAACACAAAATCAATATCGCCGCAACGAAACCCGCTGCCAGTTGGATTGAAGAGGGCGGCGCTCTTACGTTTGGGGACGCAACTTTCAGCCAGATCCTGCTGGATGCCCACAAACTTCATGTGGCAATCAAGGTGACGGAAGAACTTCTCTATGATAACGCCTTCAATCTGGAAGGTTATATTCTGGATCAGTTCGGAAAGGCGCTGGGCAATGCGGAAGAGGACGCTTTCCTGAACGGGGACGGTACGGGGAAGCCTCTGGGGCTTTTTGCAGCGACCGGCGGCGGTACGGTGGCCGGAACCTTAACGGCGGCGATCAAGTCAGACGATATGCTGGATCTTGTGTATGCCCTGAAGCGTCCGTACCGGAAGAAAGCATCCTTTATCATGAATGATAAGACCCTTTCTTCCCTGCGCAAGCTGAAGGATAATAACGGTGCCTATATCTGGCAGCCGTCCTATCAGGCCGGGGAGCCAGATCGGGTACTGGGTTATGCGGTACACACTTCCGCTTACGCTCCGGAGGATGCGATTGCCTTTGGCGATTACAAATACTACAACATCGGTGACCGTGGCACCCGTTCCTTCTCTGAACTGCGGGAACTGTTCGCTGGCAACGGTATGATCGGTTACGTGGCAAAAGAGCGTGTGGATGGCAAGCTGATCCTGCCGGAAGCCGTGCAGATCCTGAAGCTGAAAGCTGATACGCCTACAGCATAACCTTTTTATGTGAGGAGGAGACCCTATGATTGTAACGCTGGAGGAAATGAAACAGTATCTCCGGGTGGACTATGAAGACGATGACCAGCTGATTACCGATTTTATCACTTCGGCGGAGCAGCTTTGCAGGGATGTCCTCCGGGTAGATGGGGAAGCTGATCTAAGCGGAGATGGAAAAGTAAAAACTGCAGCCATGTATGCGGTTGCGTATTTATATGAACACCGGGAGGAAGCGGATCACCATGATTTAATCCTGACGCTCCGTTCCCTCCTGTTCGGTTCGAGGAAGGAGGCTTTCTGATGGACATCGAACTGTTGAATGTACGGATTTTTATATCCAAGAATACGGTGGTCATCGATTCTATTGGAAATCACAGGAATGAGTGGCAGCCTTTCTATACCTGCTATGCGACTGTCAGCGGTGAGGCTGGGAAAGAACAGACCGATACAGGGCTGGTGGTGGATGACTCCAGCATTGATTTTACGATCCGATGGTGTAAGAAAGCGGCTGAAATTGACAGCACCCATTTCCGTGTGGAGTTCCATGGGGAACTTTATAATATTGCTGCTGTGGATCATATGAATTACAGGCGCAAGAGTATCAAGCTGTCCTGCGAGAAAGTGAGACGGTAGTGATGGGAAGGAAAATCCCGATCAGCCAGCTTTCCGCTGCAGTGATGGAACAACTAAACGAGTATGCAGAATTGGCTACAGAGGATATGAAGGAAGCGGTGAAAAAGGCGGGCACGACTGTTCGGAAAGACATTGAAGCCAGCGCACCGAGGGATACCGGGGACTATGCGAAAAGCTGGGCGGTAAAGACCACAAAGGAGAGTTCCAATACTTTGCAGGTGACGGTACATTCCCGGAACCGATATCAGATCGCCCATCTGCTGGAGCATGGCCATGCGAAGCGTGGCGGTGGCCGGGTGGCAGCAAGGCCCCATATCGCCGCTGCGGAAGAGGAGGGTATTGAACAGCTGGAACAGGAGATTGAAAGGAGCCTGACGAATGGATGATTTGGTAAAACTTTTGGAGGAGACAGGTATCCCTTTTGCCTATGATCACTTTGCGGAAGGGGAATCCCCCGATCCTCCGTTCATCTGCTACCTTCTGCCACAGAGCGATAACTTCTCCGCAGACGGGAAAGTTTATCTGAAGGTCAGTAGTGTGAATATTGAACTGTACACAGACAATAAAGATCTGGCTGTGGAGCAGAAACTGGAAGCCGTGCTGGATACGCACGGTATTTTTTATGAAAAAACAGAGGTCTGGATCGAGAGTGAAAAACTCTATGAAGTCCTCTACTCATTTGAAATGGAGGTTTGATTATTATGGGAAACAAGGTCAAGTATAACCTGAAAAACGTCCATGCCGCAAAACTGACCGAGACGGATTCCGATGGTACGATTACCTTTTCGTATGCGGAGCCAAAGGCAATCCCCGGCGCAGTAAGTATCAGTTTGGATGCGGAGGGCGAAACCAGTCCCTTCTATGCAGACGGTATCGTATATTTCCGCAGCGTGACCAACAACGGTTACAGCGGCGATCTGGAGATTGCTCTGATTCCGGAGTGGTTCCGCACGGAGATCCTGCAGGAGAAGCTGGATGCGAAAGGGGTGCTGGTAGAGAACAGCGGTGTTGGCGAGAGCGTGAAATTTGCCCTGCTCTTTGAATTTGACGGGGACGTGAATGCCATCCGACATGTGCTGTATAACTGTTCTGCCTCCCGTCCGTCTATCGAGTCGGAGACGAAGGAGGATACGATTGAGCCGGGTACGGAGACGCTGTCGATCACGGCCGATCCCCGTTCCGATGGGCTGGTGAAGGCCAGAACCGGCGATACCACAGATGCCGGTACTTATGCGAATTGGTATAAGACTGTGTATATTCCTACCGAGGAGGAACCGGAAGAAACAAGTGGTCAGGGAGGTAGCGTATGATCAAGCGTGAGATAGAAATCAGTGGGAAAAAGGTTCCCTTTCGTTCCTCTGCCACGATCCCTCGCCTGTACCGGGCAAAGTTCAAGAGGGATATTTTCAAGGATTTGTCCAAGCTGGAAAAATCCTATAAAGGTAAAACGGAAAACGGCGAGGAGCTGCAGATTGAGGATCTGGAGATCTTCGAGAACGTGGCCTATGTGATGGCCTACCATGCGGACAACAGCATACCAGCGAATATTGAAGACTGGCTGGATCAGTTTGATATGTTCTCCATTTATGAAGTGCTGCCGCAGATTTTGGAACTGTGGGGTGAGAACCTTGTGACGGATATAACGTCAAAAAAAAGATTGGCAGAAGTGAGCGGGAAATGACCACGCCGCTGTTCCTTCTGCGGAGTGTGGAACTGGGGATTTCTATCCGGGATTTGGATCTGCTCACGATTGGGCTGGTACTGGATATGTGGACAGAAAAATCCAATGACGGCGTGAAATATAAAAGACTTGCCACTCAGGAAGATTTCGACAAGTTTTAAAAAATGTTGAAGTATCAGTTTTGTTTACAAAAACAAGCTGATACTTCAACTCTCTTTTATTGGTTGCGATGCTCCATACCCCATACGCATAATTGATCCAGTACTACCATAAGGGAATGTCCTTTATCTGACAGGGAATATTCTACTTTGGGCGGGATTTGTGGATATACTTTGCGGATGATTAAATTGTCGGCTTCCAGTTCCTTTAGATTTTGGCTAAGGGTTTTATCAGATACCTTCTTTAAATAACGCTGCATTTCATTGAAACGGACAGGTTCATATTCCATCAGGCAGTAAAGGATGATAGGCTTATATTTTCCTGCTATCAGTGAAAGGGTATAACTATAACCGGTATCTTCAAAATTTGCGTTTTCAATATCTTTTTTACTCATTTAACTTACCTCTAAGATAGTACCTTACATTTATGTGGGTACTTTTAATTATATCGGTGCTATGTTATCATAGATTTAGCCGGAAGGCAATAAAAACAGGAGGCTAATACAATGAGGAAGGATATTAAAACAACAGAAGCTATTTTCCCGATGCCTGTACTTATGGTGGCTACCTATAATGAAGACGGTAGTGTAAATGTGATGAATGCCGCATGGGGCACTATGCAGGAAAGAAACCATGTTGTACTGAATCTGACAGAATCACACAAAACTGTTCAGAATATCAAAGCACGTAAAGCATTTACAGTCAGTATCGCAGACGCTTCTCATGTGGTGGAAGCGGACTATTTTGGCGTGGAATCCGGGAATAAAACATTGAAAAAGTTTGAAAACAGCGGATTGACTGCCATCAAATCAGAACATGTGGATGCGCCTATTATACAGGAATTCCCGCTGTGCATGGAGTGTGAATTTATAGAGTACCAAGATGGAGAATATGGCTGTGGAGTTATTGGAAAGGTTGTAAATACGACCGCTGATGAAAAAGTGATGGATGGTGATAAAGTTAACATTTCAAAAGTGAATGCCATCGCTTTTGATCCATATACGCATGGCTACTATAAGGTCACTGAAAGAGTTGGCGAGGCATTTAAAGATGGCCTTCAGTTAAAAAAATAATTTTGTTTTTACATAGCATCGGTTAGCAATAATCGGTGCTTTTTTTATGCTCGGAGATGATCCGGGCTTTTTTTACGCCCATTTTTAAGGAGGTGAGGGTTGTGGCGAACCGGATTAAGGGTATCACAGTGGAGATTGGCGGCGATACCACTGGTCTTGACAAAGCATTAAAGAGCGTCAATTCTTCCATCACGAAAACGCAGTCTGCCTTAAATGATGTAAACCGGCTCTTAAAACTCGATCCTTCCAATACGGTGCTGGTGGCGCAGAAACAGGAACTGCTGGCGCAGGCAGTCAGCCAGACCGAGGAAAAGCTGTCGGCACTGGAAGCCGCACAGGAGCAGGTGGCCGCAGCCTTTGCCCGTGGGGATATTGGAGCGAATAAATATCAGGCGTTCCAGCGAGAGATTGAGGAAACCCGTGGGAAGCTGAACAAATATAAGGCTGACCTTTCTGATTTGCAGACGGAGCAGGATGCCCTCTCCCAGAACACCGCACGGCTGGAAAAGCTGTTTGCCGCTACGGGGACGGAAGTCGATGACTATGCGGATGTCCTTGGCAGTCGGCTGACTTCGGCGATTAAAAACGGGACGGCGAATTCTGATCAACTGCGGACAGCACTTGAGAAGATTGGGAAGTCCGCCACAGGAGGGAAAGCCGACATCCGCCAGCTGACAGACGCTCTGGATACCGTGGATGACGGGCAGGCGATCCAAAACCTGATCCAGCAGCTGAACGAGGCCGGGGACGCTGCGGAAAATACAGCGGACGATGTGGGGCAGATTGCGGAAAATACCAAGGGCGCTGCGCTCATGCAGGCGGCGGATCAGCTGTCCGCTGTGGGCGATAAGATACAGGAAATCGGCGATAAGGCACTGGACGCCTATACGGATACCGAGAGCGCCGTGACAAAGGTGAATGCCTACTTTGGCGAGACGGGACAGGCAGCGGAGCAGTCCGCAAATGTCATTAAAAACGTGTATTCCTCCGGTGTCGGGGAAAGCATGGATGCCGTGGCCAATGCGGTTCTGATGGTCAAAAAGAACCTTGGAGATTTGAGCGAAACGGATCTCACCAACCTGACCCAGCAGGCGATCACTCTGGAGGAACTATACGGGATTGACATGAATGAAACCCTCCGGGGTGTCAATTCTCTGATGCAGCAGTACGGCCTGACGGCGCAGGAAGCGATGGACTACATCGTGGTGGGTACCCAGAATGGTCTGGATAAGACCAACGAACTGGGCGATAACCTTTCTGAGTATGCGGGTAAATTCGCACAGGCAGGTTATTCTGCCTCGGAGTATTTCCAGCTGCTGGACAATGGTTTGAAGAACGGCGCATACAACCTTGATAAGGTTAACGATGCCATCAATGAGGTCACCACCCGTCTGGTGGACGGAACCATCGGGGAGTCCATCGGGATGTTCTCCACAAAAACACAGGAACTGTTCACTTCGTGGCAGAACGGCGGGGCTACCCAGAAACAGGTCATTGACTCCATTGTGGCGGATATTGCCGGGTGTACGAACCAGCAGGAAGCCTTAAACCTTGCGGCGCTGGCCTTTGGTACGATGGCCGAGGACGGGAACCTGAAATTCATCACGTCCCTGACCTCGGTAGGAAGTACCTATGACAGCGTGAAAGGTTCCGCACAGGGATTGTTCGATGCAACGACCACGCCTATGCAGGAGATGGAATCCAATACCCGGAAGCTGCAGCAGTCGCTGGTGCCTCTTGGAGAAAAGCTGGCGGAGATTGCCAATACGATTCTGCCGCCGCTGGTCAGTGTGATCCAGACGGTGAGCGGATGGTTTGCGCAGCTGCCGGGGCCGGTGCAGAACTTTATCGTTATCCTTGGCGCTCTGCTGGCAGCCTTTACGGCGCTGACGCCGGTCATTGCGGCCTTGGCGGTGTCGGTTGGGGCGCTGAACATTTCTCTCCTTCCGATCATCGCCGTGATTGCGGCGGTAGCGGCGGCCATTGCCGGGATTATCGCCATCATCCAGAACTGGGGTGCTATTACCGAGTGGTTTGGGAACCTGTGGAATACGATCTGCTCCGGGATCGGCACCATGATCGAGAACGTGAAAACATGGTTCTCCAACCTCTGGACACACCTGCAGAATGTCTGGAATGGCATCTGCAACGTGGTGCAGACCGCAGTGATGCTGCTCGGTTCCATTATCCAAGGGGCCGTGGATATCATCACACTGCCGTTCCGGTTTATCTGGGAGAACTGTAAAGACATCGTCACTTCCGTCTGGAACGGGATTAAGGATACGGTCAGTTCTGTGCTGTCGGCCATCTCTGGTGTGATTTCCAGCATCATGGGAGCGATCCAGAACGTGATCAGTTCCATTTGGAATGCCATCAGCAGTAAAGTATCGGCGGTGGTGAACGCCATCAAAAATACGGTAACCTCTGTTTTTAACGCCATCAAGTCGGTGGCTTCCACAGTGTGGAATGGAATTAAATCTGTGATCTCCACGGTGGTGGATGGCATTAAGAGCAAGGTCTCTTCCGTATTCAATGCGGTGAAGAGTACCGTGACTTCCGTATTCAACGGGATCAAGAGTACTGCCACCACGGTGTGGAATGGGATCAAGACCGCTATCACGAAGCCGATTGAAGCGGCGAAGAATACGATCAAAGGGATCGTGGATAAGATCAGCGGATTCTTCTCCGGCATGAAGTTGGAACTGCCAAAGATCAAGCTGCCCCATTTCAAGATTACGGGTAAGCTGTCCCTTTCCCCGCCAAGCGTTCCCCACCTGTCCATTGACTGGTATAAGGAAGGCGGTATCCTGACGAAACCGACTGTCTTTGGCATGAACGGCAGCAGCCTGATGGCGGGCGGCGAAGCGGGCCGGGAGGCGGTTCTTCCCCTGAAGGGCTTTTATAATCAGCTGGAAAATATCTTGTCCAGCAGAATGAACACCAGCGCAATGGAGAAGTATCTGGCGATTATTGCGGAGAACAGCTGCAAGGGGCTGTATCTGGATGACGGGACGCTGGTGGGGCATCTGCTCCCTGCCATTGACAGCGGCCTTGGGAAAACACAGAAACTGCAAAGGAGGCTGAGTCTATGAGGGCAGACGTAAAAATCAATGACCGTTGGATGTATGCGCTGGGCTGGCTCCGGGAGGAGATTGATTTTCCTACGCCGCAGTCGCAGACCAATACAGTGGTGGTACCGGGGCGCAATGCCCCGATCCGTTTTACGGAGGCTCTTGGTCGGGTATCCTACCAGCCCCGGAGCTTTTCTATTACCTTATCCATGCTGGGGAGCAGGGAGAAGTTCAACCAGAGGAAAGACATCCTCGCCAACCTCTATGCCGGACAGCTGTGTCAGGTGATCTTAAGTGAGGAGCCGGATCTGTATGCTGTGGGTACCTTGGAACTGGAACCGGCCTATGATCCTCTGACCGGGAAAGGCCAGATAGTGCTGTCCTGCTCGGACGGAGATTCCTACCGGTATCACACGGAAGAAACGGAAGTTTCCATTACTGGAGGCGGCACGGTGATCCTGAATAATGACTATATGCCCGTGGTACCTGCAGTCATTACCACAGCGGAGACGGCGCTCAGCTGGAGCATCGGCTCCGATACCTTCCGCAAATCGGTCAGCGCCGGGACGTGGACGTTCCCGGAACTGGAACTGCAGGAAGGGCAGAATTCGCTCAGCATTACGGGAGAAGGCACGACCACCTTCCGGTATCGGGAGGGACGCCTATGAGTTTGTTTCGAGTGTTTGTGGATGGGCAGTTATTCTATCATCCTCATCTGTCCCAGCTTTCCATCACGGAGGCGAAGGTGCAGGAGGATGCGGAGAATATCGACAGTCTGACCCTCTCTGCCCCATTTAACCATCCCTATCTTTCTTCCATTCAGCCGATGGCTTCGACCATTGTCTGCAAGAAAGATGACCTCACCGTCTTTGAGGGACGGGCTTTGGATGACGGCACGGATTTTTATAACACCCACACATGGACGTGCGAGTCCTGCCTTGCGTATCTGAAGGACACGATGCAGCCTCCATTTTCCTATCAGGGGCCGCTCCGGGGCTTACTGGAGCAGTTCCTTTCCGTGCATAACGCTGCCGTGGAAGAAAAGAAGCGGTTCACCCTTGGCACGGTGACGGTTACCGATAATAACGATTACATCAGTTACAGCAATTCCGATTATTCCGTGACGCTGGATGCGATACAGGATAAGCTGGTCAAGACCCACGGCGGCTACCTGCAGGTGCGTTATACCGATACGGGAAAATTTCTGGATTATCTGGAGAATTTCCCAGACCGCTCGCTGCAGACGGTGGAGTTTGGGAAGAACCTGACCGATGTGAAGATTACCCGTGACCATACGGAGCGGGTAACAGCCTTGATCCCGCTGGGGGCAAAACTGACGGAGACCGATGAGGAGGGCAACGAAACCGAGACGGATACCCGACTGGATATTACGGCGGTGAATGATGGAAAAAATTACGTGTACGATGAAGAAGCGGTAAAAGAGATCGGCTGGATCTGGACGACCGAGATCTGGGAAGATGTGACGCTGGCGGGAAACCTGCTGCGCAAAGCCAAGGCCCGGATCGCAGAACTGGCTAAAGGTGTCACCAGCATGGAACTGACCATCGTGGACGAGTCCGATACGGGTGCGGATATCGGGGACATCCGGGCAAGGATGTATGTCCGGTGTATTTCCAAGCCACACGGCATTGACGGGACATACCTGTGCCTGAGCCGGACACGGGATTATCTTGACCCTTCCGGCAATACCATCACCATCGGGGCGGCAGGTGTCCGTCTGACTTCCCAGTCTGCCAAGCAGGAGCAGAACATCACTTCCATTGAGGATGACCTGTTAGGACAGACTTCCAAGATCGAGGTGATCACGGGAAAAGTGGATCAGATCAATGCCCAGAAGATGTACCGGACAGAACTGGTGGTGGATGGGGTGAACATCTTCCGGGATAAGGGGCAGAAAAGCATCCTTCGCTGCCGGGTGTATTCGTGGGACAAGGAGATCACGGATACCCTTCCGGCCAGCAGCTTTGTCTGGCACCGGAATTCCGGCCGGGAAGACCTCGATGCCGACTGGGACAGTTCCCATGCGGGCATGAAATCCATCACAGTTACCACGGAAGATGTGACGGAGAACGCATCGTTTTATTGTGAAATCACACTTTAAGAAGGAGGAAATCACTATGCCTACTGTATTAACTTCCAGCCAGCAGACCTTTGTGGATATCACAGACCAGAGGAAACTGTCGGCCTATATTACCTCTAATCTGCCCAAGTCGCAGATTGAAGATCCCAACGTGTTGCCCCATACCTATGCGCCGGACTGGGCCAGTACACCCCTGACCCTTACCCCGGTGGTATTCCTTGACCAGACCAATCTGGCGCTGGACGCATCGGGGCTTACGATCTCGTGGAAACGGAAGGAGGGAAACGGAGCGGAGGCGGCTCTGACCTCCGGGGAGAGCGTTTCCAAAGGCGCCCTGACGGTCAATGCCAATAAGCTGGCGTCAGCTACATCCGGGATGCTCACCTACCTTTGCTATATCAGCTATTACGATTCGGAGACGAAGAACACGGTCAATATCTCTGCCGACATTACGTATACGCTGATCCGCAACGCACAGAACGCCAAGCTGGCCTATCTATCGGCGGACACCTACGTGTTTAAGTATGATTCCAATTCCTCTCTGGTCGGATCCAAGCAGGCTACCCTGACGGCACAGGTGCAGGGAGTTACCATTACGGCATGGCAGTATAAGGACAGCACCGGGGCATGGAAGGATTATCCCACCACATCGGACAACGCCAGCATTTCCGGCGGTACCTTGGTGGTCAAACCGGAGCATGCGGTGTTCTTTAACGGGGTGGCCCAGATCAAGCTGGCCACCGATGACCCGGATGTGTATGATACCACTTCCCTGACGAAGATCTATGACGGCTCTCAGGGCGCACC
>OIEC01000596.1_pt1 | contig 18385 bp, 1 predicted proteins | sample 1604801 | NCBI WGS metagenome assembly OIEC01 (sample SAMN01760940, study PRJEB22395) | human gut metagenome | reverse complement strand
TGAATTCGTTAGCTTTAAGCTCACGACCTTCCAAACGTTTAGTGAAGTTGAATTCCACTTCAACTGGAACGTTGTTAACACGTTTTTCAGTTGGTTTGCTTGGTTTTTCAACTTTCTTAGTTGTTGGGTTGTAGTAGTTTACAACTTGGGCCGCAGTATTTTCGATATCTACACCACCTGCAACATCAGCTTTAACTGTTGTTGGGATGTCGAACTTGTAGTAACGTCCAAAGGCGAATTTAGTTGTGTCGATAACTTGTGTGTTTTCTGCATCGCCAAGTGACTTAGTGAAGCCAGCTTTAAGGGTTGCAGTGATCACACCGTTGTTAACTGTGATATCAAATTTGTCTGTGACTTCTGCGCCTGTTACTGAATCGTAGGCTTTAATAGCTGAAGCGTCAAGATTCAATTTAGTTTCATCGTAGTCATCTGAGATTCCTACTGATTGGATGTTGTCCTTGTTAGCTGCGTCGAATTTAGTTGTATCCAACCATACTTGGTAAACCAATTTTTGACCACGTTTCACAGTCTTGGTATTCAAGTTTTCTGCTTCGTTGTTTGAGGCATCGTCCGCATATGGGTTCGCATTTGTGTCTGCGTACTTGTCTGCCAACTCTTTATCATCATCAACGAGCTTGTCACCTGTGATATCGTATTTCTCTTCAGAAACAACGTATTTCTCTGGTTGGAACTTAGGTTCTTCTGGTGGTGTTACACGGTTGTTAAATTCTTTATCCGCAGGTTCTGTCACGTTTGTGATCAAGGCTTTCGCTGTACCATCATGAGAAACAGTAACGGTTACAACAGCAGCCATTGTATCGTAATCGACAGTTGCGTCTGTACCCTTAACCTCTGTTACAGTGTACTTGTAAGTACCTTCTTGACCCTTCTTGTATTTAAGGGCTGTAACTTTTTCACCAGCTTTATTTGTGTACTCTACTGGAGAGAATTTAATCTTACCAGCTGCATCGTTGGTTGCAGTTGCAATCACAACATTGTCGCTGTCTTTCAACTCGAATGTGAATTCGCCAGCTTTAAGGTCACGACCTTCCAATTTCTTAGTGAAGTTGAATTCTACTGAGATTGGAACACTGTTTACACGTTTTTCAGTTGGTTTTTCAGGTTTTTCAACTTTCTTAGTTGTTGGGTTGTAGTAGTTAACAACTTGAGCTGCTTTGTTTTCGATATCTGCACCAGCTACAACATCGTCTTTCACTGTTGCTGGAATATCAAATTTATAGTAGCGTCCAAATTCAAACTTAGTTGTATCAATGATTTGAGTATTTTCAGCGTCGCCAAGTGACTTAGTGAAGCCAGCTTTAAGGTTAGCTGTAAGAACACCGTTGTTATCAGTGATATCGAACTTGTTAGTAACATCTGCACCAGTTACTGAATCATAAACCTTGATTTCTGAAGCATTAACAATCAATTTATCCTTATCGTAGTTATCTGTGATTCCTACTGTTTGGATATTGTCTTTGTTAGCTGCATCAAATTTAGTTGTATCCAACCAAACTTGGTAGTAAAGTTTAGATCCACGTTCAACTGATTTAGTATTTAAGTTTTCTTCTTCGTTGTTGTTTGTATTATCGACATATGGGTTTGTATTTGTTTCACCATATTTATCTGTCAATTCAGAATCATCATCAACGAGCTTAGTACCAGTGATATCGAATTTCGCTTTAGAAACAACGTATTTCTCTGGTTGGAACTTAGGTTCTTCTGGAGGTGTTACACGGTTGTTAAATTCTTTATCCGCAGCGTCTGTTACGTTGGCAACGATTGCTTTAGCTGTACCGTCATGTGAAACCACAACTTTAACAGTAGCAACCATTGTGTCGTATTTGACAGTTGCATCTGTACCAGGAGTTTCTTCTACTGTGTAGTTGTAAGTCTTACCAAGATCATCGCGACCGAACTCGAGAGTCTTGAAGACAATCTTACCAGCAGCATCATTCTTCACGCGTTCAACTTCAACGCCGTCTTTCTTCAATACGAATTCGAATTCGTTAGCTTGAAGTTCACGACCTTCCAAACGTTTAGTGAAGTTCATTTCAACTGGAACTGGAACGCTGTTAACACGTTTTTGTGTTGGTTTTTCAGGTTTTTCAACTGTCTTGCTCACTGGGTTGTAAACGTGAACTGTTTGGTTGGCTGTATTTTCAATATCAGCACCAGCTTTAACAGATTCTTTAACAGTTGCTGGAATATCAAATTTATAATAACGTCCAAAAGCGAACTTAGTAGTATCGATAACAGGGTTGTTTACTTTATCTTTGATAAATGCTTCTTTAGAAGTTGCAGTGATTGTGCCGTTTTCAACTTTGATGTCGAATTTAGCAGTCACATCTGCACCAGTTACTGAATCGTAGGCTTTGATATCAGATGCGTTAACGTTCAATTTATCTGCGTCGTATGTATCAGATACACCAACGTATTGGATGTTGTTAGCTTCTGTGAATTTAGTAGTATCAAGCCATACTTGGTATACCAATTTAGAACCGCGTTTAACAGTCTTAGTATTCAAGTTTTCTGGTTCGTTGTTTTTAACACCATCAACATATGGATTCTCATTTGTTGCTGTGTACTCGTTACCAGGTACATCATCGTCGTCATCCATCAACTTGTTACCAGTGATGTCGAATTTCTCTTTAGAAACGACAAATTTTTCTGGTTGGAATTCAGGAGTTTCAGGAGGAGTGACTTTGTTGTTGAATTCTTTATCTGCAGTACCGTCAGTTGCGTTACCGTTAGCGTCTACACCACCAGTTGATGTAACGTTTGTAACAGTTGTCAATGTGTGACCGTTCTTAGCAACTTCAACTGTCACTGTAGCTTTCATCTTATCGTAAGTCATTCCGAATTCTTTGTTTTCAGGAATCACTTCTTCTACAGTGTAAGTGTGTGTACCAACTTTAGTATTGTCAAATGACAATTCTGAGAAGGTTACGTTACCAGCAGCATCATTCTTAACAGTTTCAACGACGTTACCAGCAGCATCTTTCAATACAAAGCTAAATTCACCAGCTTTAAGTTCACGACCAGCCAATTTCTTAGTGAAGTCAAACTTAGTTACAACTGGAGAAACCACATAGTTGTTGAACTCTGTGTCTTCAGGCATTGTAACAGCAGTACTCAAGAGACCTGTAGCAGCATCTTTAGTAACTTTAACTTTCACTACTGCGTTCATAGTATCGTAATCGATATTTGTATCGTTACCAGCTTTTTCACGCACAGTGTAAGTGTGTTCACCTTCAGCGCTGTATTCAATAGCATCAAATGTGATTGAACCATCTGCTTCATTTTTCTTAGTTTGAATAACATTGCCGTTTTCAAGCAATTCGAATGTGAAGGCACCTGCTGTGAGCGCTTTACCTTCAAGACGTTTAGTGAACTTAAATTGAGCTTGAGTTGGAGCTGATGTGAATGTATTGTTGAATTCTGTATCAGTTGGAAGAGTTGCTACAGCAGTAAGCGCATGACCTGACTTAGTAACAGTAACTGTTACGTTAGCTTTCATTGGGTCATAAGTCATACCTGCTTCAGAACCTTGAACTTCTTCTACAGTGTACTTGTGGTTACCAACTTGAGCATTTGTAAATGTCAAGGCATCGAAACGAACACGTCCGCTAGCATCATTTTGTTTTGTTTGAAGGACTCTACCATCTTTGTCTTTCAATACAAAGCTAAATTCGCCAGCTTTCAAGTTACGACCTGCAAGAGCTTTGCTGAAGTCAAATTGAGCAGTTACAGGAGCTACAACGTGGTTGTTGAAGATCTTGTCATCAGTACCAGTTGCTTCACCACCTGTTGAAGTCATTTCAGTCTTAGCAGCCAAAAGACCTGTAGTAGCATCTTTAGTAACCGTTACTTTAACTGCGATAGTCATTTCATCGTAGTCTACATCGGCATTGTTGCCTTTCACTTCTTTAACAGTGTAGTTGTAGACACCTTCATGGTCAAATGACAATTCGCTAAAGTTAATCTTACCGTTAGCTTTGTTGGTTACAGTTTCATTAACATTGTTATCACCAGTCAACGTGAAGCTAAAGTCACCTGCGTTCAAAGTACCATTTGAAAGTGATTTATCAAAGTCAAGGTTAACTTTAACCGCACCTGGTGTGAATGTGTTATTGAATTCTGTATCTGCTGGAAGAATGTTAGTTGCTTTAAGAACGTGGCCTTCCTTAGTAACAGTGATTGTTACTTCAGCTTTCATTGTATCGTAAGTCATACCAGCTTCTTTATTATCTGGGATAACTTCTTCTACAGTATACTTGTGAGTACCAACTTGAGTATTATCAAATGTCAAGTCATCAAAGGCAATAACACCACTAGCGCTGTTTTTCTTGGTCTGAAGAACATTACCAGTTGAATCTTTAAGAGCAAATGTAAATTCGCCTTCTTTAAGAGTACGACCTGCAAGAGCCTTACTAAAGTCGAACTTAGTCTTAACTGGAGCTACAACGTAGTTGTTGAAAATTTTATCATCTGCACTTGATTTGAATCCACCTTCAGCACTGTATTTAACCGAAGCTTGCAAATCACCAGCAGCATTTTTCTCAGTTACAGTAACTGTCATTGTAACAGTCATTGCATCATAATCGACGTTTGTATCTGAGCCTTTAACCTCAGTAATTGTGTAAGTGTATACTCCAGCTTTGTTAAATGTTAATTTACTAAATGTAGCTTTACCATTTTGGTTAGTTACTGTTTCTTCATATGAAGGAACTGATTTGTTAGCTTGCTCTTCTTTAATCTTAAAGCTAAATTCACCATTAACAAGTGTGCGTCCTTCAAGTTGTTTTTCAACTTCTGGAGTCACTGTTACAGGTTCTGACTTCACATAGTAGTAGACTGTTGGCTTGTATGGCGTCAAAGAGTTGAGCAAGTCAACGTTAGTACCAATACCTCCTACTCCACGCTCTAATTGTGCGTTTGGAGAAAGGTGACCGATATTATCTCCCAAGAATGGTACAAATACTGTCTTATACGGAGTGTAAGAAGCATCTCTTTGGAAATCAAATGGAACGTCCTTACCATTTGGATAGTTCGTTTTTGCCCCTGTTCTTGGATCAGTTACAGTGTGTGCAATCGTTTTAAGTGGTGTTTTCTTAACAACCAACTCTTCTTTGTTATAATCACCTGGTTTAATAGGCTTGGTTTCTGCTAGCAACATATAGCCATCAGTGTTCAATGTACCATCAGAACGTTTGTTTTGTTGTCTTGGATCTAATAAGTAAACACGAATAACAACAGATCCATCTTCTCCAACAATTTCTTTGATACGTTTTATTCCAGCACGATCAGCATCCATAAACTTGGTACCAACTGTATAAGGACGGCTAACATAACCAGTTGTTGAATCTGGAGTAGCTGTTTGATAAAGTTTGTAACCATCAAATTGACGTTCACCAGATGCTGTAAAGTGTTGTCCTTCCATCGCTTTCAGCGTGTAGTTGGCTAATGTTACTTCATTACCATTTGGTACATAATCTTGAACAGTTTTATCTGTTTTATTCGCATTAAATGAAGCATTATTTCTATCGACTACTCTATAGTAAGTTGATTTTTGAACAAATAATGGAATTTTAGCATTCGTATCTGTAATAGTACGACCATTATATGCTGGTTCTACAACGTTGATGATATCCGTTGAATTACGCGCAGCATAAACTGCATCATATAAAGCTTGTTCTGTAGGAGTTAGATTGTGTCCTGGAGCAACTAAAGCCTTGATACTTGCACCAACTTCATATCCAAGTTGGATAAACGGTGAATCTGTCTTCCCTGGTCCAGCACCTAAACCTTTATCGTAATCTACTTGCCAAGTTAACTCCCCATTAGAGGCTGCTTTTGTAGTCGTAAATTTTTGAATACCACTAGAAGCTGATACGGTTCTTGTTTCTAATACATTACCAGTGTTCTTGTCAACCAATTCAACAGTAGTATCTGTTGAAGCATCAAATCTCTTGTAAGCACGTGTATAGTAATTTGTATGGTAACGTTTGTTGAAATTAGTAAGATCTACGATACTATAAGTATAGTAGTCACCTTCTTTAGCTTGGTAGCCCGATGGCACTGTTTGAGAACGAACAGTTGCACCATTAGGATCCGTCATGTCTGGAGTAGCTTTTTCACCATCTTTAAGGTGAGTTTCTACAGAGACCGCCTCATAGTTGTGATCTGTCAAAGCACGTGTATTACGACGACGGCTACGACCTGTTGCCAAAGCACCAGCATTTGTGATATCACTAGCAGCACGGTCAAGTGTTGCACTACGGTCTGCAGCAGATCTTACAGAGTAAGTATTTGCTGTAACACGTGGGCTAACACTTGTAGCTTCTGCTGCGGTTTCAGCTGCTTCAGTATTTTCAGTTGCTGGAGCAGTTGTTGATGCTGTAGCTGAAGTGTTTGAAGCTGTTCTTGTTGAAGCTGGTGTTTCAACATTGTTGCTGGCTGTAGCTGTTGATGCTACTGTAGCTGGCTTAGCTGCTTCTGAAGTAGCTTTTTCTGTTGGCTTTGCAGCCTCTGAAGCTGGTTTAGAAGCTTCTGGTTTCGCAATTTCTGTAGCTTGTTTGTCAGTTGCCTCTGCGGCAACCTTATCTGTTGTTGAAGCTTCTGGCGTCAAGTTAAATGTTGACGCAGTTGCCTCAGTTGAAGATACAGCTGCAGTAGGATCTGCTTGAGCTGTTGATGCTGTATTCGTCTCAACCAGTTCTGAAGAACTTTCGCCCTCAACTGATGAACCAGGGTTTGATGAAGAAGCATCAGATGCTACGACTTCATCAGCCTGTGCAGTGTGAGCAGCAAAGAGTGCCGTCCCCAACAAGACTGAAGCGACACCAAATGAATATTTACGCAATGAAAAGCGCTGGCGCCTGTTGAAAATGTCTTTCATGTTTAAGTCTCCCTCTAAAAAAATAGTTAGTTATAGATACATGATTATAAGTTAATTCCCCTCATATCCATGATTCTTTTTCATTCTAACATTCTGACAATTTAGAGTCAAGTGATTAAACAATGTTTTTTAAAAAAAGTTTAGTTGTCTGACAATTGTAAGAGCAACGTTATTTACAAAAAACATAAAAACGTTAGAAACCTTTTATTTATAACATGTTAAGCGTTTTCTAAAATAAGGCGACAACTACTGTTTTCTAATATTTCATTATATAAATTACGCTTTTCTAAAATAAATTAACTCGGATTTCATTTGTTATTTTCTAATAAAAGCGTCAAAGATTCCAAACCCATCTCATGTTCCATAAATACTTGAATCACCATATATAAACAGAAGTAAGTTCTAAAAATAGTAATTTAAACCTATAATCCGAAAGAAATAATATTATAAAAATAAATTAACATCTTATAATATACACTATATTATTCTCACTTTAATCCATAATAATGGCAATATACGCACACAACCTCTCATTTCTTTCCCTTTTACACTCATATAGATATTTTTATCTTTAATGAAAATGGCATATACATCTAGTCCTAACCTTAGAATAACTTTATCCGTCTAAAATAATACTAACATCTTCTTCGTTTAACAGTATTTCTTCATTAACACTAGTAAAATCTTAAAGAAAGTTTGCAACAATCCAACATCCATAATTGCTCTCACCTGTTTAGCATACTAGTATTCAACTTAAAAAAGAGTCTCATAAGTTAGGATTAATAGAGAATGAGTCCTAGTATTTTCTAACTTCAAAAAATCAAAAGATAACAAAACCTGTGAGAAAAATTATGCCTACTAGTATCTTATTCAAATACAAATGAAAGAATAACCAACGATATTACGAAATAATTTCAATACTCAAATAGTACTAGTAATACATTTCTATCTTATAAGAGATCTTTGAGTACCCAATTACAAAGCAACTATCAGAAAGTCTCCTCCCTTTCCAATACTGTTAACTAATCGGACTACTAGATGTTATCTTTAATGTCGCTCCCTATTGCTTCTATGAAACTTCTACCTCCCATCATCTTAATCATAAAATGAGTAATGATAGTCTATTGAAAGTTCATAAGAGAACTTAAACTTTGATTTTTTCTGATTTCTCAATCAAAAAATGATGGTGTAGCCCCTAGATAAGATGCTTCTATTGTGACTGCAAGATTATCAAATTCACCATAACTAAATAGACAATAGCTCAAAGTCTTTTATCAGCTTCTACCATTACCCACATCATTCATAATATATTTTATTTGAAAGTACTAATCTACTGTCATGAAGAAGTTAATATCAATTTGAATCTACTCATCTCTTGTGAGAGAAACAATCAGATCATCCTCCTCACACATGTCCATGTAATAAGTTAGCAAAATATAAAAAAAGTTCCACAGCCCATAAAGACTTTGGAACTTCTTAATTGACTTCATTATTGGTCACTTACGATATTTTTAAGTGCCGAACAAAAAGAAGCCTGACCTTATTCGGTCAAGCCTCTCTTCTTGAAAACTGAAATAATCTTACTAACTATCTTATTTTTACGCCTATTATTATCTTAGTCTTCTTTTTTTCGTTTTCCTGCCAAACCAAGTCCAGCTGCCGCAAGGAGTCCTCCGAATGCCATTGCTACTACAGACTTGTTCTCACCAGTCTTAGGAAGACCCTGTTCTCTAGATACTTCTGGAGATGTCGGTGGTGTAACTGGTGGTACTACTGGAGTTGGTGGTGTTGGCGGTGTAACTGGTGGCACCACTGGAGTTGGTGGTGTCGGTGGCGTTACAATGTTGTTGAACTCAGTATCTTCTGGCAATTTAGAAGTTACTGTCATAACGTTACCACCCTTAGCTACCAAAACAGTAACTTTAGCTACCATCTTATCGTAAGTTACTGTAGTATCATTACCTTTCACTTCTTCAACCGTGTAGAAGTGGATACCTTCTTCACCATGTTTGTACTCAAGTGCTGAGAACTTAATCTTACCGTCAGCATCATTGCTTACAGTTTCAATCACTTTACCTTTTCTATCCTTAAGTACAAAGCTAAACTCACCAGCCTTAAGGTCACGACCTTCTAGTTTTTTAGTGAATTCAAACGTAACACTAGCTGAAATGTTAACAACACGTTTTTCAGTTGGTTTTTCAGGTGTTTTCACGACCTTCTTAACTGTTGGGTCGTAGTAGTGAACTGTTTGTCCCGCTGTGTTTTCAATATCTGAACCAGAAGGTACGTCAAACTCACCTTTTTCATTCTTACTGTCTTTAACAATTGCCGGAATGTCAAACTTATAGTAACGACCAAAGGCAAACTTAGTTGTATCGATAATTTGGGTATTATCTTTATCACCAAGTGACTTAGTGAAGCCATCTTTAAGGTTGGCTGTAATCACACCGTTTTCAACCTTGATATCGAACATTGCTGTAACATCTTTACCAGTTTTACCATCGTATGCTTTGATATCTGATTGGTTAACATTAAGTTTCTTCTCATCGTAGTTATCAGTGATACCAACGGTTTGAATATAATCCTTGTTGTTTGCGTCAAATTTAGTTGTATCAAGCCATACTTGGTAAACCAATTTATCGCCACGTTTCACAGTCTTAGTATTCAAGTTTTCTTTCTCGTTGTTGTCTGTCTTGTCTACGTATGGGTTCGCATTAGTATCCGCATACTTGTCTGCCAACTCTTTATCATCATCAACGAGTTTATCACCAGTAATGTCAAATTTCTCTTGGTTTACAACATATTTCTCTGGTTGGAACTTAGGTTTTTCTGGTGGAACCACCTTGTTGTTGAACTCTTTGTCGTTAGCATCTGTAGCATTTCCACCTGTTGAAGCATGATTAACGACAGTCTTAAGAATTTTACCATCCTTAGTTACTTGTACTGTCACCGTTGCTTTCATAGCATCGTAAGAAATACCAGGTTTATTGTCATTGACTTCTTCTACAGTATAAGTAAATGTCTTACCAAGATCAGCCTTGCTGAACAAGAGTTGTTCAAACTTGATGTGGCCGTCTTTATCATTTGATACAGTTTGAAGGACTTTTCCATCTTGGTCTTTCAATAAGAAGCTGAACTCACCTGCAGTCAACTCACGTCCTTCAAGTTTCTTAGTATAGTTGAACTCAAGTGGAACTGGAACGTTATTTTCACGTGTTTGAGTTGGTTTTTTAGGAGTTGTAACTTGCTTATTGTAAGGGTTGTATTGATGAACAATTTCATTGGCCGTATTACTAAACTCAACACCGTCATTGTCTTTAATATTTTTAACAGTTGCTGGGATATCAAATTTATAGTAACGTCCAAAGGCAAACTTAGTCGTATCAATAACTGGAGTCACATCAGTTGCACTAATAGGTTTAGTCAAACTTGGTTTAGAAGTTGCGTAGATGACACCGTTTTTGATTGAAATATCAAATTTATCAGTAACATCTGTTTCACCATCATAAACCTTGATTGCTGACTCATCAATATCAAGTTTAGCTTCATCATAGTCATCTGTGATTCCTACTGATTGAATATTGCTTTCAGCTGTAAATTCACGAGTATCAAGCCATACTTGGTAGTAGAATTTCTGACCACGAGTAAGTGTATGGTGATTCAAGTTTTCAGCTTCAACCTTACCGTTAGGCGCATCATCATCGAGAAGTTTTGTGCCCTTAAGATCAAATTTTTCTTTAGAAACAACATACTTCTCTGGTTTAAAGTTTGGTGTTACGTTATTGTCAAATACTGTATCATCCGCAGTAAAGGCATCTCCACCTTCAGTAGCATAAGAGATAACTGTTGACAACTGATCACCAGAAGAAGGCTGAATAACTTGAACAGTCACGTTAACCTTCATATCATCATAAGTAACACCTGGTTTGTCACCTTTCTCTTCTTCAACAATATAGTTAAATGTTTGACCAATATCAGCTTTTGAATAGTTGATTGTCTTGAAGGTAACTTTACCATCTGCATCATTCTTAGCCTTCTCAAGAATCTTATTAGTTTCTTTATCTTTCAAGACAAAGCTAAATTCATCTGCTTGCAATTTGCGACCATTAAGTGTCTTACCAAAGATTAGCTGAATAGCTGTTGGAATGTTGTTCACACGTTTTTGCGTTGGCTTATCTGGAGTCTCAACTGTATGCGTTCTTGGGTTATAATAATGAACCGTTTGTGTTGCAGTATTTTCGATTTCAGAACCATCGTAAGCATCTTGACTAACTGTAGCAGGTATAACTACTTTGTAGTAACGACCAAATTCAAACTTAGTTGTATCAATAACTTGAGTATTATTTGCATCACCTAGTGACTTCGTAAAGCCTGATTTCAAGTTTGCAGTGATAATACCGTTAGTAACAGCAACGTCAAACTTAGATGTCACATCTGCACCAGTCTCACCATCATAAACCTTAATAGTGTTTTTAGTCACAATCAATTTTGATTCATCATAATTGTCTGTGATACCAACAGATTGGATATTTTCTTTATTGTTAGCACTAAATTGAGTTGTATCAATCCATACTTGATAGTAGAACTTCTGACCACGTTTAACAGGCTGAGTATTGAGGTTCTCAAAGACTTCTTCCAACTCACCCTTATCATTACGGACAGTAACTTTTTCATTATTATTAGATTTATCTGCGTAAGGATTAATCTTAGTATCGCCGTATTTATCAGCTAACTCAGAATCATCATCCAAAAGTTTCTTACCAGTTAAATCAAAGTATTCATCTCTAACAACATATTTCTCTGGTTTAAACTCAGGTTCTTCTGGTGGTGTCACACGGTTATCGAACTCTTTGTCTGGTGCGTCTACAACATTCTTCACGATTGCTTTTGCCGTACCATCATGAGAAATTGAAACCCTTACTGTTGCAACCATGCCATCGTAAGACACTGTTGAATCTGTTCCTTTAACTTCTTCCACTGTATAATTGTAAGTCTTGCCAATATCATCCTTACCAAATTCAAGTTTCGTGAAGTTAATCTTAGCGATACCGGTAGTTGCATCAGGAGCATCATTTTTCGCACGTTCTACTTCAACGCCATCTTTCTTAAGAACAAATGTAAATTCGTTAGCTTTAAGTTGACGACCAGCAAGAGCTTTCGTGAATTTCAACTCAAGTGGAACTGGAACGCTATTTACACGTTTTTGAGTTGGTTTGTCTGGTTTTTCAACTGTGTTGGTTCTTGGGTTGTAGTAGTGTACGATTTGACCAGCTGTATTTTCGATATCTTTTCCTGCTGAGGCATCCGTTTTCACGGTTGTCACAATATCAAATTTATAGTAACGGCCAAACGCAAACTTAGTTGTATCAATGATTTGAGTGTTGTTGGCATCTCCTAGTGATTTCGTGAAGCCAGCTTTAAGGGTCGCTGTGATCACGCCACCAGTATTTGCAATATCAAACTTAGAAGTAACATCTGCACCAGTCACACTATCGTAAACCTTGATTGAGTTCACATTCAACTTGGCTTCATCATAGTTATCTGTGATGCCGACTGTTTGAATATTCTCAGTGTTAGTTGCGCTAAATTGTTTTGTATCCAACCATACTTGGTAAACCAATTTAGAGCCTGGTTTCACTGTCTTCGTATTCAAGTTTTCTGGTTCATTGTTAGCTGTACCATCCGCATATGGATTAACGTTTGTATCACCATACTTGTCTGCCAATTCAGAATCATCGTCAAGCAACTTGTCGCCTGTGATATCGAATTTTTCTGTAGAAACAACGTATTTTTCTGGATTGAACTTAGGTTCTTCAGGTGGTTTCACCGTATTGTTAAACTCTTTATCCGATGCATCTTGGTCCAAGTGTGCAACGATAGCTTTAGCCGTACCATCTTTTTGGATAGTGACTGTAATCGTCGCAACCATGGTATCGTATGTCACCGTTGCATCTGAACCCGCAACTTCATTTACTGTATAAGTATAAGTTTTTCCAAGATCAGCATGGGTGAACTGAAGTGCTTTAAAGTTAATCTTGGCAACACCATTGGCATTTGGTGCACCATTTTGGGCCTCAGCAACCTTAACGCCATCTTTTCGGAGTTCAAAAGTAAATTCATTAGCCTGAAGCTGACGACCATCAAGTCTCTTAGTGAAGTTAAGAGGAAGTGAGATTGGAAGATTTACGACACGTTTTTGTGTTGGTTTTTCTGGCTTAGTGATATCTCTTTTTGTCGGATCGTACTGGTGAACAATTTGATTTGCTGTATTTACAATATCCACACCATCTGGAGTCGTTGTCTTAACAGTAGCAGGAATATCAAATTTGTAGTAACGGCCAAATTCGAACTTAGTTGTGTCGATAACAGGGTTGTTAACTTTATCTTTGATAAATTCGTCTTTAGAAGTTGCAGTGATTTCTCCGTTGTTTACTGTGATGACAAACTTAGAGGTTACATCTGCACCCGTTACTGAATCGTAAGCTTTGATATCTGCAACATTGATCTCTAGTTTGTCAGCTTCATATTTATCTGTAATACCAACAGCTTGAATATTGTCACTTGCTTTTAATTTTGTTGTATCCAACCATACTTGGTAAACAATCTCATCGCCCTTCTTAACTGTCTTGGTATTCAAGTTTTCAGGCTCATTGTTATTTGTCTTGTCTACGTATGGATCCGCATTTGTTTCAGTGTATTCATTTGTCAACTCATTGTCGTCATCCATCAACTTGTTACCAGTGATGTCAAATTTCTTTTTGTTAACGATGAATTTCTCTGGTTGGAACTTAGGCTCTGTTGGTGGGGTTACAACGTTGTTGAACTCTGTGTCTCCTCCTGGATAAGTTACCGTTGCTTTCAAAGTGTGGTCTGCATTCTTAGAAACAGTCACAGAAACCTCAGCAACCATGTTATCGTAAGTGACACCGAATTCTTTGTTAGCTGGAACTTTCTCAGTCACCTTGTACTTGATGACTTTACCAACTTGAGCATTTTTCACTTCTGGGAGTTGATTAAAGGTAACAACACCATGTTCATCATTGGTTCCAGTAGCAACAACAACTCCGTTTTCATCCTTCATTTCAAATGTAAATTCACCTGCTACAAGTGTACGACCTGCTAAAGCTTTTGTGAAATTAACATTTACCGGTACTGGAGGAACGACATAGTTGTTGAAGACTCTGTCATTGGCATCTGTTGCTTCACCACCCGATGAAGTCATCACCGTACTTGCTGACAATAGACCTGTATTGGCATCTTTTGTTACGGTAACCTTCACGTTGATTGTCATCGCATCATAATCAACATCTGAGTTTGTTCCAGCTACTTCTTTTACAGTGTAGTTATAGACACCAGCTTTATCGAATGACAACGTACTAAAGTTAATCTTACCATTAGCTTTATTTGTTACCGTTTCATTAACATTACCGTCACCAGTCAATTTAAAGCTGAAATCACCAGCATTAAGCGTACCATTTGAAAGAGACTTATCGAACTCAAGGTTTACTTTCACTGGGTTCGGTGTGAAAGTATTGTTAAATTCTTTATCTACACCCGTCGTTGGATTACCATTAGCATCAATACCATTAACTGATGAGTAAGTTGTAGCAGTTGTCAAAGTATGACCTGTCTTAGTAACTGTAACAGCTACTTTCGCTTCCATTTGGTCATAAGACATACCAGCTTCGGCTGTTGTTGGCACAACCTCTTTTACAGTGTAATTAAAGGTCTTGCTGTCATTTCGCTTTCCTGCAGAATTTGTTCCAAGGTCACTAACTTTGTATTTAATGCCCGTGAATTTAATATTACCGTTCGCATCATTTTTTGCAGTGCCAACCACTGCACCTGCTTCATTCAAAAGATTAAAAGTAAACTCATTTGCTTTCAGATTACGACCAGATAATTTCTTCGTAAAGTCAAATTCAACGTTTACTGGAGCTACGACAAAGTTGTTGAATTCAGTATCAGTACCGGTTCCCGTCGGATTTGTTGCTGAAACATCAGGGTCAGTTTTGTTTCCAGAGTCATCTTGACCTTTTTTTGAAGTGTACGTAACAGTATATTCATGCTCACCCAAGTAGTTGCCAGAAGAGTCTTTCTTTTCTGTAACTGTAACGGTTGCAATAACACTCATTCCATCATAGTCAACTTCAGTATCAGAACCAGCTACTTCTGTAATACGATATTTATAGATACCAACTTTGTCTAATTGGATAAGCGATACTTCTTTTTCAGTACCATCAGCTTGTGTTATTTTTTGAGTGAAGGGAATAGAACCATCTTCCTTGTTTGTTACTGTCGCATTAATAGCCGGTCCATCTTTTTCGAGTGGATTAGCAGGATCTGCCGCAACATTTGTTATATTAAAGGAGAAGGCTCCCTTTTTCAATTCAGGTTGTACTGTCGTATTAAGACTCTTTAGGACTTTCTTTAGATTAAGTTCAATATCAATAGGTTCGTTTTTTACATAATAGTAAACCGTTTCATAGCTAGGTGACAATTTGTTTTCCAAACGGAAAATGTTACCTGAAGCAACTGGAACACCATTAATCGTATAGGACGTATCTGAGCTACCACGGTTTACATAAAACTCACCTGCAGAAGAATAACGTGGACTATATTGAGCAGCCTCAGTAGCACTTACAGGATTTTCTTTAACTTCAACATTATTTTGTGCTACATTCCCAGCCCAGAACATTCGATAGAAAGTGCCATCTGGACGTTTATAAATAAAGTCTGCGCCTGAACCTCTAGCAAACTCTAAGTCACCCTTATAGTTAGTGTTTTGTTTATCTGAGAAAATAGCAAAAGGTTGCCCCATAACAAGCTTATCTCTATACTCAGGTTTAAGACCTTCATAGCTTGGCTTATTATTATCTCTATTCCAACCAGCATCATCAATGGTAGGGTTCTTACCAAGATCTTCTGGATGGTCAATTTTGTTATTGCTTCCCGGACGAATGACTGTCTCGTAAACTTTTACATATCCATCAGTATTTACGTCTTTAGCAATCTTGTTTAAGCTATCAGACTTAATGGCCCACATTTCGATACGGACGGTACCATCCTCTTTGACAACTTCCTTAATACGTTTAACAGCACCCTCTGCATTGGCGACGTCAAACCAACGTTGACCTACTTGATAAGGCTTTTTAAGCACATCTACAAGTGAGCGAGGATCCGCTGTTTGATAAAGACTGTAACCTTCAAAAGCACGAAGGGCTGAGGCATGGAAATCCTGTCCCTCCATAGCAGTTAGAGTAAAGCTACCAAGACTTTCTTCGTTTCCAGTTTCTCTATATGACTGTGTACCAACATCTGGTATACCATCTTTATTTACAAGTTTATAATCACCCGCAGTAGATGAGTTTTTAATATAGTTCCCATTTGTATCTTGAACAAATTTACCGACAAGACGATTCTTATCATAAGTTGATGCATTTTTATCAACAACTTTATAATACGTTGTTTTATGAGTTAGACGTGGAATGTAGTATTGTGGATCCGTGATTGTAGTACCTTCGTTAGCAGGATTAACTACATCATAGATTTGAATAGCCGAACGTTGGCCATCAAAATCAGTAGCACTACCATTGTATTTCCAAGTTGCACGTAGAGCTGGACGGTTTGTCTTATCTGCATCCACAATATTTTCAAAACGGAACTCAATATAGGCCTGCTTAGCCCCAGAAATAGGAGCAAGTGTAGCTTGACCTAAGTTAACAGTACCAGCACCATTGATTTGTTTTGTTTCTTTAACAGTGTTTGTAGCACCGTCTACCAACTCAATGGTTACATTTGTAGAGTTGTCGTATGGTTTAGACATACGATAATAGTACTTCGTGTTGTATGCTTTATTGAATCCCATCAAATCAGTAACGAGATAAGTATACTGAGAAGTATTTGGATTCAATTGGTAGTTAATACCAGCTGTAATATGATCATTTGGATCTTTTGGCGTAGGTACAACAAGAGGACGGTTAGTAATCGTTGCTCCGTTAGGATCACTCATAGTTGGTGTCGCTGTTGCTACACCAGTTGTGTAACTTGTTGATTCTGGATTATCAAGCGAACGACGTCTACGACTGCTACGACTACGTACTTCTGGTGCAGTTCCTGCAGCGGACATTGGGTTCGCCGTCAACATTGTTGTCAAAGCTGCTGTATTCGCTACGGACGTTGGACTTGGTGTTGACGTTGTCAAAGTTGTCGTTGCAGGTTGTGCCACTGAAGCCGATGTAGGCTGTGTTGAAGCGACTGGCTGAGTAGCTGTAGACGTTGATACAGGTTGTGTTGTAGCCGTCGGTTGTGTTGTTGAAGCGACTGGCTGTGCCACTGTAGGTTGTACCGCTGTTGGAGTTACAGCTGATGTGCTAGTTGCACCTGTTGAAGAAGAAGTTGCTGAACCTACAGATGTAGTACCCGCAGCTGTTGGAGTTGAGCTAGCAGTAGCTGCAGCTGTTGCTGTTGTCGCTGGTGCTGTAGCTGTAGACGTTGTTTCTGTTGTTGAAGCACTTGCTACTTCAGAAGCTGGTGATACCAAAGCAACTGTTGACGTAGATGTTGCAGAAGCGGATGGGGAAGTCACGCTAGCTGCTGGATTTGATTGGGGTGCTGTTGTCGTAGTATTGACTAAACTACTTGAACTTTCTCCCGCTACGGATGTGCCCGGATTACCCGCCGTTACAGTTGGAGTCGCTACTTCATCTGCCTGTGCACTATGAGCAGCAAAAAGTGCTGTTCCTAGCAAGACTGAAGCGACACCAAACGAATATTTACGCAATGAAAAGCGTTGGCGTCTGTTGAAAATGTCTTTCATTTCAAGTCTCCCTCTGTATGAAATAGTTAGTTATAGGTCACGAGTATACAAGAATCCTATACTTGAACTCATGATTCTATTACATTCTAACATTCTGACAATTTATGGTCAAGTGATTAAGTCAACTTTTTTAAAAAAAATCAAGTTGTCTGACAATTCAACCAACAACTTTTGCTCGTTTTTTATTCTTACAAGTGTAAAACCCTTGATTTTATTTGCTTTATACCGTTTTCAAATTTCTATTTTATTTTCTTTTCATTCCTAACTTTCTCATGATTTTCACGGAAGATGTTAGACTTATGAGAGGATTTAACTCATTTTATTGGCTGATTTCCTCACTTTGATTCTAATTTTTACCTTCTTATTACAAACCATCCGATTCTGTAACACCATCGATAAACCATTGATACACAATTTAATAATCCCCTTTCACAACAATCTTATCTATTTTTCTTGCCTTATCACCCTAAGGTGTTGGGGCCTTTTCAAATTTCTTTTCCATAGTAATATTTTACAGTATTACTTCTAGTAGAATAGAAAGCTAATCTTAATAAGATTCGTCGGAAATACAACTCAGCCAGATTTTTACTTTCATTTGACAAAATCAATCAGACAGCGTACAATCAAGGCAAGTAACATTCGGAGGTAAATGGAGACATGAACAA
>OIEC01000579.1_pt1 | contig 18945 bp, 20 predicted proteins | sample 1604801 | NCBI WGS metagenome assembly OIEC01 (sample SAMN01760940, study PRJEB22395) | human gut metagenome | reverse complement strand
CAGGGTGTACTTTCACTCTTACAGTAATCATCTACAATTTAATGTTGTACAAAGCGAAAAGAGCTCGAAAGAGTAACTTAATAAGGGATTTATAATCCTGTAAAATTTCGGCATAGTCGTAACCATCGGCTATGCCGTTTTTACGTTACTTGGAATGTGTGCTTCCCCAATGAAGTTGAAGATAACTTTTATCTTCTTGGTATTCCTATCCCAAGGTTTTTCGTTTCCATATACATATTGAGAATGAGAACCCTAAAATGGACGGTGTGCTTCTAAAAGAAGTATACGCTTAGCTTGTACCGGAAGAAGAACCGGAACTTTTTTCTAATATTGTGCGTATATTTAAAGATATTCCTGAAAACAGCACTATCGATATCTTCGGAGAAATCTATGAATATTTCTTAGGTAACTTCGCTCTTGCAGAAGGTAAGGGTGGTGGAACATTCTATACGCCTGCAACTGTTGTTAGATATATGGTAGAAGTATTGAATCCACAGCCAGGCGAAAAGAAGTTCTTAGAAATTAAGACTCGCTATTTAATACAATTTAATGTTGCATAGCCCTTGAGGTGTCGTTTGAAGTGTCGGTTCCGTACCGGCTTATTTTTTGCTCTCAATCGTTAGTAAAAATATTACCAGTTCCCGTAATGACAGGTATTGACACATGGGGTTGAATGTGATATAAATATTACAGACACCAGTAATACAGATTACAAGAAGGAGAGGCATATGTTAGTTTCTAAGAATATACAGATAGAATTTGCAGATTCGTCCATGAAAGCCATAGACGCCATCCATGATATTAGAGAAGGCGTAAGAAGTGCATCGCTTAACCTTTATTCCCGATATGACGTTCAAATCCAGACCCCAATGCTCTATGGTGAGGATAAGGTCGTTGTGGAAATAAAGATTCCGGAAGAAAAAGTAGAGACTTTCGCAATAGGACCGCATCTTAAAGGTGTGGCCAATTATCTGCTAAAGAGCTGTAACGGACGTTATGACCAGTATGTCGTAGGAAAGAGATTGTTGGTATACACAGAAGTTGCTGCACCGGATATGTCGGATAATCGATTCCCGATGGAGGACAGGTTGGAGACGGTTGCCAAATTTGCGAGGTTGCTAGAACGGTCAGATGAAGATGCGATGGATGCTATCAGTCAGATTCTAGTGATTCTGAAGGATAGTGAAAACAGTATTACAGGACTCTAATGGAGGGAAACACTATGAATGAAATGAAAAGCGAAACAGCAAATGAAAATTGGTCGCAAAGTGCATCAGAGGTTGCAAAGCATTCTTCGCTTTCTTTCTCGCTAAGCGGATGGCCTGCAGCGGCAACGCTGATTTCTATACCAGCTTCAGTTGTCTTAGTTTATGCAATCAAGGCATTTGCACTCGCATAAAAAACAGCCTCACAACCGGAGTTAATCTAGTGGTGGGCTGTACTTTTATGCCTTGATTTCCTGACCATTCTTGAAGGTGAAACGGATATCGTCGGCACTGTAGACGGTGGCATATTCGACAAGGTTGTTCCAGCTGTCAATGCTGAACTCTTCCAAGGAGTCCGGCAGCTGCTTGAAGGTCTTGAGGAAGGATTCGTATTCGGCTCTTTGCAGGTGGCACTGAAAATGAGGATTATTACGAGCAACTTGTTAAGCTCCTTGAAGAACTTCGTCAGGAAGACAATCGAGCCAATACCGAAGGTCTAACTGAAGAAGAACTGGAAATTTACGATTTGCTGATTGCCGGAAAAAAATTAACACAGGGTGAAGAGCAAAAAGTAAAACTCTCTGCAAAGAATCTTTATAAGAAATTAGTCGATAATCGTAGTAGTCTTCTTGTAGTGGATTGGTATAAAGATGAGCAGCCACGTGCCAAGCTGAAATATGAGGTGGAATTATCATTGAATGATGATCTGCCTGAAAGTTATGATAAAGCAGCATTTGATTCAAAGGTATCTCTGCTCATGAACCACTTTGTGGATATGGCGGTTCAAGGTTATGGTTGGATTGGTGCTGCGTAAGGAGGTGTTTCAGTAAGTGAAAGCAAAAAAATGGCTTACCATTATTACACTGTGTGTGTCGATTTTTTCTCTCAGCGTAGCATGCATAATTGGAAAAGACAGTAATTGTATTTCTTATGATGTTTCAATGGCATTGCTTGGAAGTGCTGTGCTTGGATTTATAATGTCGCTTACAGAATATTATGTAGAGAAGCGAAAGGCAATGGAAGAGTTTTGGTTACAGTCAAACAAGACTTTGAAAGAATTACGTAAAATCAAATATCTAGAACTCGATGCACCAGTAGAATTAATTAAGGATGCATTATTAGAAGAACAAGCAAATGATAGGAAAGCAAAATTCACATTACTTATAGATGATTCTGGTATTACGCATAAAGCAAAAAGCACTTTGATTTCGTGGTTTGAAGAGAATATACCAATGTCATTCAATGAGGATTCGGATATTGAGGCTGAACTAGAGAAATACTATAGCGCTTCCATAAAAACCTATAAAGATACATTTTTAAGGTGCATGAGGTCTTATCAAGATGCTGCTTCAATTGATTTAGGATTGATTGATAATGCATATGGAAATCTAGATTTTATAATATCAAATCATTCAATCCGAGAATATGCTTACAATGATATCTTTGATAAGATGAGAAAGTTTGTTTATCAATTCAGAGAAGAGGCATATTACTTTAATTTGCTAAATGATGGGAAAGGAAATTTTGCTGTATGCGCATCCAAGGTTGTAGATTTGAATAAGTTATTCTTTGCAACTAAAGATGTGGAAGCTCATGATTATGTCAATACATTGGTATATCAAACAGCATTTGATGAGATAGAATCCGAATTGGAAAAGTTCAGATGTAAAATATATAAGGCAAAGTATGTTCCTATTAAAGCCAGTCCAATCTCAGGAACGATGCGATATTTTGGAGAGGATTCCGAAACGAAAGGTACAGATGGATAATAAAATGACCACACCGGAGTAAATCAATACTCTAGTGTGGTCATTCTATTTTGAGTTCCGTTGGAAGGCTTCGCTTAGAAATTATCGTTGGTTTCGATAATCCCTAATTGAGCCATCCAAAAGGGCTCTTTTTGTTGTGTTACATTAATATTTTGTTTATAAAAGCGTAAGAAAGTAAACACAGCATTTTCACAATTGCCCCGTATACTGACACTGTAAACAAAAGAAATACTCATATTAATCTTTTTCATATTTTTAGCCGGTGCACTCCACATGTACCGGCTTCCTCTTTGTTGTGGGAAAGCAAAAGTGTTTATATAAGAGATGAAAAATCAGTTGATTTCGTAAAATCCCTCGCTTATAATGATATTAAGGCAGAGAGCATTTCAGTCGATGAATATAAAGAAATAAGCTGGAAAATGCTGGTATCTAATATTCCAATCAGTCAGGAATTTAGAGAGGATGTGAGAATTATGTGTAATCTGAGTACAGGAATTGAAGAAAGAGCTACTGAAAAAACAAGCGAAAAGTTTATTCTGAATATGTATAAAAAGGGTTATACATTGGATCAGATCGCAGATGTAGCTGAAACAGATGTTGATGAAGTTGAGGCAATTATTAAGAAGAAAGAGCCTGCAATGGCGTAACTATCATTATCAAAAATAAAACGTAATTTCTTGCATAACTCCATAGTATATGTTACGATTTTACTGTTGTTAAGACGAATCTAAAGGATGATGCTTGCACGCATCATCCTTTTTAAATACAGGAGTAGTAAATGGATATCAAAAGACAGGAAAGAGCGCCGATTTATGAGGCTCTTGAGGAGTTTAAGAAGAAGAGAGTGGTGCCGTTTGACGTGCCGGGACACAAGAGAGGCAGGGGAAATCCTGAGCTGGTGCATCTGCTCGGAGAAAAGTGTGTAGGGCTTGATGTCAATTCAATGAAGCCGCTTGACAATTTGTGCCATCCGGTTTCGGTAATCAGAGAGGCGGAGGAGCTTGCGGCGGATGCCTTTGGAGCGGCAAATGCTTTTCTTATGGTAGGAGGCACCACCTCTGCGGTGCAGGCCATGATTTTGTCCACCTGCAAGGCAGGAGACAAGATTATACTTCCGAGAAATGTTCATAAAAGCGCTCTTAATGCACTCGTGCTCTGCGGAGCGATACCGGTTTATGTCAATCCGCAGACGAATGCGAAGCTTGGTATTTCGCTTGGAATGGAGATTGACCAGGTGGCGAGGGCTATCGAGGAAAATCCGGATGCAAAGGCTGTGCTTGTAAACAATCCGACGTATTACGGAATCTGTTCTGACCTTAAGTCGATAGTTGCGCTGGCTCATTCGAAGGGAATCAAGGTGCTCACGGATGAGGCACATGGTACACATCTTTATTTTGGAAAGGGGCTTCCGATATCAGGAATGGCAGCCGGGGCAGACATGTCTGCGGTATCGATGCACAAATCGGGAGGAAGCCTGACACAGAGCTCGATTCTGCTCACCGGAAGGGATGTAAATGCTGATTATGTGAGGCAGATTATCAACCTCACACAGACCACGAGCGCATCTTATCTGCTATTGTCAAGCCTTGATATATCAAGAAGAAATTTAGCACTCAGAGGCGAGGAATCCTTTGCCAAGGTGGCACAGATGTCGGAGTACGCAAGGCAGGAGATTAATTCCATAGGCGGCTATTATGCGTATGGGCGTGACCTTGTAAACGGCTCAAGCATATATGATTATGATGTGACAAAGCTGTCCATCTATACGCTCGATATAGGGCTTGCCGGAATAGAGGTATATGATCTGTTGCGTGATGAGTATGATATCCAGATAGAGTTTGGAGATATCTGTAATATACTTGCGTATATATCAATCGGTGACAGAATACAGGATATAGAGAGGCTCGTAGGTGCGCTGGAGGATATCAAGCGCCTTTACAGCAAGGACAAGACCGGACTTTTGTCGGGAGAGTACATAAATCCAAAGGTGGCGGTATCGCCGCAGGAGGCGTTTTATTCGCAGAAGAAATCAGTGCGCATTATGGACGCGGTAGGCGCTGTAAGTGGTGAGTTTGTCATGTGTTATCCACCGGGAATCCCGATTCTTGCACCGGGAGAGCTTATCACAAAAGAGATTGCGCAATACATTGTCTACGCAAAGGAAAAGGGCTGTTCAATGCAGGGAACAGAGGATCCTGCGGTAGAATATCTTAAGGTATTAAAGCAGTAAACAGGAGGAAAAGCTATGCAAATGTGGTTTTCACAATATCATACTGTCAATGTCAAGCTGGATGTAAGGATACAGGAGCAGCTTTTTTCAGGGCAGAGTGATTATCAGAAAATAGATGTGTTTAAATCATATGAGTTTGGCAAAATGGTCGCGCTGGATGGCGAGATTGTTTTTTCGGACACAGATGAGTTTATATATGATGAGATGGTCACACATGTGCCGATGGCGGTCCACCCGAATGCAAAAAAGATACTTATAATAGGTGGCGGCGACGGCGGCGTGGCAAAGGAGCTCATCAAATATCCGTCTGTCGAGCATATTGATGTGGTTGAGACAGACAAGATGTTTGTCGATGTATGCAGGCGGTTTTTCCCCGAGGTAGCATGTGGACTTGAGGATGAAAGAATTTCCATGTTTTATGATGATGGTCTGCGATTTTTACGCAGAAAGCATGATGAATATGATCTGATAATCAACGATTCCACAGACCCGCTCGGACATACGGAGGGACTTTTCACAAAAGAGTTTTACGGAAGCTGTTATAAGGCACTAAAGGATGATGGAATCATGGTTTATCAGCACGGCAGCCCTTTTTATGATGAGGATGAGCTTGAGTGCCGGAAAATGCACAGAAAGGTGTATAAATCATTTCCTATAAGCAGGGTATATCAGGCACATATTCCAACCTGTCCGTCAGGCTACTGGCTGTTTGGGTTTGCATCGAAGAAATATCATCCGCTTTATGATCTGGATGCAAAAAGATGGGATGCACTGGGGCTTAAAACCTGGTATTATACAACACATTTACACAGGGGAGCTTTCATGCTTCCGAAATATGTGGAGGATTTACTCGAGGAAGAGGAAACAAAGTAAAACAAATTAGAAAAACTATATCATAACCAAAGCGAATCAGGAGGGACAAAAATGAGCAGATTACTTATTATCGGATGTGGTGGAGTTGCGCAGGTGGCAATCAGAAAATGCTGCCAGAACAGCGAGGTATTTACCGAGATTATGATTGCAAGCAGAACCAAGTCAAAATGTGATGACTTAAAGGCAAAGCTTGAGGGAAAGACAAGCACAAAAATTGAGACTGCAAAGGTTGATGCCGACAATGTGGAGGAATTAAAAGAGCTGATTAATGCATACAAGCCGGATGCGGTTTTAAATGTTGCGCTTCCGTATCAGGATCTTACAATCATGGATGCATGTCTTGCGTGTGGAGTTGACTACATCGATACTGCCAACTATGAGTGTGAGGATACTGAGGATCCAAAGTGGAGAGCAATCTACGAAAAGCGCTGCAAGGAGCTTGGATTTACGGCATATTTTGATTATTCATGGCAGTGGGCATATCAGGAGAAATTTAAGGAGGCAGGGCTTACAGCTATTCTTGGAAGCGGATTTGACCCGGGTGTGACCTCTGTTTATTCTGCATATGCGCTCAAGCATTATTTTGATGAAATACATACTATAGACATTCTCGACTGCAATGGCGGTGACCATGGATATCCGTTTGCGACAAACTTTAACCCTGAGATAAATCTGCGTGAGGTTTCCGCGAACGGCTCATACTGGACAGACGGTCACTGGGTAGAGACAAAGCCTATGGAGTGGAGAGCGCAGTACAATTTTGACCAGGTCGGAGAAAAGGATATGTATCTGCTTCACCACGAGGAGATTGAGTCGCTGGCCAAAAACATTCCGGGAATAAAGAGAATCAGATTCTTCATGACCTTTGGACAGAGCTATCTCACACACATGAAGTGTCTTGAGAATGTCGGCATGTTAAGAACAGACCCAATCATGGTGGACGGAAAGGAAATAGTGCCAATACAGGTGCTTAAGGAGCTGCTTCCTGACCCTGCATCCCTGGGACCTCGTACAGTCGGAAAGACAAATATCGGATGTATTTTTACAGGTGTCAAGGACGGCAAAGAAAAATCAATCTACATCTATAATGTATGCGACCATCAGGAGTGCTACAAGGAGGTTGAGTCGCAGGCAATTTCTTATACCACAGGTGTGCCGGCAATGATTGGTGCCATGATGGTGGTAAAGGGACTCTGGAAGAAGCCGGGAGTGTTTAATCTAGAGGAGATGGATCCGGATCCATACATGGAGGCTCTTAATAAGTTCGGACTGCCTTGGCAGGTAGTGGAGAATCCGGTTCCTGTGGATTGCTATAAGACTGAGGATGAGTCAGTACATATGGATTAGTCCGGAGGCCGGTATGAAGATAAATGAATTAAGAACTCCATGTTATGTGATAGACGAGGGAAAATTAACTGAAAATCTTTTGATATTAAACGGTGTCATGCAAAGGACAGGTGCAAGGATTCTTCTGGCACAGAAGGCATTCAGCGCATTTTATGAATATCCTCTTATCGGCAGATATCTAAGCGGGACAACTGCAAGCGGGCTTTTTGAGGCCCGCCTTGCACATGAAGAAATGGGAAAGGAAAACCATGTATTCTGTCCCGCTTTTTTGCCGCAGGAGATGGATGAGCTGGTAGAAATATGTGACCATATTGTATTTAATTCCGTATCGCAGTATCTGCTTCACAGGGATAAAATAGAAAAGGCTGATAAAAAAATAAGTGTCGGGCTCAGAATAAACCCTGAGTGCTCCACACAGGAGGGGCATGAGATATATGACCCATGTGCGCCGGGCTCAAGGCTTGGGATAACGAGAGAGGCACTCGATAAGGCTATTAAAAACGGGCTTGATTTATCACGTATAGAGGGCTTTCATTTTCACACGCTCTGTGAACAGGATTCGGATGCGCTCGAAACGACTCTTGCAGCGGTAGAGGAGAAATTCGGAGATTTACTGTATGGACTTAAGTGGCTCAATATGGGAGGCGGACACCACATCACAAGGGCAGATTATGACATTGAGAGGCTTGAAAAATGCATTATGCATATGCGTGACAAATACGACCTGGAAATCTATCTGGAGCCGGGAGAGGCGGTTGCGCTTGATGCAGGATATCTGGAGACAACGGTGCTTGATATAGTTGAAAACAATGGCATAAAGATACTCATTCTGGATACCTCCGCAGCCTGCCATATGCCGGATGTGCTTGAGATGCCGTACCGTCCGCCGCTTATGGACAGTGGCGAGCCGGGTGAGAAGAAGTATACCTACAGATTGTCCTCATGTACCTGTCTGGCAGGTGATGTGATAGGGGATTATTCATTTGACAGAGAGATAAAAACCGGCGACAGGCTGTGCTTTTGCGATATGGCAATCTACTCGATGGTCAAAAATAATACCTTTAACGGCATGCCGCTTCCGGACATTGCCGTAATGGATGAAAATAACGATTGTAAGGTTATCAGGAGATTCGAATATGAAGATTTTAAATGCAGGCTGTCCTAGAGCAGACGGCTTTTATATGCCGGCAGAGTATGCTCCCCACAAGGGTACCATCATCATTTGGCCAAAGCGCCCGGGCTCATGGATTTACGGTGCAAGGCGGGCAAGAGAGGCTTTTGCGGAGGTGATATGTGCAATAGCAGAGTCTGAGCAGGTATATGTGCTCGCTGAGGCAGATGTGATAGACAATGCAAGGTCTGTTGTGGAAGCTGTCAGAAAGCAGAAAAATTATCAGGAAAATTTCCCGGTGAAATATATACAAATGGAGTCAGATGATGCCTGGGCCAGAGATGTGGGGCCAACCTTCGTGAAAAATGAGGATGGCGCTGTCAGAGGAATCGACTGGTGTTTTAATGCCTGGGGCGGCAAGGTGGACGGATTGTACGCAGACTGGACAAAGGATGACAGAGTAGCGGCTTTATTTTGCAACAAAGCCGGATACGACATGTATGATGCGCATCCGTTTGTCTTAGAGGGTGGAGCCATCCACACAGACGGAGAGAAAACTGTGATAGTGACGGAAAGCTGTCTGCTAAGCAAGGGCAGAAATCCGGAATTATCGAAGTCTGAAATAGAACAGAAATTAAAGGATTATCTCGGTGCTGAAAAAATTATCTGGATTCCTTATGGAATATACAATGATGAAACCAACGAGCATGTCGACAACGTATGTGCATTTACAAGCCCGGGGCATGTGGTGCTTGCGTGGACTGATGACATGGATGACCCACAGTATCAGATGTCCTCAGCGGACCTTGAAATATTGGAAAATGAAACTGATGCAAAGGGTAGAAAAATTGAGGTTCACAAAGTTTACATTCCAAAGAAGCCGGTGTGTATCACAGAATATGAGCTTTCCGGCTTCACCTTTGAGGAGGGTGAGGATGAGCGCGAGGCAGGAGAACGCTTAGCGGCAAGCTATGTGAATTTTTACATCACAAACGGCGGTGTGCTCATTCCTCAGTTTGGTGATGTTATGGATGAGCCTGCGCTTAAGGCAATCGGAAGCCTTTTTGAGGAAAGAAAAGTGTATCCGATATATGCGCGCGACATAATTGTCGGCGGGGGAAATATACACTGTATCACACAGCAGATACCGCAGTAATTTAATTCAGGATGAGAAAGGTGAATAGTATGAGAGAGGTTACAATTGCTGCAATCCAGATGAGCTGCAGCCGTGACGTAAAAGAAAATATTGAAAAAGCAGCAAAGCTTATAAGGGCTGCAGCAGGGGCCGGAGCGCAGATAATACTTCCTTCGGAGCTTTTTGAGAGACAGTATTTCTGTCAGGAGAGGCGGTACGATTATTATGACTATGCAAAGCCGCTTTCTGAAAATGATGCGGTGCAGAGCATGAAGGCACTTGCAAAGGAGCTTGGCGTAGTGATTCCCGTGAGCTTTTATGAGGCTGGAGAGGGCAGACAGCTCTTCAATTCAGTGGCGGTGATAGATGCCGATGGAAAGGTGCTTGGAATATACCGAAAGACACATATCCCGGACGATCATTATTATCAGGAGAAGTTTTACTTCACACCGGGAAATACAGGCTTTAAAGCTTTTAAGACAAGATATGCAACAATTGGAGTCGGTATATGCTGGGATCAGTGGTTCCCGGAAACGGCAAGAGGCATGGCTTTAAAGGGCGCGGAGATACTTTTTTACCCTACAGCCATAGGCAGCGAGCCGATACTGGAATGTGACAGCATGCCACACTGGAGAAGGTGTATGACCGGACATGCAGCCTGCAATCTGATGCCGGTAGTGGCGGCAAACAGGATAGGCACAGAGGAGGTTGTACCGTGTGCAGAAAACGGAAACCAGAGCTCTGCACTGACATTTTATGGTTCTTCGTTTATCACAGATGCGACCGGAGAGGTTGTTGAGGAGATGGACAGAGTATCGGAGGGCTTCATACTCCACAGTTTTGATCTGGATGAGCTGGAGAGTGAGAGAAAGAGCTGGGGACTGTTCAGGGACAGGCGGCCGGAGATGTATGGGGAGAAATAGCTTAGATTACCCTAATGATTGCAAATTAATTTTAAAGTTAATTTAAAACACAGGATACAGCAAAGGCGCTATATCCTGTGTTTTTTATAGTTCCCTATTAGTGTATTAGAACATCGGAAAAAATACATATTATTGTTTCAACAGCACTTTGATGTCTTCCTCCGGTGTGGTAATAGGTGCAATCCCATAGTTTTCTACCAGAAAGTTCAGAATGTTAGGAGAAAGGAACGCCGGTAGAGAAGGACCGAGACGGATATTTTTTATACCAAGATGTAACAGTGTTAAGAGGATGCAGACTGCTTTCTGTTCATACCAGGAGAGTACAAAGGAAAGCGGAAGCTCGTTTACTGAACATCCAAATGCATCCGCAAGTGATATTGCAACCTGTATCGCGCCATAAGCGTCATTACACTGTCCCATATCCATCAGTCGCGGAAGACCACCAATTTCTCCAAGATTTAGATCGTTGAAACGAAATTTTCCACATGCCAGAGTCAGGACGATACTGTCAGAAGGCGTCTGTTTTACAAATTCTGTATAGTAATTTCTGCCCGGTTTGGCACCATCACAGCCGGCAACCAGGAAGAAATGACGTATAGCTCCTGATTTTACGGCCTCTATTACCGTATCCGCATGGGACAGGATTGCTGAATGACCAAAACCGGTTGTTACCTGTGTGCCGCCATTTATGCCTGTGAAGGTCTGATCCTCCTTGTAACCACCGAGCTCAAGTGCTTTTTCAATAACAGGAGTGAAATCCTTCTGTTCATCGATATGAACAGTACCCGGGAAGGCAACCACTTCTGTTGTGAACACTCTGTCGATGTAGCTGCTTTTTGGAGGCATCAGACAATTTGTGGTGTAGAGAATAGGAGCAGGAATATGATCAAATTCTTTTTGCTGATTCTGCCATGCTGTTCCGAAATTTCCTTTCAAGTGAGGGAATTTCTTTAAGAGTGGATATGCATGGGCAGGGAGCATTTCACCATGAGTGTAGATATTGATTCCCTTTCCATTTGTCTGTTCAAGCAAAAGCTGCAGGTCCTTTAAATCGTGTCCGGTTACTACGATAAAAGGTCCCTTTTCCACCGTAAGCGTAACATCTGTTGGCTCCGGTGTTCCATAGGTTTGCGTATTTGCCCTGTCTAGAAGTGCCATGCATTTTAGATTGATTTCACCTACCTTGAGAACTGTTGGAAGCAGTTCATCCATGCTTTCTGCGTAACCAATCCTGAACAAGGCTTCACAGAAAAACTGATTTACCTCGGAATCTTCAAAATTCAGGACATATGCATGATAGGCATATGCAGCCATTCCGCGAATACCAAAGAGAATAAGTGACTTCAGGGAACGGATATCTTCATCAGAATTCCATAGCTGTTGCATATCATATTCGTCAGTTCGTCCACAAGGAGACTGACATTTATTACAGCCGCCAGCCAGAGAGGCTTTTTCTGCTCTGACCTTTTGTATCATATCTTCAATTGCTGCATTATCAAAGCTTACATTTGTAATTGTGGTAAATAAGCCCTCGATAATGGTCTGCCAGGTCTTTTTTGAAACAGCTGATGTGTCATCGACAGCTCTCGCCAGACCAATCAGTGCGCCTGTCAATTCATCCTGTAACTGTGCAGTATCTGCCTTTTTTCCGCAGACACCTGTATTTCCGGTACAGCCGGTGCATCCGGCCGTTTGTTCACATTGAAAACAAAACATATTTTTTTCCTCCATCAGTAGTTTTTTATGTTTCTGATAGAATAATAGCGTTATAAAAACAACTTGTATGTTTGATTTCCAACATAAAGAATATTTTTGAAAAAATTTATCTATTACAATTAGAATAGTTTTTTCTTAATCCCTTAACAATAATAAACATAGTCACAAATTCAGCTGCCGGAAAAGCAAGCCACACACCTGTCATGCCAAAGGCGGCTGAAAGTGCGAATGCGAAAATGCTTATAGCGATAAAACCACGCATGATAGATGCGGCGAATGCATATTTTACGGACTCAACGGCGCTTAGGATAGCAGAACCTACTATATTAATTCCGGCAAAAATAAAGCCTGTAAAGTAAAGGCGCAGTCCGCTCTCGGCATACGAAGCAAGCCTGGCATCGTGCTCGCTGTTGAAAACAGATGTCACAAAAGGTGCAAAGGTGCATATGAACAAAATGAGCAGTGAAGCAATTAAGAGAGATGAAACGACAGCCATCCTGAGTATCGAGCCTACATTTTTTCTAAGTCCTCTGCCGTAATAGTCGCTGATAAGAGGCTGTGAACCCTGTGCTATTCCGTTGAACAAAGCTACAGCGACCAGTGACGTATTGGCAACCACACCGTATGCTGCCACGCCGATATTTCCTGCAAGCCTCAGGATAACCATATTGAAGACAACAGTTATGACACCTGATGATATCTCAGCAACAAAGGAAGAAACACCAACCTGGCAGGAGTAAAAGAGTCTCTTGACAGATGGAACCGTCGGCTTAAGCTTTACGGAGCATTTGTCTGAGCAGAAATGAATACAGCATATCAGGATGCCTATAATCGGTGAAATAGCGGTAGCTAAAGCGGCTCCCTCCATACCAAGTCCAAGCGGGAACATGAGTATGTAATCAAAAACAATATTAAAAAGGCTGCTGAAAAGAGTGGCGCACATGGCAATGGATGGTGCACCATCATTTCTTACGAAAGCGTTGCACACATAGTTGCACATGAAAAACGGTGTAAAAAGCATGAAAATACGTGTATAGTTTTTACCGGTATTTATAATTGCCGAATCTCCGCCGAGCAGCCCTACGAGCTTGTCCGGGATGAAAATACCGATCAATATGAATATAACGCTTATCATAATACACCACAGCAGGGCATGAAAAAAGTAGCTCTCGCTGGATGTATCGCCCTTATTTTTCTCTACGACATATCTGATGGCGGAGCCGACTCCGATCATTGCGCCTATGGCAAAAATCAAATTGTATACAGGCAGCACCAGATTGAGCGCGGTGATACCGTTTGAGCCGACCGCCTTTGATATAAAGAAGGTGTCGGCAAGTATATATAATGACATACCCACCATGCCGAGTATGTTTTGTGAGACATATTTTACAAATAATTTTTTCATAATAGCTATATTGTAAATGCATCTGTCATTTAAATCAATGACAATTTTTTGTAGGTCGGGATGAGTTCAAAATGAGGCATTTTGACTATTGAAATATTTTTTCCGGTAAATTATAATGAATATGTTGAAAAAATTGGGATTACTAAAGGAGGATAATTATGGAAAACAATAAGCTTTCAACAGGTTTAACCGTATGGTTATGGATTATTTTTGTGCTGAATATTCTTGCAACAATTGTCGGGATTGTCGTTGCACTGGGTGCTTCAGTCGTAGGAGCTACTTTAGGATTAGGTTCGATATATGTCGTACTGTGTTTCATTAGCGTTATACTACAGATTATCATAACTGTTTCTATCGGTATTTTGCTTTTCGCACACAAAAAGATTGGTTTGGTGCTTATTTTTGCACTTGCAGCCCTGGGATTCATTGTAAGTATGGTTACATATGCTATTGCAGCACAGCTTAGTGCAGGTAATATTGTCAAAGCAATTATTTCAGCCATTCTTATGCCGGCTATTACATATTTATTGGCAAAGAACGACATTGCAAATGGCACAATAGCTTAGAGCAATAAAAAATAAGATGAAAATTGAATAATGTTTTATTAATCCGCTATACGATAGGTGAGTATAGCGGATTTTTAAGTTTGCGCGCCATGGGCGCGCTCTAACGGGTGCAAATCCCGAACACTCCTAGATAGTGGGAAGTGTATAGCCGAACAGCAAGGGTGTCTACCGTGAGGTAGAATCTGAAGGAAGCTGTAAGCAAATCTCTGGTACGACGAACAGAAATCACATATAAGGCTAGGCTACGAGAGATAAGTTGGCTTAAAGCAAGAAGAACAAAAAAGCAAGTAAATGTAGAAAATCAGGCAATAAAGCTTCTGTCAAAAGAAGAATTGATCAGGAAAATAGAGGTGATTAAAAAAGAACTGAGATCCTATACCTGGCGAGACTTGGAAACAAATGGTAAGTTTGCTAAGAATGATAAACTCTCCTTCATTACGGATGACATGCTTATAGCAGGATGCGATATAGGCAGTGAAACTCATTATATTAGGGCAATCGATGTCAGATGAAGAGAATTAAGTAATGGGGCATTCGAGTTTAGCAATACTTCAGAAGGCTTTGCGAATGCCAAGGCATGGATGCTGGCACTTGCGGCAAAAATGGTGCTGCAGCTGACAATTTAACATTTTATCCAGAAAAATATATTGACAAAAATGTGCAAATTCAATAAAATTATTAACCATAAGGGCACACTTATGGAAACGTAAGGCCGCAAAGCCAGAGTCTAAAACAGTTACATGTAGTAATGACAGTTCGGCTGCAACAACCGGTGAATACCGATTGCTGCAGCCTTTTTGTATGTATGAAAAGTTTATTGAAGTATGAGGTGAAAAGATATGAATGAAAAATTTGATTTTCTGCCACTTGGGAGCATTGTAGTAGTAAGCGGTGGCATAAAAAAATTTGTGATTGTTGCAAGAGCACTGCAGGTAAATATAAATGGCTGTAAACAGTTGTTTGATTATGCTGCCTGCCCATATCCTGAGGGAATGAATGGTGACAGGCTTATGTATTTTCAGCATACAGATATCAGCAGGGTTGTGTTTGAAGGGTATGTAGATGATGATGAGATAATGATGTGTGACAACATCTTTAATGCCATGGAGAAAACAGAAATAGAGCGCGCAGATGTAAGAAAACTCAAAAGAAGCATGGTGAACTGATATGGCAAAAAAGAATGACAGAAAAGAATATAATAAACTGAAGAAAAAGAAAGCTGACAATAAAAAACAGCAGGAACAGTGCCAGTCAGAGATAGATGTGCTTGATGAGAAAATAGAGAGGCTGAAGGCGGCATACAGGAAGCTGGATGATGCCAAGGAGGCTATTGATGATATCAAGCATAACCAGAGGAATATGATAAATTCAGACCTTTATCAGTGCATGTGGACAGGCAGCAATGCACAGGAATGTTATGATTCATGTGAGAGCGGAAATTTATATACAGCTTATGACGGATATGTGTCAAATATAGATGCAGCTGAGGATGCCATCAACTGGGAAATAAATACACTAAAAGAAAAAATGAATGAAAAATATGGTGTGCTTTCAGGACTTGTTAACGCATGGGATGATCTGTGCACGAAAATACAGAATTTTTTCAATTAATAAAAGGGAGAGGAGAAATACAAAGATGGAAATCAGCCTTGATAATATGCAGGTATCTTTTATGACTGCCGGTATAAAAACAGCTTCTGATTCCGTAAGTCTCACAGCGGCAGAGACAGAAATCAAAAGCAGATCTGAAGCAATGGACAAATTTCAGAAAGAATACAGGCAGCTGAAAGCCTTTGTGAAAGATTACAGAGATACTTTAAATAATGATCTGGCAAAAATAGACCTGATAATAAATGCAATAAATGAAAATGACAGAAAACAGGGAGATTATATTAAAAATGGTATTGGACTATCAGATACAGCTGTGATACCATAAAACTAGGAGATGAAAATGGAAGGGTTTCAGATAAATTATACGGATCTCAGCGATCTGTTCTGGGAATATAAGCGAAAAATTGAAAATCTAATTGAAAATATTGATAACTGCATAGAAAGAATCAGTATGTTTACGGAAAATGCAGTATTTACAGGAAAAACCGGAGACGCAGTAAAGAGTTATCTTGGTGAAGCACATATAACAATCCTGTCAGGCATTAAAGTAACTGCACAGACACTGCTTGACAATATGGCAGCATACAAGGATGGATACCGTGCCATTGATAGCTCGACGAACTTCAAACTGGATGAAGAAGCAATACAGGAATTCAGGAAAAAACTGGCATCAAACTATGAGGATACTGATGAGTATACGGGCAAAATAAGAAGTGCACTTTCAGAAGTATCGGACATATCTGATGTGGGCATGCCGGACAGTAACGGAGTATTTGATATCCATGAGCAGATGGACAGCGACCTTATAAAGCTTGTCTCAAATGTAAACAGCTACGAGAGAGAAAATGTGGTACGGCTTGAAAATTCAGTAGAGCTGCTTCTGGAAAATCTGCAGTCATGTCTTTCAAAAATAGGCCTTAGCCAGGGTGCGATTGAGAGCTATGAAACAGGCAGTTTTATCACAGGTAAAGATGCAGGTACCTTGAACACGGGCATTAAAATATTTGGAGACCTGCATGAGAAGAATAAAGAAGCATACGATGAAATCTATGAGACAGAACAGAAGATAAAGGATGAAGCCGAAAAGAGAAAGACACAGGGAATCTGGAGGACGGTTGGAGGAGCAGTACTAATTGCGACGGGTGTAGCATGCATAGTGCTGACAGGAGGTGCTGCAATACCAATAGTAGCTGACGTTGCAGTAGCAGTAGGAAGCGGAACAGCAGTATTCGGAGCTGCAGATGCCATAGAGGGCACTCAGGATATTTATTATGGAAGCACAGGTGACATTGACAGCACGGTAGTAAACGGCATAAAGGATGACAGAAAATGCCTTTGCATTTGCAGCATCCGCAATGATTCCAATCGGGCATCCACATCGGGAAATCTGACATTCAAAAGCACAGCAACAATAGTCGCCAAAGAAGGCATCTCAATGGGAGCCGGAGCCGGTGCGCAGAAGATAACCACAGATGTGACAGGAAATGATACAGCAGGAATGGTTGCCGGTATGGTTGCAAGTGGAGTGACAGCAAAGGGGCTGAATGGAATTGATACTAAGTTTAATGTTTCGGGTAATAAATGGTATGCAGAGTCCGCGTATAATGAATATAAAAAATTAAGCGATGATAGTAAAGTATTGACTTTCAATAGTTTAAATAGTGAAGAAATATATAATATTGTAAAAAATAGTCCAGAATCATGGGCAGTTGAAGGATATGATTTAATTACATCACATAATGCGAAGTATTTCATTAAGTTAACAACTAATTCCATTGGAGAAAAAACGTTTAATCTTGATTGGCCATATTATGGAGGGTATGAACCAGATACAATTGCAAGTATTGGTGAATTGAGCTGTAAAATACCTGTAAGCCGTGATGGTGGTGATGGAGGTTTTACTATGGGATATGGAAAAAATGCAGATGGGACATATGCTAATAATTCTGAAAGATCAATTCCAAAAAGTTCTGCCAAGGTTAATACAGGAACATTTGATGTTGATGTATATAAGGATACTGTAGATATAGTTATCAGTGGAAAATCTGATTTTTGTAAACTTCAAAAATTGGTAAAAATGGGGTTTTCGAATAAAAACGCTGCTAAAATGATTAGTGATTATGAAAGTTGGAGAACAAGAATAGAAATTATAGGAGAAAACAATATTTCAGATGGTGTTGAAATTGCGGGAAATAATGTAACATCTAAATATGGATATTATGGAAAGGCTGCGGCATGGGATGTTGGTGATGTTCATATGAAAGGTGGAGCAGGGCAGATGAATACAATTTATAGTTGGGGAACTTTGAAAGATACAGGAATAATTTCGGATTTAGGTACAGCAGTAATTAATTAGTGGAAAGGAAAATAATGAGTAATATATTAAATGAAGAGATTAAAAAAAATTTATATGGAATTGTTCAAGAAAATATAGACGATTATGAATATTTCCATTTTGGAGAATTTGTCGAAAAGCCAAATCAGTGTGGGTGCTTTGAACGGAATGGAAATTGGTACACATACGTAATAGACGAAAAGAATTTTTGCACATTTGGAGGACCATACAGTAGAAACGGAATAATATGTGCTTGTACAATGATATTACCAATTACAATGGTAAAAGAACAGTACAATTTTACTGAAGAGGAATTTAATATTTATTTGCATAATCATTTTCATTCATTAGAAGAAATAGATAAAAATGTAAATTCCAACAAGGCATGATAAAAAGTCAGAGAGACATTTCGAGTGAGGGAGATTTTTGGTATGCGTTTTTAGATAAATATTTACAAACACGCGGTTGGTTATAATTTTAATTATGTCTTCACATAAGAACACCTGCCACCTAAACAATTAATCACGTAATCACGATCTTTAAATTAATCGGAATGGCTCTCACTGAAGGTGATGAAATACATGGAGATTAGTTAAAAGAACATATGGCGAAATTTGCATCTTGGTGAAGTATATATAACAATCCTGTCAGCCATCCACAGCGCGAAATCTGACATTCAAAAGCACAGCAACAATAGTCGCCAAAGAAGGCATCTCAAT
>OIEC01000555.1_pt1 | contig 19438 bp, 17 predicted proteins | sample 1604801 | NCBI WGS metagenome assembly OIEC01 (sample SAMN01760940, study PRJEB22395) | human gut metagenome | reverse complement strand
TCAGCCTTTCCCATGCAGAAGGGAAAATCGTCCTGATCAACGGCGGTGCCAATGCAGAAAACTATGAAAAACTGGAAAAAGCAGGAGCCGTCGGATTTCTGATCCTGACCGGAACGCCGCTGGACAAAGACGAGGACCGTCTGCCGGACTACCGCACCCTGCGCGGCGTAAAAAATCCGAAACTGCCGTGCGCCGTCATTCATTATCTTGATGCGATGGAACTGGTAGAACGGGGAGCGAGCCGTGCACGCCTCGTTTTACAGCAGAAAAAAATCAGGAGAACGTCGAAAAATATCATCCTGCGCATCCCGGGAACCGAGCAGCCAGAGAAAATCCTGACGCTGACGGCTCATTACGATTCCGTTCCGCAGGGACCTGGTGCATACGACAACATGGCGGGCGCAGCGATCATCATGGAGCTGGCACACTACTTCGCCGAAAACCGCCCGAAACGGACACTGGAATGCATCTGGTTCGGCGCGGAGGAGCTGGGTCTCTGCGGAAGCCGGGCATATGTGAAAGCGCATGAAGCCGAGCTGGCGCAGCACCGCTTCAACATGAACGTCGACCTCGCCGGACAGGCCATCGGCGGAACCGTGCTTGGCGTGGCAGCAACGAAAGAGGCATGCGACGTGATCATGGAGCACTTAAAACAGGCGGACAAAGGCGTATCGCTCATCAACAATATCTGGAGCAGCGATTCCAACACCTTCGCATGGAAGGGCATCCCGGCGATGACGCTGAACCGCGATGGTTTCGGCATGCATACCTGCCACGATACGATCGACTGGATCTCCGCCTGGTCACTGAACCGGAGCGCCGGTGTCCTGGGCGAAATCGCCGAGTATTTGGCGGATGCAGAACCATTTCCATTTGAAAGAGAAATCCCGGCAGACTTTGCGGAGAGATTAAAAGTTTATTTTGGAGAATAAAAAGGAGAGAACATCATGAGCAAAAAACCAGTATTAGTCATCATGGCAGCAGGAATGGGAAGCCGTTACGGCGGATTAAAACAGATTGATCCGGTTGACCCGTACGGAAATATGATTATCGACTTTTCCATTTATGATGCAAAACAGGCAGGCTTTGAGAAAGTCATCTTTATCATCAAAAAAGCCATCGACGAGGCATTCCGCGAGGGCATCGGCAAGCGAATTGAGAAATACATGGATGTAGAGTATGTTTACCAGGAACTCGACGTTCTCCCGAAAGGCTACGAAGTGCCGGAAGGCCGCGTCAAACCGTGGGGAACCGGTCATGCGATTCTCTGTGCGGCAGAAGCCATCGACGGCGCACCGTTCGCAGTCATCAATTCCGATGATTATTATGGAAGAACGGCATTCGAGGAGATCTACCGTCAGCTGACAACCGAGCAGGACGGCGCGACCTATCAGTACGCGATGGTTGCCTACGACCTGTACAAAACCCTGACCGACAATGGCCACGTAGCCCGCGGCATCTGCACCGCAGACGACCAGAACCACCTTGTCGGCATTCATGAGCGCACAAGAATCGAAAACCACGGCGGACAGGCCGAATACACCGAGGATGACGGCGCAACCTGGACCGGATTGCCGCAGGGAACCATCGTTTCCATGAACCTCTGGGGCTTCACACCGAGCATTCTGATCGAGCTGAAACGCCGCTTCCTGCCGTTCCTCGAGAATGTATACAAAACCAACCCGTTAAAAGGCGAATACTTCCTGCCGTTCGTTGTCGATGAACTGCTGCAGGAGAAAAAAGCGGAAGTCACCGTACTCCGCTCCTATGATAACTGGTACGGCGTAACGTACAAAGAAGACAAAGAAAATGTCATGGCAGCACTGCAGAAATTAAAAGACGAGGGCCGTTATCCGCAGAAACTGTGGGAAGAATAACAAACGAACGGTACTGGGAAATTTTCTCCATGAGTGCATCTTTCGCAATGAAAAGAAATCCTGTATAATGGATGGAAGGAAATGCAAGGAGAATACCAATGGATACCTTATATATTGTAATACCAGCCTATAATGAGTCGGAAAATATCAAAAGAACGATCGAGGAATGGTGTCCCGTCGTGGAGAAGCATAACGGCGGCGGTGCGTCCCGTCTTGTGATCATCAACGACGGAAGGCGCGACGATACGTATGAAATTGCTTCAGCAGAGTGCGAAACCCACCCGTTGCTCACCGTGCTGACGAAGCCAAACGGCGGCCACGGTTCCACCGTTCTGTACGGCTACCGCTATGCACTTGAAAACGGTGCGGACTATATCTTCCAGACCGATTCCGACGGTCAGACCGATCCGGAGGAGTTCGAAAAGTTCTGGCAGATCCGCGAGGGCTACGACGCCATTTTCGGAAACCGCACAAGCCGCGGCGACGGCTTTTCCCGCGCTGTCGTGGAAAAAGTGCTGTGCGCGGTGCTCTGGACCTATTTCCACGTATCCGTGCCGGATGCAAATGCCCCGTTCCGTCTGATGAAAACAGACTACGTGGCCGAGTATCTGCCGCTGATGCCGGAAAACTACAATCTGCCGAACGCACTGCTGACTGCCTTCGGAGCGTATTTTCACCGGAAAATCCGTTTCATCCCGATCAGCTTCAAGCCGCGTCAGGGAGGAACAAATTCCATCAACATCCGTAAAATTGTAAAAATCGGCCGTCAGGCGCTGCACGATTTCTGTGAGATTCAGAAAGCGGCTGCGAAAAAAAGAGGATAAAAAATAATATAAGAGAAGGAACGTATCCCATGTTTCATGAGATACGTTCCTTCTCTTATATTATTTTTTATTATGGACCTTATTTTTAATAGAAGCGATGCGATCTTTTCTGATTCATGGAATCCTTTAGTGCCAGAAGTGATTCGATCAGGATCAGAAGCAGGATCACAGCGATCATGACTGCGAGGATCTGATTTGTTCGCTGATGGAACCAGGAGCCGATTCCTGTGTGTGCAGTCTGTGTATTCTCGGTCTGTGCGGCATTTTCAAGAGCTGCAGTTTCCGAAGTAATAATCTGTGCATCCGGGTCTGTTGTTCTGACAGATGGTACAATCTGCGTTGCGGCTGGAAGCTGGCTGGAAGAAGTAACAGCGGATGCGGTAACTTCCGGGTGGATGGTGGAAAGATCAACTTCTTCGTCTTCTGTAACAACTGCGCTGGCAATCGGTTCTGCTGCGATCGGTTCGGATGCAGGAACCTGTTCCGGTGCGGTTTTGGATGCAGGAGCTGCGGTTTCCGGAAGAATATTTTCCTGTGCCGGCTGTTCCGAAGCAGATGGCTGTACCACGGTCGGGGTTTCTGCCGGTGCGGATGGCTGTTCCGGAACGGATGGTTCTGGAGCGGCCGGTTCTTCCGGAACTTCCGGTGCAGATGGCTCTTCCGGAAGAGATGGCTCCGGGTCAGTTGCCGGTGTTTCCGGGATTGCGGTACAGTAAACAAGAGAAGTCATCGCCGCCGAAGAATCCGTAATCACAACGGAACCGCCATTGGAAACGGCCTGTCCATTAACATAGAAGGAAATCTGATCCATATCCAGTGTGTAGCCAGGTTCCGTAACCATCGATACGGAGAACGTTCCGTTTACTTCCTCGACCGGTTCGCTGTTCTGATACAGGACATAGGAACCATCATCGGAAAGATATGACATGGTGACCGGCGCATCCATTGTGGAATCCTGAAATGTCAGGGTAGCATCGGTAAAAGCAAGAGCTGCCTGATCGGTGTTCAGATAGAATTCCAGGTCCTGTGCATCGTAATGGGTGAAGTGAATGGTAATTTCACCGGCGTCTGTATTTTCTGCACTTGGAACTGTCTCGGCTGCTGCCGAATACGGAGCGGAAAAAAATAATCCGGCCGCCAGGAGGCCTGCCATTCCGAATCTCAGAATCAAATTTCCTATGTGTTTTTTCGTTGTCTGTGTGCTGTGTAACATATGACATCCTCCTTTCACCTGATCGGTTTCTGATGTCGATCTGTTTTATTTTCCTGCGGTAAGTTTCACGTATAAATTGAAAGAAAAATAATTGATAAAATATAAATTTTCTTTCTTTTTAAAGATTATACCATATGTAGAAAGAAATATCATGTAAAAATAAAAAGTTAAAAGAAAATTTGAAAATGCGTCAAAAGTGGAAAAGGTTTGTAATGCATGTCGAAAAATAGAAAAAGAACTGTCACAATTTCTTAAAAAATATTTGCGGAAAAAGAGGGCAGAAAGGGCAGAATGTGAAACAAAAGCAAAATAAAAAGAAGGAAACAAGACACGGAAAAGTATTCCAGGCAGGCCGCATACAGAAGAAAAAGTGGGAATAAAAACCGATCCAATTCGTCAAAAAAGCGGAAAAGTGGTGAAAAATTGTGGGTTCTATGAAAAAAACGATGGGAAAAGACAGGAATGTTGTCGAAATATTCTAGTTGACAAAAAGATGTAACACTGGTAGAATCGGTTTGTAACAAGATGTAACAAAAACGTAATAATTGTTCAGGAGGTAAGTATGACATTCAAAAAAAGTTATGTGCCGGGCATCCTGGGGAGCGTGCTCACACTGACTGTTATCATGGCTGCACCCGTAAAAGCAGAGACAAAGGAAGAAACCATTTTAAATAAAACAGACTGGAGCACAATGGCTGCAGCAAACGTAGAAGGATATGCCAACATCCGCAGCGAGGCAAACGCAGATTCCGAGATCGTCGGAGTTCTGATGCCGGGCTATGCGGTTACTGTAACAGAAAAAGGAGACGAGTGGAGCAAGATCTCTTCCAATGGTGTAGAAGGCTACATAAAGAATGAATATCTGGTATTTGGGGAAGAGGCAAAAGCACATTACCGCAATATGTGCGGTATCACCGGAGTTGTTCAGGCGGACAGCCTTCGTGTCCGTGAGGCAGCATCCACAGATTCCGCGCAGGTTGGAACACTGACACAGAATGGTGAAGTCAGCATATTCGGCGAAGAGGCTGACTGGTATCAGATCCAGTACAGCGGAAGCAGCGCATACGTTCATGGAGACTATGTGACACTTTCAGAGGAGTTAAAAGGTGCTGTTTCCATGGAGGAATACCAGGCATCACAGGCCTGTGCGGCAAGCAGCGCAGCAGCAGCCTCCACAGCAGGCAGTGCATCGGTAATTTCCGCAGACAGCAATGATGTGGCAATGCTTGCAGCACTGATCGAGTGCGAGGCAGGCGGCGAGAGCTACACAGGAATGGTGGCAGTCGGAGCGGTTGTAGTAAACCGTGTCAACAGCGGTTCCTTCCCGAACAGTGTTTCCGGCGTTATTTATCAGGGTGGACAGTTTACACCGGTTGCGACCGGAACCTTCCAGAGCGTGCTTTCCCGCGGAGCAAGAAGTGACTGTTATGCAGCTGCACAGGCAGCACTTTCCGGCGAGAGCCCGGTTGGCGGATGCCTGTATTTTAACAGCGGCTACGGCAGCGGAATCCAGATCGGATATCAGCATTTTTATTAAAAACAGGCGTGGAACCTTCGCAAGGGGATAGGCGGAGGGAGCATGCATTTCCATAGATTGTGATTGGTTCAAAGTCATGAAAAATGAGATGGAATCGACGGTATAGAAAAAAGAGTAAGTGAACAAGGGGAGACGTTCACTTACTCTTTTTTTACTCTGAAACAAATACTACCGGATAGTCAAAAAGTGCAGACTATCCTTATGGAGTTTTACAGGAAATGTTGTTGGATTTCCAGTTACGGGACATCGTTATTTTCAAAAATTTTCAACAGCTTGGTTTTCTGGTTATCGGCGCGGAAGTCTGCTAATGTCTGACGTAGTGTTGTATGGCGGACGCGGTAGGTATTGGAGAGAAAACAGAAAAAAGTGATTCCCCAAAATACCGGCCAGAGCAACACACATTTATGGCGACCTGATGCTGTTTCACCTGGTGATTGGTGCAATGTATCTGGCGAAGGAAGAGATGACATATGAAGGAAAAAATGTTTCTGTGGTCAGAAAGCTGCTGAAACAGTATGGGTCAGATCCGTTTGTTCGAAAAACCCTGACGATACGGAATTGCCTGCATTACGCAGTTCAAATCAAATCGGTATTCTGGAAACTATTGAGCTTCACCCTCGTATTATTTTTACGTATTCACGCATATGGTTTTTTGTCAGCTATCCTCGTTTTCATGTCCCGGCTTGGAATTGACAGTCTGTAGATGATTCCTGACAAATCTTTCTTTTTTCTGAATGTTTTTAACTTTGCTTGTTATTTTTTCATCATTATAGTATGATGAATACAACAGCCAATTTTTTCAGAAAGGGGGAAAAACGCATGGGTATTACAGCTTACCTGCCGGTTTATTGGCTGATCGCACTCGTCGTTTTTTTAGTGATTGAAGCAGCAACACTTGGTCTTGCGACGATCTGGTTTGCAGGTGGGGCGCTTGTTGCTTTGATCGCTGCCATGTGCGGAGCAGGGATTGTGATTCAGATCGTACTGTTTCTTGTTGTATCGCTGGTACTTCTGTTTTTTACACGTCCGTTCGCCGTTCGCTTTCTGAATAAGGATACACTGAAGACGAACGTGGACCGTGTGGTTGGCATGGAAGGAGTCGTGACGGAAGAAATCTCCAATCTTGCGGGAACCGGAAAGGTTTCGCTTGGCGGAAATATCTGGACCGCGCGGACAGAAAACGAAGGAGGCACGATTCCCGTGGACACTGTTGTTGCAGTGCTCCGTGTGGAAGGCGTCAAGCTGATTGTAAAGGTCAAAGAAAAAGAAGGAGGAAATGAAACATGAGTGGTGGAGGAGTTGCAGGAATTTTATTGATTGTGCTTCTTGTGATTGTACTGTTTATTGCAGCATCGTGTGTGAAGATCGTGCCGCAGGCCAGTGCTTACGTTGTTGAGAGCCTTGGAAAATACAAAGGCACCTGGGCAACCGGTCTTCATTTTAAAGTTCCGTTTATCGAGCGCGTGGCCATCCGCGTGAATTTAAAAGAGCAGGTGGTGGATTTCCCGCCGCAGCCGGTTATCACAAAAGATAATGTTACGATGCAGATTGATACCGTTGTATTCTTCCAGATTACCGATCCGAAGCTGTTTGCATACGGTGTTGTCAATCCGCTGATGGCAATTGAAAACCTGACGGCAACAACACTTCGAAACATCATTGGAGATCTGGAGCTCGATGAAACGCTGACATCCCGTGAGATCATCAACACGAAGATGCAGGCTGCGCTTGATATCGCGACCGATCCGTGGGGAATTAAAGTAAACCGTGTCGAGCTGAAAAACATTATGCCTCCGGCAGCCATCCAGGAAGCAATGGAGAAACAGATGAAGGCAGAGCGTGAACGCCGTGAAGCAATCCTGATTGCAGAAGGAGAGAAAAAATCGACCATCCTTGTTGCCGAAGGTAAAAAACAGTCGGCCATCCTCGATGCAGAGGCTGAAAAACAGGCGGCGATTCTTCGTGCAGAGGCAGAAAAAGAGAAACGGATCCGTGAGGCAGAAGGCCAGGCAGAGGCAATCCTCAAAGTACAGCAGGCAAATGCCGATGGTATCCGCGCGATCAAAGAAGCCGGTGCGGACGATGCTGTTCTTACCTTAAAGAGCCTCGAGGCACTCGGTGTTCTGGCAAACGGAAAGGCAACAAAGATTGTTGTTCCGTCCGATCTGCAGGGACTGGCAAGTCTGGCCACCACATTCAAAGGTATTGTGGAGGAACAGAAAGTGCCGGCAGGAAAAGAAGTGCAGAAGTAAAATAGAGATAAATCGATAAGAAAAAGAGAATTCTCCCACAGAAAGCGTGATGCCGGATGTGGGAGATTTTTCAATTTACAGGAAACTTCGTTGAAATTTCCTGTAAATTAAAAAGCCCTCCGGGCAGGATCGCACTGCGGCGGAGAGGAATTATGTCGCCGAAGCGACCCGCCGCAGCAGGATTCTTTCTTGTGGAAAGCGAACAAAAGTCCGCAGCTACAAGAGACCCAGGCGACTGCCGTGATAACGGGAAAAAGTGACAGAGAGTGTTCTTAAAATGTATAAAAATACATATACTATGAATATTATAAAGAAAATACGTAAAAATATACATTTTCCTCTTGACAGATGAACAGGTCTGTTTCATAATAGAGACTATTCAAGGAAACCAAGGGGCAAAAAACTTTTTGACCCAACATCACAGTATAGGAAATAATAAAATACACCATATGCAGATATAAGGAGGAACAAGCCATGGATTTAAAAGGACGCGATTTTCTGACATTGAAAGATTTTACACCGGAAGAGATTGCCTATCTGCTGGATCTGTCCGCAGAGCTGAAGGAGAAGAAAAAGAAAGGCATTCCGGTGGATACCCTGCGCAGTAAAAACGTTGCACTGATCTTCGAGAAAACCAGCACCAGAACCCGCTGTTCCTTCGAGGTAGCTGCACACGATCTCGGTATGGGAACAACGTATCTGGATCCGACCGGTTCCCAGATCGGCAAAAAAGAGAGCATTAAAGATACAGCCCGCGTTCTTGCCGGTATGTATGAGGGAATCGAGTACCGTGGATTCGGCCAGGAGATCGTAGAAGAGCTGGCAAAATATTCCAAAGTCCCGGTATGGAACGGACTGACGAACGAGTACCACCCGACCCAGATGCTCGCCGATATGCTGACAATCCAGGAAGAGTTCGGCCACTTAAAAGGCATCAAACTCGTTTACATGGGCGACGCCCGCTACAATATGGGAAATTCCCTGATGATTGCATCTGCCAAGATGGGAATGGATTTTGTGGCCTGTGCACCGAAGAAATACTTCCCGAACGCAGAGCTTGTGGCTCAGTGTGAGGAGTATGCAAAGGAGAGCGGTGCAACCATCACCCTCACCGAGGACGTAAAAGAGGGAACAAAAGATGCCGATGTTATCTACACCGATGTCTGGGTATCTATGGGTGAGCCGGACAGCGTATGGGAGGAGAGAATCCACGATCTGACTCCGTACCGTGTCACAAAAGAAGCAATGGCAAATGCAAAAGATACCGCCGTATTCCTGCACTGCCTGCCGTCCTTCCACGATCTGAAAACAAAGATCGGAAAAGAGATCCACGACCGCTACGGCCTGAACGAGATGGAAGTAACCGATGAGGTGTTTGAATCTGCGCAGTCGAGAGTATTCGAAGAAGCAGAGAACCGTATGCATACGATCAAAGCAGTTATGGCAGCGACCCTCGGAGCATAAAGTTTTGGGTGGAAAAACCGGAATAGACTGTGTATAATAGAATAACGAAGAAACACGCACAGCAGCGCTGCGGAAAACTCTTCCGCAGCGCTGCTGTTGATTTTACGAAACGAAGAAAGCGTGCTTCTTATGTGAGAAAGCGACACGAGGAGTGTGAAGATACGATATGCTGGAAAATAAGAGAGCCGAGACGCTGCGTCTTCTGCGGGAATCCGGAAAAAATGTTTCCGGACAGGAGCTGTGTGAACATTTTGGGATTTCCCGCACCGCAGTATGGAAGATGATGAATCAGTTGAAAGAAGAAGGATACGAAATTGAGGCCGTTCAGAATAAGGGATACCGTCTGTTAAATGAGCCGGATCTCGTAACGAAGGATGAGCTGGAAAGCCGCACGCATACGAAATATGTCGGACAGACGGTTTATTACAGCCGCGAGGTGGATTCGACAAACACGTGGGCGAAGCGGCTGGCGGCCGAACGGCACCCTGACAACAGCCGAGACGCAGACTGCCGGAAAAGGCCGCCGCGGCAGAGTCTGGAAATCACCGGAGGGAACCTCTGTTTCGATGTCGATTCTGCTGTACCCGGATCTTGAGCCGGCCAAAGCACCGATGCTGACGATTGTAATGGGACTTGCCGTAGTGCAGGGTGTGCAAAAAGCGCTCGGTGTCGATACGAAAATCAAATGGCCGAACGACGCGGTGCTGAATGGGAAAAAGCTCTGTGGGATCCTGACAGAGATGAGTGCACAGATCGATTACATCAATTATGTTGTCATCGGAACCGGAATCAATGTCAATCAGATGGAATTTCCGGAAGAAATCGCGGAGATTGCGACCTCACTGGCGATAGAAATGGGTCATTCCGTCAACCGGGCGAAAGTGGTCGCAGCAGTGCTGGAGGCATTTGAGGAGGACTATGAAAAATTCCTGGAAGCAGGGGATCTCTCCGGGCTGAAGGAAGCATATGAGGCTGTGCTTGCAAACAAAGACCAGCCGGTGCGTGTACTCGATCCGAAGGAACCGTTCGAGGGCGTTGCACTTGGCATCACGCCGACCGGTGAGCTGCGCGTGCAAAAAGAGGACGGAACGATCGCTGAGGTGCATTCCGGCGAGGTTTCGGTGCGAGGCTTATACAGCTACGTATAGAGAGACCGGAAAAGGAAGAGAAAGGAAAAATTATGTATTCAGATAATGAAAAAGTAGTGCTTTGCGGAGCAAGTGCATACGAACAGAAATATTATTTTAACCAGGATTTTGCATCCCTGCCACAGTCTGTGCAGGATGAACTTCATGTTATGTGTGTTATGTTTACAGTGGAAATCGGCGGTATTTTTACCATGTGGTTCGACAGCGACGGAAGTCTGCAGTTTGAGACAGAGGCCGTAGACGCAGATGCGATGTACGACGAGATCGGCGGCGCGCTTCGGATTAAGCAGTATCAGGAAGAAAAAAAGGAGCTGCTGGAATCCCTGGAGCTGTATTACCGTGTCTTCTTCCTCGGTGAGGAGGTGCCGGAGGAGGCGCTGATGGAAGAGGACGGAGAGAAGCCGAATGGAAAATAAGAAACGTACACTGCAAAAGATGCCGCCACTGAAAATCGGAAACGTGGAGATGCCAAACCCACTCGTGCTTGCACCGATGGCGGGGGTGACGGATCTGCCGTTTCGTGTTCTGTGCAAGGAGCAGGGCGCGGGCCTGATCTGTATGGAAATGGTGAGCGCGAAGGCAATTTTATATAAGAATAAAAATACCGAGGACCTGATGACGATCGATCCGGGTGAGCATCCGGTGTCCCTGCAGCTTTTCGGCAGTGATCCGGAGATTTTGGGGCAGATTGCCGCGCAGATCGAAGAAAGGCCGTTTGATATTCTGGATTTTAACATGGGCTGTCCGGTGCCAAAGGTTGTCAATAACGGCGAAGGCTCGGCCCTTATGAAGGATCCGCATCTGGTGAGGGAAATCGTGACAAGCATGGTAAAGGCAGTGAAAAAGCCTGTAACCGTAAAGATTCGAAAGGGCTTTAACGAAGAATCGGCGAATGCTGTGGAAATTGCGAAGATCCTCGAGGACTGCGGAGTGGCTGCAATTGCGGTTCATGGAAGAACGAGAGCGCAGTTTTATTCCGGAAAAGCAGACTGGGATATCATCCGCCGGGTAAAAGAGGCAGTCTCGATTCCGGTTATCGGAAACGGAGATGTGACAGATGCGGCGAGTGCCGAGGCACTGGTGGAGCAGACCGGCTGTGACGGTATCATGATCGGACGCGGCGCGGAAGGAAATCCGTGGATTTTTAAACAGATTCTTCATTATATGGAAACAGGCGAGACGCTTGCAAGGCCGACCCAGCATGAGGTAAAAGAAATGATGCTCCGCCATGCACGGATGCAGGTGGAATATAAGGGCGGCGCGATCGGCATCCGCGAGATGCGCAAGCATGTTGCATGGTATACGGCAGGCTTTCCGCACTCGGCAAAGCTGCGCGCGGCGATCAATCAGGTGGAGAGCCTGCAGGCGCTGGAACAGATGCTGAATGAGTGGGAACGAGGATAAAAAATAAGTCAAAAAAGTACCTATGATATGCCAATATTGATATATCATGGGTGCTTTTTCTGTGCTATACTGATAAACAGAGGTATTAGGACAAAAAACACTAAAGAGGGAGTGTAGTGTATGACTATGAAGGAACTTTTCGCACCGTCCGACATGACGGTGGGAAAGCCGTGGGAAAAGATTGTAGCTTTTACAATCCCTATGCTGATCGGCAACATTGCCCAGCAGCTCTACAACACGGTTGACAGTATTGTGATCGGAAAATATGTCGGGGACAATGCGCTTGCGGCAGTTGGAAGCGCCAGCCCGATCTTAAACCTGCTTCTGGTTCTGTTCGTCGGAATTTCCGTCGGCGCCGGCGTCATGGTGTCGCAGTATTTTGGGGCAAAACAAAGAAAAGAGCTTTCGATGACGATCGGAAACTGCGTCACGCTGACAGCAATTTCTTCCATCATTATTATGATTCTGGGAGCCGTCCTCTCAAGGCCGCTGCTGGAAATGCTGAAAACACCGGATTCCATCATCGACTGGTGTACATCGTATCTGGTGATCCTGATGGTGGGCTGTGCCGGCAGTGCGTACTATAACATTCTATGTGGTATCCTTCGCGGACTCGGCGATTCGATTTCGGCGCTGATTTATCTGCTGGTGGCAACGGTCATCAATATTGTATTGGATATTGTATTCGTTTCCCAGTTCCACATGGGCGTTGCCGGAGTTGCATACGCGACCGTGATTGCGCAGGCAATTTCTGCAGTACTCTGCATGTGGCGTCTGATGCGTATGACCGACATCTTTGATTTCAGACCCAAATATCTGAAAATGAAAAAACAGTATTCGATGGAAATTATCCGCCTTGGTCTGCCGTCCGGTATTACCCAGGCGATCTTCTCCATGGCGATGGTTATCGTACAGTCGCTGACCAACAGCTTCGGTGAAATGGTTATCGCCGCGAATGTTATCATCATGCGTGTCGATGGCTTTGCAATGATGCCGAACTTTTCGTTTGGTACCGCGATGACAACGTATGCCGGTCAGAATGTCGGTGCACGCCGTATGGACCGCGTAGAGCAGGGTGCAAAACAGGGAACACTGGTTGCAGTCGGAACCTCAACGACCATTACCCTTTTAATTGTTATTTTCGGCCATCATCTGATGGGAATCTTTACGAATACCACAGAGCTCGTAACATTAAGTGCCAATATGATGAAGATCCTTGCGGTCGGCTATATTGCCATGGCAATAACACAGTCGCTTTCCGGCGTCATGCGTGGAGCAGGCGATACGATGACCCCGATGTGGATTTCGATGGTTGTTACCGTTGTAATCCGTGTGCCGCTGGCATACGGTCTGGCCTTTCTGACCAGAACGCCGGAGCTGCCAAACGGACGATATCAGGTACTCTGGATTTCCATGCTGGTAAGCTGGTGCATGGGTGCGCTTCTGACGCTGATTTTCTATAAAAAAGGAAATTGGAAAAAGAAAGCACTGACAGGAAGCTCATCCGAAAAATAAAGGAAAAATAAGAGAAAGATGCAGGAAGGATTTGTGAAAAAGAAAATCTTTCCTGCGTTTCTTTTTTTCTTGACATTCCGTGGGCAATCCTTTATACTACTTTAATTGTTAGGATAGGCGGAGTCTATCCTTATTTCAACCGGGAATACTGAAAATACAGCGCATTTCCGGAGAGTTTACAGAATAAAATCAGATATGACTGGATACAGAAACGATAGAAAGGGTGTATAAAATGGAACAGAAAAAAACGATTCTTACCTATGCCGGCCTGAAAAAACTGGAGGACGAGCTTCATGATCTCAAAGTAAACAAACGTAGAGAAATTGCCGGTAAAATCAAAGAAGCAAGAGAGCAGGGAGACCTTTCCGAGAACGCCGAGTACGATGCAGCAAAAGATGAGCAGCGTGATATCGAGGCAAGAATTGAAGAGATCGAAAAAATCCTGAAAAACGCAGAGGTTGTTGTTGAGGACGAAGTAGATTCTGATAAGATCAATATCGGATGTAAAGTAGACGTACTGGATCTGGAGTATGACGAGGAAATCGAGTTCCAGATCGTTGGTTCCACCGAGGCAAATAGCCTGGAAGGAAAAATTTCCAACGAGTCTCCGGTAGGAAAAGCTCTGATCGGCGCGCACAAGGATGATATTGTCGATGTAGAAACACCGGCCGGAATTATGCAGTACAAAGTACTTTCTATCCAGAGAAATATCTAAAAAATACAAAGAAAAGGGAGTGAAGAGATTGGCACAGCAGACACAGGAACAGGACATTAACCACTTACTGAAGGTTCGCCGCGAGAAACTTGCAGAGCTGCAGCAGAACGGAAGAGACCCGTTCCAGATTACAAAGTTCGATCAGACACATCATTCGCTTGAGGTGAAAGGTCTTTACGAGGCACATGAGACTGAGCTGTTAAAAGACCGCCAGGAGCCGAACGTAGAGGGAATGGATGAGGAGCAGGCGAAAGAAGCTCTTAAAAAGGATTACGAAGAGAGAAGAAATATCATGGACGCAAGTCCGATCCATGTGGCAATTGCAGGACGTATGATGTTTAAGAGAGTCATGGGCAAGGCTTCTTTCTGCAATATCCAGGATTTACAGGGAAGCATCCAGGTATACGTTGCAAGAGATGCGATCGGAACAGAGTCTTACGCTGATTTTAAAAAATCGGATATCGGTGATATCTTCGGAGTGGAAGGATTTGCTTTCAGAACAAGAACAGGTGAGATTTCTATCCATGCAGAGAAGGTGACACTCCTCTCCAAGAGCTTACAGATCCTCCCGGAGAAGTTCCACGGTCTGACAGATGTAGATACCCGTTACCGTCAGAGATATGTAGACCTGATCATGAATACAGAGTCTAAAGATACCTTTATCAAGCGTTCCAAGATTCTCAGTGCGATCCGCAAGTACTTAAGCGGAGAAGGATTCATGGAAGTTGAGACTCCAATGCTTGTACAGAACGCAGGTGGAGCAGCGGCAAGACCGTTCGAGACACATTTCAATGCCCTGAACGAAGATCTGAAGCTTCGTATTTCCCTTGAGCTGTACCTGAAGAGACTGATCGTCGGAGGACTCGAGAAGGTATATGAGATCGGACGTGTATTCCGTAATGAGGGTCTTGATACAAGACATAACCCGGAGTTCACTCTGATGGAGCTTTACCAGGCATTTACAGATTACCACGGCATGATGGATCTGACAGAGAATTTGTATCGTTTTGTTGCACAGGAAGTGCTCGGAACGACACAGATCGTATACAAGGGAATCCCGATGGATCTCGGCAAGCCGTTCGAGCGTATCACAATGGTTGACGCAGTGAAGAAGTACGCAGGCGTTGACTGGAATGAAGTTGAGACTCTGGAGCAGGCAAGAGAACTTGCAAAAGAGCATCATATTGAGTTTGAAGAGAGACATAAAAAAGGTGATATCCTGAATCTCTTCTTTGAGGAGTTTGTAGAGGAGCACCTGCTTCAGCCGACGTTCGTTATGGACCACCCGGTTGAGATCTCGCCGCTGACGAAGAAAAAGCCAGAAAATCCGGAATATGTAGAGCGTTTCGAGTTCTTCATGAATGGATGGGAAATGGCAAATGCTTACTCTGAGCTGAACGATCCGATCGACCAGAGAGAACGTTTTAAAGCCCAGGAAGAACTGCTTGCACAGGGCGATGATGAAGCCAATACAACAGATGAAGACTTTATGAACGCACTGGAGATCGGTATGCCGCCGACCGGTGGTATTGGATTCGGCATTGACCGTATGTGTATGCTTCTGACAGGAGCTGAGGCAATCAGAGACGTGCTGCTCTTCCCGACAATGAAATCACAGGGCGCTGCTAAGAACGAAGCAAACAACGCAGCTCAGTCTGGTGCAGCAGCTCCGGCAGAGACAAAAGTAGCTGAGAAGGTTGATTTCTCCAATGTGAAGATTGAACCAATCTTTGAAGAAATGGTTGATTTCGATACATTTGCAAAATCTGATTTCCGTGCAGTTAAGATTCTTGAGTGTGAAGCAGTTCCGAAATCCAAGAAGCTTCTGAAGTTTGTACTGGATGACGGAGAACGCAAGGATCGCGTGATTTTAAGTGGTATTCACGAGTATTACGAGCCGGAAGAACTGGTTGGTAAGACAGCAATCGCTATCGTTAACCTGCCACCGAGAAAGATGATGGGAATTGATTCCGAGGGTATGCTGATTTCAGCAGTACACGAGGAAGATGGTCACGAGGGACTGAACCTTCTGATGGTAAATGACAGAATCCCAGCAGGTGCTAAGCTCTATTAAGATGATGTAAAGATGTACCGTTTTACCAAATAGACGGGACGTACTTCATTTGATAAAAAACTAAAAAAACAGCGATTTACATCAAACTTACATCAATTGATGCAGAAATCGGTGCAAGCAAGAAAAAATCGCATAATTAGTGCAATGAGTGGGCAATTCCAATAGGGATTGCCCATTTTCTGAATGGACAGAAATACAAATCGGGAATTTGTATAAAATATTTTTTGAAAAAACTGTTGACTCCTACGTTGCGTAATGGTTTAAAGTATATTTATCGAGAGAGGAGGAAATGATGATGATGACAGTAAATGAAGTGAGTAAGCTTGCCGGAGTGAGTATACGCACTCTACAATATTATGACAAGATTGGTCTTTTACATCCGACGGGATACACCGATGCGGGTTACAGATTGTATGACGATGCAGATTTGGAACGCCTTCAACATATTCTGCTGTTTCGAGAATTGGAGTTTCCTCTTAAAGACATTAAGATGATTGTTAATAGTCCTGATTTTGACAGAAGCAAAGCTTTAGAACAACAAATAGAGCTGCTTAGGCTTAAAAAGGAACATATTGAGAACTTAATGAACTTTGCTCTTGGAATAAAATTGTTAGGAGTGAAACACATGGATTTTAAGGCTTTTGATAGAAGTAAATTAGATGAATATAGCAGACAGGCAAAGGAATTATACGGTAATACACCAGAATATAAGGAGATGGAAGAAAAGCAAAAGAATCGAACTGAGGAAGATGAGAAAATCCTAGCAGATAGATTTATGCTTTTTTTTAAAGAAGCCGGAGAGATGAAGAATATGAATCCAGCATCTGATGATGCACAGAATCTTGTAAGAAGATTACAGGATTATATTACCCAAAACTTATATACTTGTACAAATAAGATTTTGCGTGGATTAGGAAAAATGTATTCAGGTGGCGGGGATATTACAACAAATATTGATGCTTATGGAGGTGAAGGTACCGCGATTTTTGTAGCAAATGCAATAGAGATTTATTGCGATAATGCAGAGTAAAATCAGAATTTGCAGGAGTGTGTTACATGTATGACTGTTGAAGATGCGATTAATTATTTGGTGTAATAGGTGGTGATATTTTTTGAAAAATGAAATTGTTTTATTTACAGATGGTGATATAAATCTTGAAGTTGAGTTAAGCCCAGAATTAGAAACTGTATGGTTGACGCAGAAACAAATGGAAGAATTATTTGATGTTAAGCATGCTACAGTGAGTGAGCATATTTCCAATATTCTTTCTTCAGGAGAATTAGATGGAACTTCTGTCGGTTTTTCCGACAAAAGTTCTGGAGGAAGAAAACCCAAGATATATAATCTTGATATGATATTATCCGTGGGATATCGTGTTAATTCAAAACGAGGCATCGCATTTCGTAGATGGGCTAATTCTGTTTTAAAGCAATATGTGATTCAAGGCTATGCTATTAATGAAAAACGATTGCAAGCGCTTGAAAGAACCGTTGATATTCAAACAAAGATGCTTGCGTGCACATTGGAGGTTGAAGAATCAGACATTTTAAAGGCTGTTACCTCGTATACAGATGCATTAATGCTTTTAGACCAATATGATCATCAATCCCTTAAAAAACCTGTGGGAAACAGACCTATATATAAAATAACATATGAGGAAAAAGCTGCTAATTTATTATATTTTATGATTAAGGATCATCCATATGCAGATGGATGTAAACGAATTGCAGCATCTTTGTTTTTGGAATTCCTTGCTCGGAATAATGCCTTGTATAGAGATGATAGTAAGATAATCAGTGATGGAGCATTGGTTGCGATTACACTTATGATTGCAGAGTCAAGACCAGAAGAAAAAGATATAATGGTGAATCTTGTAATGAATTTTTTGACAATGTAGTTAGTTCGTGAAATTTATTATTTAATGAAATTGGTAAATCGGTATTTGTCGACTTGATAATTTCCAATTTTTAGTGATAGGGAGATACACAATGAATGGTTTGATTATAAAGGTACTCAGCATAAGTATTGCGGTAGTAACCGTAGTATACTTGATTATTTATAAAGGAAATACCATGATTACGAAGATATTTAGCGTGTGTATTATAGCAGCAATGGTAATATACTGGATTGTTTATGAAAGAAATACAAGAAAGCGAAAAAAACAGGAATTACAGCGTGATGACTATTTATTTGCGAAAGAAAACGATTTGCCGTTACAGATAAATTGGAATGAGATAAATGACTTTTTGTCAGATTCCGGATATGGTGTAAATATGCCAATGGAGAATTGGTTTATGATGGATTGGGCGATACAGCCCTGTGTGGAGAATGGTATAAAAGAAGGAAAGTTTTCTATGAAAGGGTTTCGCGTGTTACAAGCTTTAAGTAACGATATGAAACACATTTTTTATGATGTGAGGTTTAATTATGACCGTGGTCCGGATATAGAAGATAAAAATAGGAAGTACGAAGCCGTAAAAAAGGTGTTGGATACAAAATACGCCGGTTTGTCAGAAGAAGTACGGAAGAATATATATGACCAATTTGTTAAGATATATGAAAGAAAAATCTAATTACAATACAAAGGAGGAAGCCGTTGAGTTTTTAGGGAATGAAACAAATTTTACATATGAAGAATGTTCTAAAGCCAACGATTTCCATATTAGACTAAATAAGAAAAATTAATATACAATTCCAGTTTGTTGGTTATAGTGAAATTCGTTTCGTGAAGACGCCAGAAAAAGTGTGGCAACGAATATTGATTAAATTTTTGAAATAGACATAAATTACCCAATGTTGAAGGGATATATAGATGCATATTGGGTGAAAAATTCCAATATGAAAAAATCACCCAATCAAAATGGGAAGAAGTTCAGAGGACGATGGGGAAATTGTTGAAATATGAAAAAATTCCCCAATTGCGGATGAATGTGTAGGGAAGGATTGGGTGAATATTTGGAATGACAAAAAAACACCCAATGCAGGAGAAAATGTTATCGTAATGCGGTGCCATTCGCATTACGCTGCGCTTCATGCTCATGTCGCGCTGGCGCGCTATACATCCAGTCCGAAAATCAGCCGATTGTGAGCAAGCTCCCATGGCTGATTTCGTCCTGCCTGTGCACCGCTTGTAGAAACGCGCAAATTCAAGTTGATATTTCACATATTTTAGGAAATTTAATAACTGTTATATTTAATTATCAAATTCTTCGCAAACCCTTGAAAATACTAAGTTTGTAGCAAGTGAGCTTTCCCTTACTCTTTCCCTTGTGTTATATTCTCACATTGGTTTTCATGAACCTTAATATGGGAAAAAATAAGGGAAAGAAAATTTCATAACACAGTATAACAATAACGACATGGTGAACTGATTGAAATGTTTTCGATATTTAACTCTATAACTGATTATTAAAA
>OIEC01000549.1_pt1 | contig 19609 bp, 20 predicted proteins | sample 1604801 | NCBI WGS metagenome assembly OIEC01 (sample SAMN01760940, study PRJEB22395) | human gut metagenome | reverse complement strand
CCTTCCTCACCAGCCTGTGCCATTGCCTCTGTGTTGCCTGTGGAAGACCAGTAAATAATTCCTACCTTGCTCATCTTAAACACCTCCTGTTTTTAAACTTTATATTATACGCACATCTGAGATGTACAGAGATGCTTCATACCAACAACCTGCAAAATCGAATACCCCGCACGGATCTGCGCCGCAGTAAACTCCCGGCACTTATCATAGCTGTCAAAAATCCTGCGAGCCTGCTCCACATCATCATAAACCTTCCAGTAACCACACATCTTGCAGCCACTGCCTCCGAACTTCCGGAAGCCCTTCACATCTTCAATGGGATAACCCAGGAAAAGTCCGATCTCATGAGGAAACTCCGTCTTATGAAAAAATCTCTCCTTCAAACGGGCGATCATCTCATCCAAAGAACTATCTATATTATACCCATCCTGAAGCAAAAGTTTCTTGGCTTCATCCTGCTTAAGATATTCCTGCAGCATATCCGGCCGGTACACCAGAAGAAGATAATGCTTCCTGCATCCACAAATGATCTCCATACGGATACCTTCCCGTTCAAGACTCTCCTCATAATCCGAAATGATCTCCGGCAGCTCCGGCATTTTTTCCTTGGAAAAGGAAACAAGATTCGCCGGTTTCATTCCCATTAATACAGGGGAACAATGATAACCCATGACAGATTCAAATTTTTCACAAGTCATTTGCATTCTCCTTTACATATTAGTTAGATTTCTCTAACTGTTGTAAATATACTCCTAAAGTTAGTCTCTGTCAACTTATTTTTATAAATTTTCACCGAGAATTTTTACTGATAAAATCCTATCATTAAGGGCACAATATTCCTTATAATAAACACTCTGTCAGACATCCGACTGCCAGTTCTCACCATTTAACTGAATCAAGTAAGTCCTCTGCAGGGTTGCAAATATCTCCTACACCTGCAGCGTAAAAATACTCATTTACATCCAACTCATAAAATGAAAATATTTCAGGATAATCATATCCAAACCTCTTGACAAACCTCCCTCTGTCATGTATTATAATATCAGTAATAATTACTATTACTGATGGGAGGAAACATTATGGCAGCACTTAAATACAGCCGTCAGCGAGAGTCCATCAAGGAATTTCTGAGATCCAGAACAGATCATCCAACGGCAGATACAGTATACGAGAATCTTCGACAGATCTACCCGAATATCAGTCTCGGAACTGTCTACCGTAATCTTTCTCTTCTCAGTGACATCGGCGAGATCCGGAAGCTGACCAATTTCGGAAGCGCGGATCGCTACGATGGAAGGGTCGCACCACACTCACATTTCATGTGTACCAGATGCAACCGGGTGATCGATATGCAGTCAGACAGCCTTAACGGAATTCTTGAACAGGCAGCTGCAGAATTTATCCACGGAAAAGTCTTTGACGTAGATGCAAGCTTCTATGGAATCTGCAAGGAATGCCTGAAAAAAGAAGAAAAACAAGCTTGACAAAACAAAGATCACATGGTATCATAAAATAGTAATAATTACTATTATTAATTTAGAAGAAACAAAAACAAACAATATATTTCAAAAAAGAAAAGGAGATCATTACTATGGCTAAATGGGTATGTACAGTATGTGGATATGTTTATGAAGGCGAGCAGGCACCGGAAGCCTGTCCAGTATGTAAAGCACCAGCTTCTAAATTCCAGAAACAGGAAGGCGAGCTCTCATGGGCAGCTGAGCATGTTGTAGGTGTAGCTAAAGGCGTCAGCGAGGACATCCTTGCAGACCTGAGAGCAAACTTCGAGGGCGAGTGCTCTGAGGTTGGTATGTATCTTGCAATGGCAAGAGTTGCTCACAGAGAAGGATATCCGGAAGTTGGTATGTACTATGAGAAAGCAGCTTACGAGGAAGCAGAGCATGCAGCTAAATTCGCAGAGCTCCTTGGTGAGGTTGTAACAGACAGCACAGAGAAGAACCTTCAGATGCGTGTAGAGGCTGAAAACGGCGCTACAGCAGGTAAATTCGACCTTGCAAAACGTGCGAAAGCAGCTGACCTTGACGCAATCCATGACACAGTACATGAGATGGCTAAGGACGAAGCAAGACATGGAAAAGCATTCGCAGGTCTGCTTAAGAGATACTTCGGTAAATAATTTTCAAACTCAAAACGACCTCCGCATATCAACCTGCGGAGGTCATTTTTTGTTTTACTTATTTTACTGTCACTTTGCAGCTCATCTTCTTCGATCCACTTTTCACTGTGATCGTTGTCGTTCCTTTATTCAGACCTTTAACTACACCTTTTGATGTTACAGTCGCAACCTTTGTATTGGATGATGTGTAGCTGATGTTTTCATCTGTATTCTTCGGAGTTGCCACTGCTTTGATGGTGAAGAATTTTCCCTTGGAAATCGTTTTGGTTTTTGGAACACCGGAAAGCTTCTTGGTTTTTACCAGAGTGTTCTTCACAGTAACTTTAAAAGATTTTGTCATCTTACTTTTCAGAGTGACCGTGACGGTAGTCGTACCTGTCTTTTTTCCTGCTGTTAATCTGAAGGTTCCGTTACTTTTTACAGATGATACTTTCACGATTGCGGAATTCTTCGAGGAAACCCTTACTACATAATCCCCTTTCGCAAGACCGGTCGCTTTAACAACAGATGTCGACTGATTTTTTTTCATTTTCAGAGAAGAAACTGTCAGGGAAATAGTAGGTTTCAGTTTTGCTGTGGTTTTCTGCTTTTTAGTTACAGTGCCGCATACCTTGCAATGACTTCCCTCTGTTTTTCCTGTCTTAAATACAGTTGCCGCAACTGCTGCATCTTTTACATTCGTATGTCCCTTCGCCGGAATAGATACCCTCTGTGTTCCGCCGCAAATTGTACATATCTCGTCCTTGCTTCCTTTTTCTGTACATGTAGCTTTCTTTATAATGTTCTCTGTCACCCAATTGTGATCGTGCTCCAGAAACTCAATATTATATGTTTTACGGATGACCTGATTCCATTGTCCGCCTGCATCCTTCTTCATGACCGTCAATGCGATCCAGGTAGAATCAACCTTTTTTCTGGTCAGGATCGGAAAATCCTTGCCTGCTACTGCTTTCAGATCCCATGTATTGCTGTCATAATCATACTCTGTCTTTCCGGTTTGTTCATCGGTCCAGGAATTCATCACAACCTTCATATTGGAGCTTGTTACATCGATCGGATTCCCCTGACCTTTTTTATACTGTACGATCTTTATTCCCATTTCTGAAAGATCAACTCTTTCACCAATAGCTGGATTGAGTATTTTTCCTGATTTATCTGTCAAAGTCTCCGGCCAAAGTATATATTCACTGACTGTAAACCAGATATCTTTTCGGAACACTTCTTTGTATTCGCCCTTTTCGTCTGGAGTCTGCACTGATACATAACAACGGCCAATGCCACTGAAGTCTCCGGATTTGATCAGAAGATTTTTTCTATCCTGGGAAACAGATATGTCACCCAGCTTTGATGTTTCTATGATCTCCAGCTTATAATCTTCTACACTCTGATAATTCTTTGTTTTATCTACCAGATTTGTTTTGATCGTCATCTGACTGTTCGGCAGCATTGTGCTATCTGCTGTTTCATTTTCTGAAGAACTCCATAAAGCGTAGGAACTCTTTTCCTCACTGTTATCCTTATGTCCTATCTCATAAATATTATCGTCTTTATATTCGGGCAAAATATCCAGATTATACTGACGTCTGGCAATCTGATGCCAGTTTCCATCCGTATCTTTTTCCATTGCGGTCAGACCAAACTGTGTACCATAACCTGAGGTTCTCTCCAGGATTGGAAGCTCCTGGCCCGGAACATTGATCCATTTCCAGTTTTCACTATCATAATCCCATTGTTTCTCACCTGTATTTTCATTTACCCATGATGATATCACAATCTTATAATTATCTCCGGTCACCGGAATTGGATTGCCTTTTCCGTTTTTGTAACGGACAAGCTGTGGTTTCATATCTTTTTCAATATCGATCTTCTGTCCTATTTCAGGATTGATGACATTTCCACTTGCATCTGTGATGTTTTCCGGCAGGATCACATATTCACTGACTTCAAACCAGATATCCTTCCGGAATGCTTCCTGATATCCACCATTTCCATCTGGAAGCTGTACCGATACATAGCAGCAACCGTAACCTGTCTTTTTTCCGGATCTGATCAGAAGATTTTTTCCATCCTGGGAAACAGATATGTCACCCAGCTTCGATGTTTCTACGATCTCCAGCCTGTAGTCATTCGCATCCTGATAATTCACTTTATCAGCCAGCCTTGTTTTGACTGTCATCTGACTGTTCGGCAACATGGCTCCGTTTCCTGTCGTATCCTGATAATCATATATCAGTCTGTAGGAGCTTTTCTCTTCGCTGTCATCGTTATGACCATTGTCATAATCGTTGTTGATCAAAGAAGTAAGTTCATAATGATGTCGGGTAATATAATGCCAGTCTCCATTTTCTAATCTCTCCATAGCTAAAAGTGCAAACCATGTAGAATTCTCTGTTGTTCTCTCCAGGATTGGAAGATCCTGTCCCGGAACCTCTATCCATTTCAGGCCATCTGCATCATAATCACGAAATTCTTCACCTCCAGGACCTGTCTGTGACATGACGATCTTGTAATTGTCTCCTGTTAACGGAATTGGGTCTCCTTTTCCATCTTTGTAACGGACAAGCTGTGGTTTCATGTCTTTTGCTATATCCAGCTGCTGACCTACTTCAAGGTTGATTTCATTACCACTTGTATCTGTGATTTTTTCCGGCAGGATCACATACTCACTGATGTTAACCCAAAATTCCCTTTTTGCCACTTCAGTTCCATTTATGGATGCCGTTGCGGAAATTCTGGCGTCTCCGGTTTTATTGTAAACATCCAGCACAATATCCTGGCCATCTAATGATACGTCTGCCATTTTGACACCATTTCCACCCGTTACCGGAGCAACTTTCAATTCATATGCAGAAACATCACTATAGCCAATTGTATCAACCAGACGGGATTTAATTCTGACATGGCTGTTCGGCAGTAAATCCTGACCTCCACTGGCACCTTCAAATATCAGATTAAGCTGATATTGTTCATTTGCTTCAGCAGACTCTCCACCTTCTGAACCGTCATTGAAAACCTCCTGATTTTCGATGTTATCCCCGAATAGCTCCGTAATTTCTGATGTGTTTTCTTCTTCCGCATTCTCTGCATCATCCTAAAGACTTAATTCCTCCTCGTCTTCCAGATTAGGCACTGAAGCTACTTCCCCTGTTGTTTCCGAGCCACCGTTCTCCTGAACTATTTCTTCTGATTCTTCTGTCTCTGCAGTTTCCTGTCCGGTATCTGCTGTCAGTTCCTCAGCTGCTACCGGTATGACCGCGCCCATACTCTGTGAAAACGTAAGTGTTGCGACCAAAAGCATTGCAATCCTCTTTTTCTTCATATGATTCTCCCATTTTCGTTTTTTCTGCCATAATTATACTATATTCACTGAAGCACTGGCTATCATATTCTTCCTTCTACTGGTTTAAAAAAATATACTCCTAAAAAATCACCCAGTGTGCTAATATAAAGCAAATAAAAACATTCCAAAAAGCCTTGAAATACCAGCACTCAGAGATGTTCTGAAATCACCAAAAAAGGAACCGGTCTCCCGGTTCCTTCAGACTGTAGACAAACTTGGTGTTGGGTCTTATGCCCAGCACCATTTTTCACTAATAATCAATTCCTTTTTTATTTTTCTTAAAAAAGCCAAAAATCCGGCTGTATTCCAGCCTCGTTTTTCCAGTATTTTTGCCAGTTTTTTCAAATTCATGCATGCAAAGGTAAGCCCGGCTTTCATTTCCATCCGTGCTTTTCCTACATACTGCGTATATCGAAATCCATGCTGTTCTTTCGCTGTACCGAAGATCCGCTCTATGGTTTCTTTTCTTAACTGGTAGATCTGTCTGTTTCCGATCGTGTGCCGAATGTCTTCTGCTACTTCCATGTATTCTTCCCATACATGACGTGTGATCAGTTTTACATGATCTTTGCTTTCTGTACATTTTGAAAGGTATTGGCATTCAGCACAATGCTCACCGCAGCTTTTATACTCTTTATATCCATTTCTGTTTGTTGTACTGTATGTCATTATATGTGCTCCCGGACATATATAACAATCATAGTATTCATCATATGCGAATTCGTGTTTTCCGAAAAAGCCTTCTTTGGTCTTGGGACGGGTATACGGAAAAAGTGGTTGAATTCCATCTTCCGACAGCTGATGGGCGATTGCCGGAGTTTTATATCCTGCATCTGCAACTACCATCTGCGGATTCAGTTTAGATATCTTATCGTATAATGCTTTAAAAGTACGACTGTCATGCTCATTACCAGGATGTACTGTATATCCAAGGATCCAGCCATGTTTATCACAGGCAGTTTCTACTGCATATGCAAAAACGTGTTTATGTTCACCCTTTCGAAACCATCCACTTTCCGGATCGCTGATGCTGCATTTTTGTGTTTTCACATCTTCAGGAAGTTCTTCAGATATAGAATCCTTATCATTTCCGGTTCCACCGGATGCAGGTGGCTGGTTATCATCTTTTTTCTTTAATGGCTTTTTTCCATGTGCCAGACGATCTTTTTCAATCTCTTTATTTAATTCCTCTTCATACCAGAGAGCCTGTTCGTATGCAACCCGCTTACGCATTTTTTTACTGTTTGCACAGGCTTTTACATGTGTTGCATCCACGAAGATCTGTTCTGTATTTACAAGTTTATATTTCATACAATCTTCCAGAATCTTTGAAAAGATCTGCTCAAAAAGGCAGTTCCAGGAGACCTATTTAAAGAGATTGAATTTTTAATTACATCTGTGGTGTTTTCTCAAATCCATATACCCATTTTCCTCGCAGGAACATAAACAGAAAGATTACGGAGCTGATACTCCAGGTCAATGGGTATGCCCAAAAGATCACACGGATATCCGGGATGATACGAACTGCAACGGTGATATAGCTTACACGGAACAAGCACCAGTCACAGAGCATAACGATCATCGGAACAGATGCGTGGCCGGAACCACGGAGTACTGCTGCAATACAATGAGAAAACGCCAGCAGACAATAAAATAATGCAATTGTTCTTGACTGCATCACGCCATAATGTACAACATCGGGATCTCTGTTAAATGCTGCGATCAGCACCGGTGCGGCAGCATATATGATCACGCCGATCAATTCTGCAATAATGATCGAACAGAGAACCCCAAATCTTGCTCCCTTTTTCGCCCGGTCATACTGTTTTGCGCCAAGATTCTGACTGACAAATGTTGTCAGTGCCATCGTAAAACAAGTAACCGGCAAAAAGGCGAATCCCTCAATCTTAGAATAAGATCCACATCCTGCCATCGCCATTTTTCCAAATGCATTAATATTTGACTGTACAAAAACATTCGCGATCGCGATGACTGAATTCTGAAAGCCAGACGGCACACCATTCTGAATAATCTGCTTCAACATAATGCTGTCAAAACGAATTTCCCGCAGTTCCAGGCGATATTCTTCTTCCACACGCATCAGATGAACCATACAGAGAATCGCACTGACAAACTGGGAAATAGCAGTTGCGAGCGCTGCTGAACCAACTCCCATGCCAAGACCTGCGATAAAGAAAATATCCAGAACAACATTGACACAGGATGAAATGATCAGATAGATCAATGGATGACGTCCATCACCAACCGACTGCAGAACTCCAACAAAAATGTTGTACATGACAACACCCATAGAACCTGCAAAGTATGTACGAAAATATATAATGGATTCCAGGAGGACATCCGCAGGAGTCCCCATCAGCACCAAGATCTTTGGCGCCAGAAACATTCCCAAAACAGTCAGGACCGCACCGGCCGCAAGACCAAATGCAACGGTTGTATGGATTGCCTTTTGCAGGCTGTCTCTTTTTTTGGCACCGTAATATCTGGCAATAACTACACCCGCACCCATGGCAATACCGTTAATAAAACCTACCATCAAAAAGATCAGATTTCCAGATGAACTGACCGCCGCCAGTGCATTGCTTCCTAAAAAATTTCCCACGATCAGAGAATCCGCAGTATTGTACAACTGCTGAAACAGGTTCCCCAGAAACAATGGAATGGCAAAAAAAATGATCTTTTTAGAGATACTTCCCTCTGTCATTCTCAAACTCTTTTTCATGTCTACAATTACTCTTTCCTTTCCGCTCCTCCCTGAAGAATCAATTCCGGCTGGATAATAATATTTTTCTCAATCTTATTTCCCTCAAGAAGTTTTCTTGCAATTTCATAAGAAAGTCCACCAAAGTCCGGTGTCTGTATCGTTGCATCCAGTACACCTTTGTCTACCAGACTCAGCCCTGCACTTTCTCCTTCAAACCCATCCACACCTATCAGATGCACCTTGCCCTCAATCCTGTACTGCTGACAGGCCTGATATGCACCATATGCCATATCATCATTAAAAGCGAAAACTATATCAGCAGAATCATACGAGATCAGATAGTCTTTCATCCTGAGCTCTGCCCGATCCCGGAGCCAGTCGCCACAGTAATAAGTGATATCTTCTTCCGGTATTGTACCCTGAACAGAATCCTGAAAACCCTTTAGTCTCTGTTTGGATACCGGGGATTCTTCAACCCCCTGAAAGACCACGATCTTTTTATTCTTTTCATAAAGATTATTCAGAATATATTCTCCTGCAAGCCTGCCAATCTTCTGATCATCTGATTTGATAAGACATGTATAATCCTCTGTCCCTGCACCAACACCTGTCAGAATGACCGGTATCTTCTGAAAAGCCTCCGAAAGAACAGAAGAAAGGCTGTCACTTCCATCAGGAGAGACAATCAGAATATCTATCCCGTACTCCATCAACGTCTCAATATCCTGAATCTGTTTTTCCGAATTTCCAGCTGCATCTCGAAAAATTACATTTATTTTTTTATCCTGGGATACTTTTTCTGTAAATACGTCAACAAAATTATTTAGCCACGGTTCTATTACATTTGGAAGACTAACACCGATCAGATACTGATAACTATCTGTAGATATCTCTTCTTTTTTGCTATACTGTGTACTGATCGTAAGTAAGACTGTTGCTGCCACAACCAGTATCACTGTCCATACTTTCCATATTTTCTTCATAGTTATAATCCGTTTCTGTCAATCTGCAGCATATTTTTACGGAATTCTGAGGGCGACATACCCTGACAGTTTTTAAATGCAGCAGAAAAATAGTGCTGGTTGCTGTACCCTACCTTTTCTGCAATCTGATTAATCGACAATTCCCGATCTTCCATAAGCCGCATTGCCTGACTGATACGAAGCCTTGTAAGAAAATCTTTAAAAGATATCCCCAATTCCTGTTTCATAATCCTGCTAATATAAGAAGAATTACAGCCAATTGCATGTGACACCTGTCTGAGATCCAGATTTCTGTCCTGATAATTGGCATAAATATATTTTCTTGCGTCCTGGACAATTGGTCTGCATTCCTGCATTTTCTGCACTTCCCGGCGCATCTCACGGCTAATATCAGGCAATGTTTCAAAAGTACATTCTCTTGCCGTAATAAAACACTTTCCACCCACTTTTTCTTCTGTCTGCAGCTGAAGATCTGCACTGAACTCCTGAAAATTTTCCGGCAGCTTTTCCATAACAATCGCTACATCCTCATACTTACTGGAAAACACACTTACCGTATGATATGGCTCCATAAGTTCTCTGATAATCTTTTCAAGAGTGATCTTATATATTTCCTCAGTCACCGTACCTTTATCAATTTTCTTGTCATAACTGGACTGAACTGACACAAGTATGAGAATCATATTATCCGGAAAATCCATATCAAGAAATCTTGCCTGTTCTTCCCATTCGAATCTAGATAATTTTCCTTCCATCCATTCATTGAAAAACACATCTCTCAGATAATCCTGATTCTGAATCATCTGTTGTTTCACAAGTTCCATGAATTTTTCAGATTTTCGCTTCTGCTTTATCTCTTCAGTCACCTTCACGACCGCAGCTTGAAGTTCTTCCTCTGCGATAGGTTTCAAAAGATATTCGGAAACCCCAAGCTTAATTGCCTGTTTTGCATAGGAAAACTCATTAAATCCGGAGATTACGATTACCGGACAGTTTTTATCCAGCTTTCTCAATTCCTCCAGAAACTGTATACCACTCAACTTAGGCATACAGATATCCATCAGAATAAAATCCGGTTGAAACTGCTCAATTTTTTCTAATGCTTCCATTCCATTCCGTGCTTCTGCACAGACTGTGATCGGAAGTTTCATTTCCTCCAATACACTTTTTAATCCCTGACGAATTTTCGGTTCGTCATCAGCAATCAAAACTTTCCACATACTTCTTTCTGCAGCCGTTTGAGCCTTACAACAGCCACGGTACCTCCTCCCGTTCTCTTTTCATAATGAAGTCCGTATTCGTCACCGTAAGCGATCTTTATGCGGTCATTTACATTCAACGTTCCATAGGCTTTTACTTCTTCTCCACGTTCTTTCAGTTTCAGCCAGGAATTCAATTGATCTATTCTTTCCTGACTCATGCCAGCACCATCATCTTCTACCTTAAGTATGATCGAATCCTCTGACTCTGAAAAAGCACGGATCCATATAGTTCCTCTGTCCTGATCAGATTCCTTTATCCCATGATAAAGAGCATTTTCCACAAGCGGCTGAAGACAGATTTTTAATACCATATAATTTCCTAGTCCTTCTTCAATCTCTGTTTTATATTCAAACAGATCCTCATACCGTACTTTCTGGATGTCCAGATAATTCTTTACCATTAAAACTTCCTGTTCCAATGTAATAAATTCTTTTCCCTGACTCAGACTGATACGGAAAAATCCTGACAAAGCAAGCACCAGATCGACAATATCCAGCGCATGGTACTGCTTTGCCATCCACTGTATCGTATCAAGTGTATTATAAAGAAAGTGCGGCTTAATCTGCTCATGAAGAATCTTAAGCTCTGCTTCTCTTTTATTTTTCTGTTCTTTGTATACAACGCCAAGAAGTTCATTAATTTTTTCTACCATTGCATTAAAAGAATCTCCCAGCTGCCCTATTTCACCTTTATAATGATTTACAAAACGAACCGTCATATCTCCGGTCTGCGCTTTTTTCATAAGTTTTGAAAGCGTCGAAATAGGCCTTGTAATGGATGCCGAAAAAATAACCGTTGCTCCTGCCGCAAAGATCATTATTATAACTGCAATCCATTTCGAAACTGTCCTTGCTCTGGAAATGCCTTCGATAGTTTTCCCCCAGTCAAATACTCCAACTGCAGTCAGGTCTGTATATTTTGAATGACTATATATGACATTGTAATCTTTTCCCTTTATGCGACATCTGACACGTCCACTCTCTCCGTCCGCGACCCAGTTTGGATTCATCCGGTATACAACTTCATTTTGGGGTGCATAGAGCACATGCCCCTGACTATCCTGTATATAACCAAATCCAGTCTGTCCCATTGTAATATCTTCAACAAGATTCTGAATACTCTTCAAATCCAAATCTATAAGGATCACACCAATCCCCGCAGACGTCTGTCTGTCACAAATTAATTTAACTGTGCTGACATAATTGTCTGTACTGTAGTTTTTCCAGGCTTTTAAATTTCGTCCCAGACTGGTAGGACTTAAAACCAGTTCTCCATTTGCCAGAACCGCATCCTGATACCATTTTTCTTCCGTAAGCGGAAGCTTTTTGACTCGGTATGAATCATTAGAAAGATACTGGCCTTTCTCACTGACAACAACAATATTCAAATATTCACTGTATATTCTGGAATAATCCAGAAGAAGGTCTCGCACCTGTCTTTCCAATTCTACACGGCTTGCCTGCTGATTTTCAGCATCTACTTTTAAATACTCTTGTACTTCCGGATAATTTCCCAAAGCCTCAACATTATCCTCTACGGATTTAAAAATCAGATCAAGCGATTTCAACACCTGATTCTGGATTTCCATTGTGTTTGCATAGGATCTTTCTGCAATAGATTCCTCATATATATAGTTTCCAGCAGCTGTAAGGACCAATGTAACTAACAAAAGCAGGCCACAGTTCAGTATGATCATTTTGAACAGCATATTTTCCGGATGCAGAATTCTTTTCAGTTTACTGAACATATTATCCTCCTTTTATCTGTCTATTCTCCCATGATATAGTAAGTATCTCTTCATGTCAAACAGAAAGAAAAAACAGGAACAGCCTAAGCCATTCCCGTTTCTTCGCATCGTACTATATTTCATTTTTATAATTTTTCAAATCTGATTATTCTGCAGATCCGCCGTATTTTGCAAGGAGTTCTTCTGCATTATCCGGGACAACGATTTCAGAAGTAAGAGTCAGAGTTTTATCAAGCTCTTTACCTTCAACAAGCAGCTGATAAGCACTTTCGATTGCTTCTGTACCACCTGTAGGATAAACCTGAGTCATGCTGAGTCTTCCGTCCATAACGCTTCGGATTCCACCATCAGGTGTAGGAAGTCCATCAAATCCAACGAAAAGGATGTCTCCTTCTTTTCCTGCATTCTTAGCAGCAATATATGCACCTTCTGCCATCGGGTCATTTAACGCCAGGAAAAGATCAATCTCATCATTTGTCTGAAGCATTTCTTCTGCAACTGTGATTGCTTTTTCACGAAGCCAGTCTGCATTGTTTACAGCTACGATTTCAATCTTGTCATTTTTCTTGATTCCTTCACGGAAACCGTTATCTCTGTCGATTCCACCAGAAGTTCCTTCAAGACCTTTGATCTCGCAAACTTTACCACCGTCAGGAAGAAGTGTATCTGCAACATATTCTCCTGCGATACGTCCCATATCTACGTTGTCTGCACCGATAAACTGAGTATACTTGTCTCCGTCAATCTTTCTATCAAGAAGAATAACCGGGATTCCTGCATCATAAGCTGCACTGACTGCATTAGTAAGTGGTGTAGCTTCGTTAGGAGATGTAATGATGAGGTCTACACCCATCTGTACAAAGTTTTCAATATCTGCAATCTGTTTGGAGTTATCCTGAGCAGCATCTGCAAAAATAACCTCAAATTCCGGATGTTTTTCTGCTGCCATTGCAATCTGATCATTCATAGCTACACGCCATGGTTCACCAAGATTACACTGTGACATTCCGATCACATATTTGTCCTTTTTCTCTGCTGCACTGACTGTAACTGTGCCTGCTGCCAGAACAGAAACACCCATAGCTGCTGTTAAGAGGATACTGATCGCTTTTTTATTCATACTTACCTTCTTTCTCCGGCATCGCTTTTATTTATTATTTTATTCCCCGGTCCTGCTGCCGGACAGAACCTGAGAATTATTTTCTTTTATTATCAATCACTCACTTTATCTGCCTGCATAAATACTGCAATAATGATGAGAAATCCTTTAACCATCAGCTGAAGATTTGAATTGACGCCTTTAAGACCAAGGACATTATCCAGCATACCAAGGATAAGTGCTCCAATCAGTGTACCAAAAACAGTTCCTTTGCCGCCTGCAAGACTTGTTCCTCCAATGGCACAGGCTGCAACTGCGTTAAGTTCATAGCCCTGACCTTCGTTCGGTCCACCCTGGCTGATCTGAGCTGCGTGAATCATAGCAGCAACAGATGAAAGCATTGCGCAGATCATAAATGCATAGATCTTAATTCTGTCTACTTTGATACCTGAAAGATATGCAGCATTCTTATTTCCACCAATCGCATATACCTGTCTTCCGAATCTTGTTTTACTCAGAATGATCTGAAAAACAATCAGAAGAACAATAAAGATGATTGCCGGTACAGGTACGATTCCCCAGAGACGCATCTGAAGTACTTCAAATGCCGGTGGAGCCATTCCTTCACCTTTACCATATGCAAGCGGGATCCCGATTCCGTTTGCCCAGAATCTTGCAAGTCCTCTCGCGATATTCATAGATGCAAGGGTAACGATAAAAGCCTGAAGTCTCAGCTTTGTGATACATAATCCATTAAACAGTCCAAACAGTGCTCCGATTCCAAGACTTACAAGAATAGCCGGTACAAATCCCAGACCACTCTTTACCATCAGATATGCACATCCTGTTGAGATAAGACCTACAACAGAACCTACAGAAAGATCAATATCGCCAAGGATCAGAATAATCGTCATACCAATTGCAATGATTCCATTTTCTGATACGGCTCTCAGCACGTTCATCAGGTTTCTTATGTCCAGAAAGTTATTTCTGCCATCCTTAATGCAGATTGTAGATGCGACCACAAAGATAATAACCAGTGCAATTACACTCTGCATCTGCTTGATCATAGCTTTCATTTTCTTTTTGTTATCCATCTGTCCACCCTCCTTATTTTGTTGCACTCTGAAGAAGTTTTTCCTGTGTAGCTTCTTCCTGGAGATATTCACCCGTCAGTTCTCCCTCACAGAAAGTAACGATTCTGTCTGAAATACCGATTACTTCCGGAAGCTCTGAGGATACTACAATAATCGCCATCCCCTGTTTCGCAAGATTGTTGATCAACTGGTATATTTCTGCTTTTGCACCTACGTCAATTCCTCGAGTAGGTTCATCCAGAAGAAGAATTTTCGGTTCCGTCATCAACCATCTTCCAAGTACAACCTTCTGCTGATTTCCTCCGGAAAGCGCACTGGCGAGAGTCTTCGTTCCAGGAGCTTTTATTCTGAGAGTTTCCATCTGTTTGTTCCATTCTTTTTTCTCTTCCCCGGATTTCATAAAAAATGTCGGACTGAATTTTTTCAGAAGAGGAAGAGACATATTCTCTCCAATGGATCTCTGCAAAACAAGACCCGTTCCCTTTCTGTCTTCAGTTGCAAAAGAAATGCCCGCTTTGATCGCATCTGCAGGATTTTTTATAATTACTTCTTTACCATCGATAAAAATCTTTGCTGTGGTATCTTTGTAATGCACACCTGCCAGACATTCGAAAAGTTCAGACCTTCCTGCACCTGCAAGTCCTGCGATTCCAAGAACTTCACCATGTCTTACATACAGGGAAATATTCTTGAGTGATCTTCGGAAACTTCCTTCTGGTGGAGTGTATGTGAGGTTTTCTACTTTAAGAGCAATCTCGCCTTTTTCAGTAGGATCTTTAGGATACTGCTCGCTCATATCACGTCCGACCATCATCTTTATGATCTCATCTTTTGAGGTCTCAGAGGCCTTTACGGTACCTATATACGTTCCATCACGCATTACAGTAAGTCTGTCTGCGATCTGGAAAATTTCTTCCATTCGATGTGTGATGTATATAATTCCCTTTCCCTCTGAACGAAGCTTTCGAATAATTGTAAACAGCTTTTCGGCTTCTTTTTCACTAATAGCAGAAGTCGGTTCGTCCATGATAATAATTTCAGAATTCAAAGATATCGCCTTTGCGATCTCAACAAGCTGCTGCTCTCCGATTCTTAAATCTTTTAATTTTGTTGCCGGATCAACATGTACATCCAACATCTCCAGATATTTACGAGCCTCTGTAGCCATAGTCTTAAAGTCAACCGATCCACCCTTTTTCTTCATCCATCTGCCGAGAAAAATGTTTTCTGCCACGCTCAATTCCGGAACAATCTGGAGTTCCTGATGAATTTTAGAAATTCCTAGTTTTTTGGCTGCGATCGGTCCCGGGACCGTTACTTTTTCACCTTTCAGATAAATTTCACCTTTTGTAGGCTGAAGGGAGCCACTGAGAATGTTCATCAGTGTAGATTTTCCTGCTCCGTTTTCTCCCATCAGAGCAAGTACTTCACCTGCATAAAGGTCCAGAGAAACTTCTTTTAATGCCTGCACACTTCCGAAAGTTTTGCTTATGGCCTTCATATTCAGTAATACCTTTTCCATAGTTCCTCCTTTTCTTCCTTCATTCATGATGTGTCTATTATACACAAAAAATCGCCGATTGTATTTCTAATAATCGGCGATTTTTTTATAGTTTTTTTACTTTTGTATATTGATATTGTGATTATTGTATATTTTTCCTCTCTTTAAACGGTACTCTACGCAAAATATTGATAACTGTTCTGTTCTCCGATGCTCTCTTCAATGCCTGCAACACCTGGTGTTCCATCTCGGCATCCAGGTTTGTAGTAATCTCATCCAGAAGCAGAATCTCCGATTCTGCCACGACTGCTCTTCCGTGATCGACTCATCGTATAAAGTAATCTGATCTCTAATCGTTCCCGGCACCATGTGATAAGACTGCTCCACGTAGCCAAACCATTTTCGTCTTTCTTTTTCGGTCAGCTGCCCGGCAGGGATTCCACCGACCAGTACTTCTCCCTCCTGCGGTTCATATAGTCCAAGCAGAAGTTTAAAAAGCGTACTCTTTCCCGCTCCTGTGTCAAAGACTTCCGTCGTAAATTTTCGCATTCCCTCTACGCAATCATCCACATCGAGGATTGCTTTGGTCGTGATATCGCCCTCGCCTTCTTCTCGAAGGCTTGGTCTGCTCTTTCCTACCAGATTTCCATACAGAATCCTTTTCATTCTGCGATTGACATTATTTGCAAAACGACGTACATAAAAACGCTTGATGTATCTGGCAACCTACACGATCAAAATTGCGCAAACATACCCCAGAACCAGCATCAGCATATTGTGAAACTCACCGGTTCCCTTTAATATTTTCACCAGACATCCTGTCATCTGCCCCTCAAACCATGATCCTGCAAGAAGCCCCAGATTGTAGATCAAGCCCGATATGGTCACGACCAGAAGCACACGCCATTCCTTCTGAAAATAAGAAATTATCCGGTCAGATCGAAATGTATTTTTATCCGTCACCTTCTTCTACCCCCGCATTCAGTCATGAATTTTCCGGCTCACATTTGTTCACGAATTACATCTATTAGTGTAATATCTGCCGGCAGCCAGACAACACTCTCCAGTTGAGCCTTCGTAGGCCATTTTGCAATTCATTGATCACATTCGCCTCCATTGAAAGTCTTCCTCTCATTCCGTAATGAGCAAAAATACTCTGATTAGTATTATACCTTATGAGGGAAGGTTTGTCATTGAAATCAACGCCAGGATATATGCTGAAATCTCCAGGAAGCAAGCGTGGCAAAGGCAACCGAAAGAAACGATAGCAACAAATAACAGGTCCGGACGCACTGAGGGTAATCAGTGTATCTGAACCTGTCTTTTCTATGGTCTTTCCGATGAATAGCTGGGCTGGCTTTTCATTGAGATTTCTTATGCTTTTTTCGTTGACATTTAATACTGTTCAATGTATCATATAATCAAGAAATGGGTTTTGTTACTGAGTAAAGTCATTTGACTGGAAAAGGTTGCTCGTTTCTTTTTTTATTTTCATGATATCGTATAAGTAATACTTCCCATCTTCATCATGTCTTACCAACATCGCAACATTAAAAACGTTGTATCTTTCTATTTCTCCATCATCACTAAATACCGGAAAAGCAAATCTTGAATCATATGAATACCAACCATATTTAGCATCTTTACTATGCTTCTCCTTACGATTATCTTCATAAACCTCGTTCGTTGCTATTTTAAGCAATTCCGGTAATCCCTGTGCAGCATTCGCTTTTGCTTTCGCATTTGCTCCTTTCAAAATCCGAGTGTAATTTGAATGCGTATACTCATCAGGAAGATCCGATCCAATATAAATCATCTTATTGCAATCTTCTATCTGATAGAATTCTCCTACATACTGGCGCAAATACTTTTCAACTTCATCTCAATTAACTGCTCTTTTTCCCTTGAACAGAATATCGTGAACAAATACTATTTTCTTTCCGTTCAAATCTTCGATAACATTTACTTTTCTCTCCAAGTTAACCTCCAAAACATTTACATATTATAACGCATTGCGTTATGCTTGTTGCAAAAAAAATATACAGAGGACACATTTTAAGTATCCTCACTTTTGATTCGACGCTCTATTTCCGCTCTGTATTTCAACAATCGCAGTAAATAATCCGGAAGCTCTCTTTTCTCTGCTTCCCAATCTTGAATGGTACGATACGGAATACCATAGTAGTCACTAAATTCACGTCTGTTCATTCCCATTTTTTCTCTTATTTGTTTTTACTTCTTTTCCTCTACTCATGATTAAACTCTCCTATAAAATAACGCATTGTCTTCGCTCCATAAGCTCCATTTTCATTTCTATATTTGACTTCATTCGTTGAATCCTCCTCTTAAAAATCAAACTCATCCGGATCCAATCCTGCATCCTCCAACACTTCTCTTCTTTCATCCGGATCCATAAATTCCAACTCATCATAATCGAGTCCGGCATCACCGAAAACGTCTGCTTCATCTTCGTTAAAATCAGAACTGCTGTGATCTTCCTTCAACATATCGTCCATGAACTGAAACTGTACAGCACGTTCCAAGCTATCCAATTTCCCGTCTCTGTTAAAATCAAACATCTTATCAAATCCAAACATAATTTTTCCTCCCTAAGATTTCCTTATTTTTCAACTTCTACTTCAAATTTCTTAACCTTCTTTTGATTATCCAGAAGGCTCTTCTTACTGATGCTACAGATTGTTCCGTGATCTGTGACAAGCGCCACTTTTGCTTTTGCCTTCTTTCCGATTTTGTCATAGATTCTTCCGGCACTCATGGAATCTCCAATCACTGTATAGGAACTGTTTGCTACATATCCAATTTTTCCCAGACCTTCATAAGTTACTTTAATTGCTTCCTTGTCATACTCATTGCCCTTCCTCCTCTTAATCTTCCATAAATTCGAAATACTCCTGCTCACTGGCAAATAAAATGTATTTGCCTTCTACATATCCCATATATCCGTTGCTTGTGTCATAACCTTTCATTTGCCAGTCCTCCTTGGATTTTTCTTCTTTTTTGATGTTATCATCTTACAATAAATGGCTGTGCAAAAATCCCGACATCCAACCGGTCCTATAGCTAATTAAAGGCCCTTAATTGAATTTTCAAACGCTAATTTTTGCCCTTAATTGCTATTTTAAATGCTTTAATTGCTAAACTTCCCGGATCATTTTTGTATTTAATAGCTGAGAGATAGAGAATAGCAAGGACAGGAAGTGTCATGACATTCCACTTCCGGGCATTCGCCACAAGACCGGGACCCTACCCAATCTTCACGCAAGCTACAAGCTTTGCGAAGACAATCTGAATGTACATTGAAAGCTTGCTTACAATTGTACAAATCAGGTTGGCTTCATACGGCGACAGCCGTGACCGAGATGAAGCGAAGCGCAATCGAGATTGAAAGCTATATCTTTCAGGAAGAAGACTTATATGGCTAACAGAACAAGAGATATACCTATCCAGTTTTTTGTAACTTCTGAAGAGAAAAAGATGATCCGTAAGAAAATGATTTTATCAAAAACCGCAAACATGGGAGCCTATCTTCGTAAGATGGCAATCGACGGAATCATCATAAATACTGATACGACGTACCTTGAGAAACAGTTTTTTGAAATGCATAAGATTGGTGTAAATGTAAATCAGCTGGCAAGACTTGCCAGCGATGATGAAATGAAAGATTTTGCTTATATTAGTAAAAAACTTGATGAAATT
>OIEC01000529.1_pt1 | contig 20035 bp, 18 predicted proteins | sample 1604801 | NCBI WGS metagenome assembly OIEC01 (sample SAMN01760940, study PRJEB22395) | human gut metagenome | reverse complement strand
TTTCCCTGCCGTACCGTTTGGTGCAGATGTTGGCTGCACACCGATATGCGGCGCAGACGGGTTTCCTGCCATACCGGATCGCGGAGAGGTAGGAGAAGACGGATGTTCTGCTGCTGGCTGCGCGCCTGCCATGTTTGGAGCTTGCACAAAGGTACTGCGCTGCTGAACGGATTCTGCTTGCGTATTTCGTACCTGGCTGCCGTTCGGATGGTTTGGCATTCCTGCGCTGCCGACAGGTTGTGCCGGGCTGCGCGGAGTGGCAGACGGCAAAACAGAATTGTTCGGCATTGCATTTGGAGCAGCTGCCATTCCGGGCGCTCCGCGTTGTGTATCAGGCGGCTGCACAAAGGTGCTGCGCTGCTGTGCGGACTCGGCCTGTACCGTCTGCCCCTGTGCGTTGCTGCTGTGATAGGACTTTCCTGCGGGACCGGTCGGCTGATTGGTACTGCGCAGCGGATTTTGACCTGCCGTTTTTCCTGCCGCACCGAACGAAACCACGCCAGCGTGATTCTGTACCGATGCGCTGCTGCGTGGATGGGATTCCGACTGGGAATCTACGCTCTGCTCCTGCTGCGTGTTCTGCGTGCCCGCGCCGCCCATGATGGGCTGTGAAGTATCCGCACGATGATACGGCGCACCGGGCGAGGTTTTTGCTGCCGTGGGCGCTGCATTGGTCTTTGGCATCGCCACATGACCCGGCGCACGTCTGGTGCCGGGCGGCACGGCGGTTGTGCGCGTGGAGTTCGGCTGCTTTCCGGTGCCAGCAGGCGCGGCTTGAGGGAATGCGCCCGCCATCTTTTCGGTGGCGGATTGTACGGTATCCGTCTGTGCAGCAACCGTCTGAGCCGAAATAGATTCTTGATTGAATGCAGGATTCGCGCTGTTTTGCTGCGCAGACGTGCTATGATGATAGCCGTTTGCGTGCGAGGGCGCATTGACATTGGAAGCGCTGCCAGAGCCGCCAGAGCGCGGTCCGGTCGGTGCATTCGGCTTGGAATTTCCGCTGCCGCTGCGCGGCTGATTGCCGTTCCTGCCGAGGGTATGCGCTGCATTGGACACCATTGAGCGAACGACCATCATCGTCATCGCACCGGGGAAGCCGCGGCCTAATGGATCGCCCGTCATGGCAGGATTCAGGCCGATGCGCGCAAGGATGCTGTCCGCTTTTTTCGCTACCTTGACGATGGTAACGACCAGCACCATCCATGGCAGCACGTCAAGGCCGCTCGGATAGTACGACAGCACAGATAAAAGCATCTTGACGAACATCACGTTCGTCGCCATGAGCAGGCACATGGAACCGAACATCCGGCACCAGCCGTTAAAAATGTCCGACGTGTTCCGGCTTCCGCCCATGCCAAAGGCCAGCGGCGAGGTGATCGTCAGTACGGCGAGAATGAAATACCGCTCTGCCATTTCCATAATGAGTTTGAACGTCTGAAACATGACGATGATGCCGCAAATCACGACAAGCAGCCAAGAACCGGTCAGACCGCCGAAGGAGGCTTCATCCGCAAATGTAATATCCACGGCGTCCGGCATTTGCAAAAGCTCAATGACGGTCGATGTCATATTCAGCCCCAGCTCGCAGATCTGTGGGCTTGCCACCAGCAGAAACGAAAAGGCAAACGTCCGTGTAAAAAGCAGCTTCGGGTCCTCCGCGTCGAAGCCGAGCCCCGCTGCCATGCCGCGCGTTGCCTGAAAGACGAGATTGCCGATGAGCAGCGCCCAACCGACGCCCAGCATGATCTGGCGGATGGTATCAATGACGGGCATGTGCTCCCGCAGATACGCAAAATCCAGACTCATGAGGTCAAACAGCACGGACGCAAAATACTCCCAGCATTCCAGGATCAGGCCATAGATCCATTCGATAAAGCCCTGAAAGAGCAGCTCCAGCAAGCACCGTCACCTCCGTTCCTCGCCGGATGATTCTGTTTAGCCTTGGATCGTTGCAAGACCCTGAAACAGCGGGGCAACATAGGCAATGAACGCGCCGATGCCGTTGATGACCGCCCACGCGATCCAGATGCGGCGCAGCCAGTCCCACGCCTGGTCAACCTTGTGCTGGTTGTTGGAGAGCTTCGCGCCGACAACTGCGACGGCGGACATCAGACCGGCCAGCACCGTGCTGATGCCTGCAATTTTGCTGTAAACGTCCACGATGATGCGGTTCGCCGCCGTCCACATATCCTCGACGGCAAACGCCTGCACACAAAACAGGCTGACGCACAGCAAAAGCAGCAGGCAGAGTGTATAAAAACGATATAGCTTTTTCATTGATTCCTCCAAAAAAGAAGCGCAAACCTGAGAACGGAAGGCCCGTTCTCAGGTTTTTTGATTATTCACCGCCCCATTCCAGCACGAACACGACGGACAGAACCTCCTGCTCGGTGATTGCTTTGGATACGGCGCTGACAACGGCGTCATAGGAGAGTGGGAGCTTGCCGCTCTCTGCAATATCCCACGATCCGCGCAAAACGAGTGTTTCTGTATCGCCGGTTTTCGTCGTCACAGAATTGTTGATCTTAAAACCAAGCTGTTTTGCATCGACTTTAGCGTGCGCCATATCGGTGTCAAACGGAACAAGCTGCCAGCCGTTTTTCGTGCTGATACTGACGGAGGACACAACAACTTCGCCCGTGGACGCATTGATGATCTCTGCCGTGCCAACGTGAACCTCGCCGCTTTCGTCAACGACAAGCGGCAGTGTGACGGGAACCGTGACCGAGAAGACCTCCGTGATCTCCCAGTGGGCGTAATACGTTTTATCTGCGGTTTCCGTGAAAACGTCATTTTCCGTTACCTGCGTACCGCCGTTCGCCTCCGTGAACCAACCAAGGAACTCCGCATTTTTGCGTGTCGGCTCGATCGGCAGCACCAACTTTTCGCCGTAGGTCTGATTTGTGGTTTCCGTTTTGCCAGTACCAAGATCCCATGTCACGACGTATTCGTTTGCTTCAAACTGCGCGTAAAACGTTGTGCTGGCCGTGATCGAAGTGACAGTGTTGTAGAGCTTGCCGCCTGTCTTGGCCGTGTACCAGCCCTTGAAGCTGTGCCCCTTTTTGACGGGGAGCGATGCAGGGATCGTCGGCTTACTGTTCGGCTGGACGGTTTCGCTGTACGTTGTCTTCCCGTCGATCAAACCGCCATTCGCACCTGCGTCCCACGTAACGGTCAGCGAAACAGTGGCCCCGCAATCGTCGCATTTGCCGTCGCCATCGGTATCCACATGGTCGGCATACTCGTAACCAGAATCTCCGCAAGCTGAGCACGTTTTGGTACGTTTGTGCTGCGTTTCGCTGTCCGTCACCCATGAACCGTAGGAATAGCTGTGATTCGCATAGTCATAAGTGGACGCGCCGCAGCCGGAACAAGTCTTGCTTCTTCGATGCTGCGTATCAGAATATTTGCTCCATGCGCCGGTAGAGTAGGAATGCGAACCGTAGTCCGTAGTACTATATCCACAGGTACGGCAGGAAGTCGTTCGGCTGTGTTGACTGTCCGAATAATTGCTCCACGCCCCATAACTCATGCTGTGCGAAGCGTAGTCGTAGTCCGTTGCACCGCAGTTTCGGCAGGAACCAGTGCGCCGGTGCTGGCTGGACGAATACTGCTCCCAGCTTCCATAACTGTAACTATGGCCGCTGGAATAGATCGTCTCAGATTTTGTTTGACCACAAGCACAGCTATACGTCCGATAGCCGTTGCTGGTGCAGGTCGCGGCCTGCTCATTCTGAAGAATCCATGTATGGCTGCCGCATTCCGGGCAGGTGCCCGACCCATAAGCACCGGATCCGTGACTTTTGGTGGTGTATGTTCCTAAATATTGGACGTAATGACACGCGTTGCATTCGTTGTAATTTGCGTGGCCGCGTGACGAATGTGCGACTTCAACGTACACGCCTTGGAATGAATATTTCCCACAGCTTGGGCAGTTACCGATAATCGAGCCGGTGGAGGTCAAAGAAACATCTGATGCGCTCATAGTTCCGCCAGAATTGGAACCATAAAGGTCATAAAAGTAACGCTCATTTCGGTTGGAACTGCTCCAATCGTAATCATGGAACGGCACGGACGATTTGGGGTAGCCGATCAGGTAGCCGATATAAAGGGTATCCCCACTGTCCGTCTCGCGCCAGAACGCATCTTCGCCAATGGATTCCAGAATGTCCTCGCCATAATAAATCGTGAGCGTAGACAGCTTCGGGCAGTTGTAGAACGCATGGCGGCCAATGACCGGTGTGGTACCGGGGATCTCAGCCGTGGTCAGATTGACGCAGTCTTCAAACCAGTACGCAAGGTCAGTGATATGCAATGCATCCATATCATCAAACCATGCCTGCGTGATCTGATCCCGGACAGCCGCCCACGGCTGATCGTCCTTGCTTGTGAAAGGATCACAATCGCCGGAACCTGAGATCATCAGCCAGTTGTGCTCATTCAGCTCCCACCTGATCTTGCTGTCGGGGATTGTGCCGGAAGTAGCCGTCTCAGACTGCGTTGCGATTTCTTCGCCGGGAGCACTGTCATAGACCGTATGCACGTCCGCTTCCGCTGCAAATGCGGCCACGGACAGGGAAAACAGCATACACAGAGCCAGCACAAATGCGGTGAATTTCTTAAAATTCTTCATTATGCAGCCTCCTTATCTGTTACGGCAGCGATGGTAAACACAATCGTTGCGGCATTGGCGTTCGTGACAGCTTCACTGGCAGACACCTTCGCTTTGTAGCGAATCGCCAGCGACTTCTCAGCTTTGATAGACGGAAATGCACCATCCACGAGCGTCAGGCTACCTGCGCCTCTTGTCGGGCAGCCATTGATGTTCAGCGCAATGCTGTTCTTACTCGCAGCGAAATCGTCGTAGCTTCCAACCTCAAACGTGCCAGCCTGTACATCCACCTTGGTCACGAGAATTGCGCCGGTTTTACCGGTGTTGGTAATCATGGCATTATTGGCTGTTACAACGTAGCCGTCTACCAGTGATACGGGTAGGCAAGCGGGAACTGTACACGAAATCGGGGAAACCGTATTGACTACGGTGAGCGTCACCGGCACACGGGCCTCAGTAGTTTCTGCCGCCGAGACACCTACGCTCAGTGACAGGATCATTGTCAGTGCCAGCAGAAAAGTGATAAGTTTCTTCTTATCCATCACTGCACCTCCTTCGGCCAGAGGAACGCGGCATGGAGCGTTAACTCGGTGCGCAATGTGCCGATCTGCTTGCCGTCGCGGAATGCCGTGATCGTTACGGTGCAATCCACATTCCCAAACTCCGGTGCTTCCAGAAGCGTCAATGTCGAGACAGATTTTCCTGCGGCAAGCTCGAAAGCATCTGCAATCAGAGCGTTGTCTTTGTTGCGGCGAATCTCTACCTTGTAGGTATCGTTCTTGCTGCCGTTGGTAAACTCAGCTTTTACGCTGGATTCTCCGACCAAAGCATATAAATGAGCAGGAGCAGTAATATCAATCTGATTGTCCGCGACGATGGCATTGAGCTGCTTCTGGGCTTCGCGCAGTCCGGAAACGTCGTAAAAAATGACTTCCGTTTCCTTGTGCTGCTTCGCACGTTCTGTGATACGAACCTTGATCGTGTCAATGACCGCAAGGGTGGAATCCCGGTCATAGATGACTTTCACAGCATCATCCACTCTCGCCACAACCACTTCCGGCATTTGTGTTCCGTTGTTGCAGTACACGGCTTTTGTGCCGCCGCCCCAGACGAGCAGCCTACCGGTCACGGTCACATTGTCGAGCGTGATTTTACCGTCAGCCGCGCCGCAGCCAATGATGAGGTCGCCGTCCACGGTCATATCCTTGAGTGTCACTTCGTCGGTGCGGATCAGGACGCTGCCTTTGATATCCTTGTCGTAGGTTCCCTTGGACACAATGTAAGTGCCGATGATGTTATGGAAAATCTGCGCAAATTCCGCGCGGGTGATATTGTCCAGCGGAGCAAGAACTTTGCCGCGACCATGGATATAGTCAGCGCCGACCATCGCGCGAATGTAGGGCAGCGCCCAGTTGGAAATCTCGCTGCGGTCGGAGAATGCGGACAGGTCCGTTTTCGCGTATGCGTCATAGTCCAACTCCAGCGCTCTCGCCACAACGGTCATTGCTTCCTGCCGCGTGATGGGCGCATCCGGGGCCATTGCAGAAGAACTGCGCCCATTGTAAGTGCCCATCTGGACGGCAAGTGCCACGTCCTTGTAATACCACTTGCTCTTGGATACATCCTTGTACTGACTGATGTCCGCGGTTTTATAGCACCCGAACGAGCGGTTGATGATCGCCGCCATTTCCGCGCGGGTCATGTCGCCGTTGGGGTCGATAATGGTGCTGGATTTGCCGTAAAGCAGTCCGTTATCCACGGCCGCAGACACGGCTTCGGCGTACCATGCGGTACGGTCATAGTCGCGGAAGTCCGTGGCTTTGCGGTTGACTGTGTTTGCTGCCGACGCGGATACTGCCAGCGACAAGCACGATACCGTCGCAAGGAATAATGCGAGGATTCGTTTCTTCTTCACTTGAATACCTCCTAGAATCAGGTAAGGGGAACGCTTGCGCGTTCCCCTGTGCGATAGGCGATTGAATTAGACCGCATCCCAAGCGATGATGAACAGGACGCTTGCGATGGCGGTGTTGGTCACGGCTTCGCTGACGGGCGTAACGATGGCGTCATAGGTAATACCGATGCTGTTCGCAGAGGTGTCACCCACGCCGGACATGAAGCAGCCCTCAATGGCGTCAGTCAGGAGCGTCTGCTTGCTGGCGTTCTTGTCGTCGGTCATCTTCTTTTCGCCGTCGCCGAGGCAGAGGGAGAAGCCAAACTTGTTGGAGTTGACCTTTTCATGGGCGAGCGTGGCCTTGTCGCCGAACGCAGCCAGCGACCAGCCCTGTGCAGCTTCGATGCTCACGGAATTGACCTTGACAGCGCCGAACGAGTTGTTGACGATCTTCGCGTCGGTCGCAGTAGAAACTGTTCCATCCGTGCCAACAGCGATGGGCAGGACGGTCGGAACAGTGACGCTCATTTTGGTAGCTGCGGGATCTCCGCCGATGCTGCCATCCGCGGTGCTGGACAGGGTAACAGACGAAGTGCCAGTGCCGCCAGAAGCGTCCACGGTGTTGGCAGCGGAAGCGGAAATGGCGAGGGATGCGAGCATACAAATTGCGAGAACGAGGGAAACGATCTTCTTGGTGTTTTTCATGGTAATACTCCTTTGTTGTTTTGAAAATTTAATTCTTGATGGTGATTGTGATGATGGCCCCAGCCGTGCCGATAATATCGCCGGTTTCGGGGTCCAAGTTGTGAAAATACGCGGTACATTCGTATGTACCAGCGGGGAGAACAACATCCAGCTTCGCGCGTTCGATTTTGCTGCCGACGGCGATAGCGCCGGATTCGTAAAGCTGTTCACCCGTGTCATTGCGGACAATCTGGACCTTTTGTGGATAATTATTGATGCTCTCGTTTACGAGCATCAAGTTTCCCTCCGAAGAACCGTCCTCAAAGATTGGGGCAGTGTTGGCCGAAATGTTAATCATGCCCTCGGCTACTTTTTCGTTCAGACGTGCTTCAATCTCCTCCGGCGAAAGGTTATCCCAACCGCCCTCAGTGGCAGAAGAATCATAAACGATTCCGGCTTTGGCGCGGGCTTCTTCCTTTGTCATGGGAGAGCGGAGCGTAACGATGATGAAAATGAGTGCGCCGACGGCAACGGCGGCAAGAACGCCAGCGCCGATCCAGACGGCGGTGCGCGAGTTAGATTTGTGTTTGGGATGATAGTTCATGTGTGAACCTCCATAAATTTAGATTGTCAGGGCGGCACCACCAACCGGTGCAACAGCTTTCGGTGGTGCATATTAACGGGTGGGGTCTGGCTTGCCCGGATGCAAGATTTCTGTTTTCTGCTTCGCGCGAATTTCACGCTGACGGCGTTCCTCCAAGGCGGAATAGATGCTTTCCACGATTGCCATGGCCGACATTGTAACGTCTGGGAAGTATCTGCGCAGCCGGTCGCCGCCCAACATGATTTTCAGCGATTGCATACTTTCGCGTGGCGTATTGGACTCGATTGGTTCATCGTCCGCTGCTTTGGATTTGCTCGGCTGCTTGCCCTCCGCGGAGATTGGAATGACGTTGTTGACCGGCGCTGGCGCAGTTTCCGGCTTTTCCGCCGTCTGCGCTGCGGGCGGCTGCGGGGTGCTTTCCTGCTTCGGCAGTTCCGGCATGACCGGCTTCATGTCCGGCGGTGTCGGCGCTGGCGTGACAGGTGATGTGCCCGTGGCCGGTGCTGGCATGACAGGCGAAGCATCGGTGACTGGTGCTGGCGATACGTTGGGTGTTACCATTGATGCGACCGGGAACGGCGGATCTGGCTGCGTCGGTGCTGGCTTCGGCGGTTCGGGCCGTTTGACCGGCGGGAGGTCTATGTCCTCCAAAATTGCCCGTATGGTCTTATCATCCAGCTTGCCGGTCTTTTCCGCCTGCCGTAGTCTCTGAACACGTTTGACCGTTGGTTTGAGATTCAGACCCATTAAATCAATGACGGCATCCTGATGTTTCGGAGACAGGAACGACAAATCTGATGCAATGGACAATTCCAGCGAGTTATCATCCACGGCATCACAGACAGCCTTGGTCGCTTCGGAAAGTCGGATGATCCGGTTCAGTTTGCTGGTGCTGATGCCCATTTCCTTTGCCAGCATTGCGTCACTTTGCAGTTCGTCCGCACCCGGTACGCCGCGTTTCTTCCGGCCTGCCTTGCGTTTCATCGCGGTCATTTTATTGCGCAATGTCCGCGACAGGTCGTAGGTAGAAATGTGCGGTCGATGCAAGTTCGCGTCTGCAACAAGGATCATCGCGTCATTGTCGTCGATTTTCTGGATGATGGCCGGAACCGGATAATTCAGCTCCCGTGCGATCATGTGCCGCCGCTGACCGGAGAGAACTTCCAGCCCACCCTTGGGATTGATTCTGGTTAACACCGGGTCCTTTACACCATTCAGTTCGATTGATTTTTTCAGTTCCTTATAATCGTCGCTTGTCACATCGACGGAAACCGTATTCAGCTCCGATTTTTCCAAGTAGCTGGGATGCAGCGTGATGAAATACGATTCACCATCACCGGGGACCGGCAAATCCTTCATGGCCTGTTCATCCGGGGGCATCAACCGATCTTCAAAAATCTTCGTAATTTTCGTTCCAGTTGGACCAAGGGCAGCGGGGCCGGGCATAACTGCCGGGGTCGTTTTGACCGCTGCGGTCTTTTCCGGCATCTTCGGCTGCGTGGCCGGAATCTTGCCGCCTGTGTCGGCCTTTTCCGCAGGCACAGTCATTTTCGGCTTTTCCTCCGGCTTTTTCTGCTCCGGCACGGGCGCGGGTTTTACCGTAGCGGCCTTTTCAGGCAGTTTCGGCGGGGTAACAGGTGTCTTGCTGTCTGCGTCGGCCTTTTCCGCAGGTGCAGCCGCTTTCGGCTTTTCCTCTGCCTTTTTCTGTTCCGGTTCGGGTGCAGCTTTTACCTCGGTTGCCTTTTCAGGCGGCTTTGGCGGCGTGACCGGAACTTTGTCGTCTGTGTCGGCCTTTTCCGTAGACACAGCCATTTTCGGTTTTTCCTCCGGCTTTTTCTGCCCCGGTGTGGGTGCAGGTTTTAGCTCAGCGGCCTTTTCAGGCAGTTTTGGCAGTGTGACCGGAGCTTTGCCGTCAGCGTCAGCTTTTTCCGTAGGCGCAGCCGCTTTCGGTTTTTCCTCTGCCTTTTTCTGTTCCGGTATGGGTGCAGGTTTTGCATCAGCCAGCTTTTCAGGCGGTTTCGGCGGTAGGTTCGGTTTCTTGCCGTCTGCGTCGGCCTTTTCCGCAGGCGCGACCGTTTTCGGCTTTTCTTCCGGTTTTTTCTGTGCCGGAGTGGGGGCAGGTTTTACCTCGGCTGCCTTTTCAGACGGCTTTGGCTGCGTAACCGGTGTCTTATTTTCCGCAGCCTTGTCCGGCGTTTTTGCAGGTGCTTCACGTTTCTTGCCGATCTCATTTTCGGGCAGCAGCTTTCCGGGCGGTGCGCCTTTCGCATTGCCGCGCAAACGGAAATCCCGCGCCTCTTTTTCCGTCATATCATAGATGAACGCGGGAATCTCTGTTTTCTTCGCAAACTCACTGGCCTTACGGCGGCGGTTGCCGGAAACGATCTGAAACTCGCCATCCTCGCGCTGCCGCAGGATAACCGGCTCCTGTACGCCTTTTAGGACGATGCTGCTCGTCAACGCTTCCAGACTTTTCGGACTCGGCGGCGCGAATACGCTGCCGGGCAGGTCGTGGATTTTGGAAAGTGGGATGCTAACCGGCTTGATTTCCGGCTTCGTCGGGTCGCGGGCTTTTTCTTCTGCCATGTGGTACCTCCAAAATTGAATTTTTATATCAAAAAATACGTCTCACCATGAGACCTATTTTCTGCCGAAATCATGCCGCACCTGAGCGGAATAAAAAAAGCCCATCGTCGTCGGCGCGTTGTAGAGCGCGGTCAGAAGATAGGCTTTGATGTTATTGATTTGTGTCGTGGTTGTCCGCAGGCTGTCCAGAACGTAGGCAACGTGCATCTGTGTGAGCTGCCGGAACCGCTCCTTGATGATTTCGATGGGGATTTGGCCTTTTCCCAGCCGGACGGCATCAGCGGTGCTGCTCTGGACTTCCGAGATCAGCTCCACCAGCGCGTCCACGTCCTCGGCGGCATACTGCGTGCAGAGCGCGTCATATTCGATTTGATTTCTGACGCGCTCTTTCAAACTCCATCGCTCGATCAATCGATCTCCAGTTCCCGGCGGCTTCGCAGGGGAGATAGATGGATCAGGATAGCTAGAATCAGGATAATTATTATCTAAATAACTTGCTTCCCGTTTTGGGAAGTCTTGACTTCCCAAAAGCGGAAGTCTGGAAGTTTGATTTTGGGAAGTCTGGATTTCCGAATCCGGGAAGTCTGAAATGGGCGCAGAAAGGGGAGTTTCCGGTACATCGGTCGTGGTGAATTTTTTGACGTAAATCTTTGCTGGACGGCCTTGCCCCTGCTTCACGCGCTCGATCAGGCCGAACCCGTCCTTGCCAGTGTCCAGCTCGGCCAGCAGCCGAACGGCCTTATTGTGTCCGCACATGAGGTCAGTTTGAATCTCATCGAGCGTGTAGTAGATGTAGACGCGCCCCAGTTCGTCATACCAGCCATGTTTGGCGGATAGCCCCATGCGGTCGAGCATCAGACCGTAAAGCAGCTTTGCGTCGGTGGAGAGCGTTTTGAACCTTTTGCTGCGCACCAACAATCTGGGAATCCGGAAGTAGCTGAACTGTTCGGATTCTTCACCATAAAAGTAGGAGAAATTGACTTGCTTTTGCATGAAAATCACCTCGATATGCGGATTTTTGGCAATAAAAAATGGACATTCATGTTTTCGCATAAATGCCAATTTTAATAACAAAGACAGTTGAATGGGAAATCTAATATATAAGTTTTAACTTGCTTTAATCAAAATATAGGTATATAGTCAATATATAAGAATTTTGGCAGTATTATGATGAAATGGGGGTGTCTATTGCTGTATGAATGAGATTTTGGAACGTCCACGGTGGAAAAGAGTTGAATATAGTAAAACGCAAATTATTACTGCCGGAAAAGTAATTAAGAATACCGCTGCCACGGAAGAAGAAGTAAAACGAGCAATGGTCGTCATTGATAACTGGCGTGCTGCACATGCTTATCCATTGCATGTGATTTATACGCATTTGCGCAGAATGGCAAAAGAAAATGATGAGAAAATTATCGTGGCTGAACGACTCAAGCGTTTGGATTCAATCATCAACAAGCTAAAACGTGAGAAAACGATGAGCCTTTGGACGATGCAAGACCTTGGGGGTTGCCGCTTTATTGTTCCAGAGTTATATGATGTATTTGCATACGCGAAAAAGTACAAAAAGTCTCGTATCCGTCATAAATTTATTAAAGAGTACAATTACATTACACAACCCAAACAATCCGGTTATAGAAGTTTACATTATGTATATAAATATTACAGTGATTCGCTAAACTCTCCATATAATAACAACATGCTTATTGAATTACAGTTCAGAACACATTTGCAACATTTGTGGGCAACTGCTGTAGAAACAATGGGAGTATATACAAAACAGGCATTAAAAGCAGGACAGGGTGATGACGATATCAAGCGTTTCTTTGCATTGACATCATCTCTTCTGGCTATGAAAGAAAGCACGGCGCTTGTTCCTAACACTCCGACATCTTGGTCAGAGCTAATGGATGAGATAATCGCAGTAAATAAAAGAAAACTCATTTTGGATGTATTATCCGCCATTCGTATTGCTATTGAAGCCAGAAAAGAAGCAATGAGCGGCAAACAGGGGTATTACCTACTGATTTTGAACTTTGACACGCATCGTTTGAGAATTGTGTATTATAAGACAAGCCAAGCCGAAAACGCGAATGCCGCATATACACAAATTGAAAAAAATCGAGTTGAAGCAAAAATTGATGCTGTACTTGTAAGCGTATCATCTTTCCAAACGCTAAAAAAGGCATATCCAAACTATTTTTCGGATATAGGTGAGTTTGTAACTATTATCAAGAATGAAATTGCAAAATATAAGAAATACAGCAAAAAAGGACTGGAAGAAAATTGATGGTGCTGTATGAATGATGTTGCTAGAAGTGGTTTTCTGGCAATGAATAAAAAATAGTGTCTACCATTGGTAGCTCATTCGCCAGCCGTTTGCGTTGCATCCTCAAAATTATGACCGTAATACAAAAGACACTTTTCCTTGCTGCGGGGCAGCCGAAAAAGTGCCTTTGTATAAAAAGGACATATCACTTGGTTTTCTCAATATTCCTATATTTTTGCTATTTTCTAAGAATTTTGGGTGCATATATCTGAACCATTCGGGAGAGCGTTCGGTTCGCATCCGAGAGGTCGAGAGTTCGAGTCTCTTCAGGTCCACCATCAAGCTGCACCAAAAAAGATGCCGCTGCGAAAAGCCTAGAAGTTTCAACTGTTTCACCCCATAGGTACACAATGTGTCATAGGGGTACAGTCGGTATGGGCAAAAGCAAGACGCAAACTCAAATGCATGAGTTTGCGTCTTGCTTTTTTACATAAGGATAGAGCTTGACAGGAGCAATGTCGACAGTCGGAGTTTTGTAACCGTCAAATCTCCCCGCGCATAGACAGGGATGAGACAATAGTAGAGGGATGTTTTGCAACATTCCGTTACTGTCGTTTACTGGAGGACATCAAGATGACAAGCACAGAGTTGAAACACCGTGTAAAGCTGCAGGAGTGGGCGGCACGAATACAGGACTGCCGCAGCAGCGGCCTGTCAGTGCGGGCGTGGTGCAGACAAGAAGAAATCAATGCAGAAACCTATTACCGTTGGGAACGGGAATTGCTGGCTTTGGCTGAAACAGAGCCGTGCTCGAGAGTATCGGCCGTCAGGTTTGCAGAGCTTCCGGCACCGAAACGGGGATCACGCAACGTTGCGGAATGTTCCGCAACGTTGCATATTGGAAACGCCAGTCTGGACATTTACCCCGGATGTGACGCGGAACAGCTGAGACTGCTGGTGGAGCTTCTGCGCCTATGTTAAATGATTTCACCGACGCAGATAAAGTCTATATTGCCTGTGGCTGCACAGATCTGCGTAAAGGCATAGACGGCCTGGCGCGCCTCGTCCAGCAGCAATTTGCGTTAGACCCGTTCGCCAATACCCTGTTCCTGTTCTGCTTGCCGTGTTTTGTGGTATAATGTTTGCATGGAAAGCAGAGAAATGCAGACAAGCAACACGGAAGAAATGGTGACCATTTCCCGTGCGGAATATGAGCGATTTCAGGAGCAGGCACAGGTCATTACCGGCCTGACACTGCAGAATGAGTGGCTGCTGGAGCAGCTGAAGCTGTCCAAAAAGAAGCTGTTCGGCCGTTCTTCGGAGCAGGCGGAGCAGATGGTCATGGAGCAGCTGAGCTTTACTTACAACGAAGCGGAAGTCTATGCCTCTGGAACTAAAGCCGCCGCGGAGAAGCCTGTTGCTGTGAAGGCGCACGAGCGCAAGCGGCAGTCCGGCAATGTGCTGGACGTCGTTCCGGAGGGGACTCGCACTGAGGTGGTGGAGCACCGTCTGCCGGAGAATGAGCGGATCTGCTCTGCCTGCGGCAGCGAATTGGTTGAGATCGGCAAGGATGTGCGCCGGACGCTGCAGATGAAGCCAGCGTAGTTCTGAATCTGCGAGGACGTATACTACACCTACGCCTGCAAGAACTGCGAGCAGGAGACTGGCGAGGCCAACATTGTAAAGGCAGCGAAAGAGCCCGTGCTGCTGCCCGGCAGCTTTGCCTCTGCGGAGGCAGTGGCGTATCTGGCAGCACAGAAATTCGTCATGTACTCGCCGCTGTACCGGCTGGAACAGGAATTCAATCGTCAGGGCTTGAAGCTGTCCCGGCAGACTATGGCCAACTGGCTGCTGAAGGCTTCGGAGAAATGGCTGCGGCCGGTCTACGATGCGCTGCATAAACGGCTTTGCAAGGAGCCGGTGCTGCACGCGGATGAGACGACCTTGCAGGTGCTGAAAGAGCCGGGGCGTTCCTCTACCAGTAAGTCCTGCATGTGGCTGTACCGCACCAGTGGCTGTGCGAAACAGGCCATTGTGCTGTATGAGTACCAGCCCACCCGAAAAGCGGAGCATGCGGAGGCTTTCCTGAAAGGCTTCTCGGGCTGGCTGCACGCGGACGGGTATCAGGGGTATCTATATTTCGATGTTCTGCCATGGCTCAATCTATTTCTGCGGTTTTGTGACGATTGGAGGTGAGGTATGCAGTGCAAAGGATGCGCCGAAACTGGCGCTGGGTGTTGCGCGGATGGCCATCCGCGCCGCCATTCTCCGCCCATTCGTTGTGGGCAGTGAGCAGCTTCTGATTTACATTCTGCTGGATGCGGCAGCCATCAGGCAGCTGATTCCGGAACGCGCGTGGAGCGTTGCACTGCCTGTCTATTATCTCGCTGCTGCAGCGTTTGTGCTGCTGGCCATCCGCGGCTTTTTTCGCAGAAATCAGGAGCAGTACCGCAGATTCTCCGCTGTGCAGGCGGCCTGACGGAGCGGCAATCCCAGGACCGATATGATGGTTATAGGCCGTGCAGCTTCGGCAGATCCGAAGCGGTCTATTTATATCCATATAGAAAACCGATTGACCTACAGATAAACAGGAAAAAATCAAATTTAATCGGCAAAATATACAATGCGAATGACTGCAAATTATCGAAACCGACAAAAAATTTTTTTTGGCGCTTGCATTCTTGACAAAACAGACCGCAATTACTACACTATATAACAACGGATATGATAATCGATTGTCATATCGGAAAACACACAATCAATCACATGAAGATCAAGGAGGAACCCATGAAAAAGATTATTGCAGTCATCCTTGCGCTGACCATGCTGCTGGCACTGGCATCCTGCACAGCCAAGACAGAGACAACCACGACGGACACGGCCGCCGACGCAGCCACCACCACAGACACAGCGGCAGAGCAGCCGGCAGACACTGAAGCGGAGCAGCCCACGGACACCAATGGTGATGTGACCACCATCACGCTTGCCATGCACGTGTCCAACACGCAGGAGCAGGAGCCTGCCGTCTATCAGGCGATTCAGGCTTTCCAGCAGGAGAACCCCGATGTGAAGATTGAGCTCGTTGAGCACCTGACCGAGGAGCACAACAAGCAGCTCAAGCTCTGGGCGCAGTCCGGGGAACTGCCGGATATCTTCTGGTGCCAGGAGGGCGACGTGCTGGAGTATGGCGAGAACGGCTATCTGCTGCCGCTCAACGATTTCCTCAGCCAGAACCCCGACATTGACAGCGCAATCCCCGATGCCATCAAGAACTGCTATGCTGGCGAAAACGGCGAGATCTACGGTCTGGCTTACACCTCGCTTGTGACCGGCTTCTATTACAATAAGGCTATCTTTGCAGACAACGGTCTGCCCGAGCTGACAAATGAGACGACATACGAGGAGCTTCTGGACATGGTCAAGACACTGCACGACAACGGCGTAACGACCTTCGCACAGGGCGCTATGACCAACTACAGTGTCTGGGGTTATCTTGGCAGCCTGAACCGCTATGGCTATGCGGAAAACATTGCGGCAATCGCCGATGGCTCGCAGAGCAGCGCGGTATTCTCCAAGCTGTTTGACAAGCTTGCAGAGCTTGGCGCCGCCGGCGCATATCCGCAGAACATGGCAACCATCGACTATTTCGAGGCCAAGAACCTGTTCACGACCGGCCAGGCGGCTATCTTCACCTCCGGCCAGTGGGATGCCGGTGAAATCGGCGAAGCACTCGGCGAGAACGTCGGCTTCTGGTGGGGCCCGACCTATACGGATTCCGATTATTCGCAGAAAACCAGCAACCAGTTCGCAAACTGCCCGTTCGTTGTGAGCGCGGACGTTGCAAAGGACGAGGCCAAGCAGGTTGCTGTTTATCGTTTCCTCGCGTTCTACTTTGGCCAGGAAGGCTCGTCCATCCTGTTTGACAACTCCAACATTCCCATTGCCACCTATGCGGATCTGCAGATGGAAAACACCAACCCGGCCTTTGCCGCAATCTCTGAGGCACTGGCTACCGGCTATGCAAGCACTACAGCCAGCAACCCGGTCGCATCCCTGACTGCATCCGTCAGCGAAACCTTCTATGACGCGATGAACAGCCTCATGCTCGGCAACATCACCACGGAGCAGGCGGTTGCGTCCATCGACACTGCCTTTGCCGAGGCCGCACAGTAAAACAAGGCAGGATCCAATGGCGGGATGATCGCAGACCGGCCGCCAGGCGGATACGCCGGAAGGAGAGAATATGCAATTACTCAGTACAAAAAAGAATAAGCTGCTACTGCTTTTGCCGACCTGCTTGGTGTATGTGGTCTACATCATCCTGCCGATCCTTGTTTCGCTTTACTACAGCTTTACCAAATACTCCGGGATCAGCAAGCCGCGGTTGTACGGACTGAAAAACTACATCCGCCTGCTGGATGATCCGTATTTCTGGATCGCGCTGAAAAACACAGCGATTATCCTCGGTATCTCCATCCTTCTGCTTGGCATCGGCGCGTTCTTTGTGGCGATGCTCCTGAACCAGCCGATGCGCGGCGTGAACGTGTGCAAGGCGCTGATCTTTGCGCCGGCCATCATCGCAAGCATCATTGCGGGCGTTATCTGGGGATACCTGCTCGACCCGGTGACGGGCCTTGTCAACAATGTCCTGCGGGCCATCGGCCTTGACAAGCTGGCGCTCGAGTGGATCGGCGGCAAAACGCTCTCGCCCTACAGTATTGCGTTCGTCTATTTCTGGCAGCAGGCCGGCTATATTGCGGCTATCTATCTTGCCGGGCTCAAGACGATTCCGCACGAGATGATGGAGGCGGCAGCTGTCGATGGAACAAATTTCTGGCAGCGGCTGCTGCATGTGACGATTCCGGCGCTGCGCGACACGTTTGTGTCGGTCGGCATCCTGATTATCACCGGCTCGATGAAGATTTTTGAGACGGTGCAGCAGTTGACCGGCGGCGGCCCGACGCATTACTCAGAAACACTCGTGACCTACGCGTACAACACAACGTTTGCCCGGGGAGAATACGGCTACGGCATGGCGCTGGCTACAGCGACGTTCCTGATTTCGCTGATCCTCATGGGAATCTATACGCTGCTGCTGCGCGGGAAAGATTGAGAGGGCCTGCCATGAGAGTAAGAAAAAAGCTGGGCGTGTGCTACGTCCTGATGGTGCTTCTGACAATCGCAATTGTGATCCCGATCATCTGGCTGGTCTTTATCTCTATGAAGCCGAACAGCGAGATCATGAACAATCCGCTCTCGCTGCCGAATGCGCTGGACTTTGGGAACTATGTATCCGCGCTGCAGACGCTGGATCTGTTCACGCTGTACAAAAATACGGCTTTTATCGCTGTCTGCTCGCTTGCTGTGGAGATCGTCATTACGTTTTCCAGCGCCGTGGGCCTGACCCGGCTGTATTACCGCAGTGACGGTGTGCGCAGCGGCCTGCAGGGATTTTTGCAGCTGGGACTTGCGGTCAGCCCGTTTATCCTGCTGTTTCCGATCTATAAGATCAATAAATTCCTTGGTTTTAGCCAGCAGCTGTCGCTGATCCTGCCGTATATCGCAACATCCATTTCCTTCAATACGCTGCTGTTTACTGCCTATCTCCGTACCGTACCCAAGGAGCTTGACGAGGCGGCGCTGATGGACGGCGTGAGCCTGTGGCAGCTGATGACGAAGATTCTTGTGCCGATTGCAAAGCCGGTTCTGGCAACGGTGATCATATTCAACCTGCTGTATATCTGGAACGAATATCCGTTCGCCTCCATTATGATTGAAAAGCCGGCCTATTACACCATTTCGCGCGGCATTGCGGCATTCCAGGGGCAGTACAATATCGATTATGGCGGCCTGGCCGCCTACAGCGTCATGGTGCTGCTGCCGGAGCTCGTATTCTACGGGATCTTCCAGCGCCATGTGGTCGACGGTATGACCGTCGGCGCCGTCAAGGGGTAAACCCCAACACATACGCAAAGGGGATGCTGCCTTGGCAACATCCCCTTTTTGTTCAGGGTGTATCTGAAACCTGTCTATGCATCCTTCAGCCGCAGCGTGTGCTGTCGCGCTCAATGAGCCTGACGCCAAGCGTCAGGTGGTACGAAGAAAAGCTGGGATCGTCGATCATTTTGACGATGATATCTGCTGCTGAACTGGCGATTTTTTCTGTGTTCTGCCAGACGGTTGTGATGGACGGCGTCACGATTTCTGAGAGAAATGTCCCGTCATAGCCGATGATTTTCAGCTGTTCCGGTACGCGCAGCTGCAGGGACATGGCGGCGTTCAGCACAGCTGCCGCACAAAGATCGTTGCAGAAAATGCCGTCCGTTTCCGGATGCTCACGCAGAAGGCCGAGGACGATCTGCCGGTAATCGTGGAAGGTGTGCGAGTCACGGACCTGCTCATAGGAAAAGCAGTCCACCTGGTGCTTTGCCATGATATCGCGGAAAACCTGGTGGCGGATATTCCAGGGTGCGTCGTCCTCGAATGAGCCGCCGATCTGGATCACGTGCCGGCAGCCGCAGCGCAGCAGACAATCGGCGGCCAGTGTGCCGCCCTGCACATGGTCGGAGGCGACATACGACGCCTCGTCGCGGATATGGCGGTCAATAGAGACGATCGGGAAGGAGAGGCTGGCGTAGTCCTGTTCGGTAAGCTTATAGTTGAAAATAATGGCTCCGTCGACACGATTGTTGTTGAGGAGCTTGATATAGTCCTGCGATGCACCGGAACTGAACGATGTGTTGCACAGCAGGATCTTGTATCCGCTTGCCTTGAGGAATTTCTCAAGGAAGGAAATCATTTCGGAGTAATAGGGATAGGTGATGGTCGGCACGACGACGCCGATCATGCCGGAGCGGCGCTTGAGCAGGTTGCGCGCATTCTCGTTGGGGTAGTAGTTGAGCTCCTTGACAGCGGCCTCGATGCGCTCGCGCGTCTGCTGGGAGATGTAGCCGCGATTGTTGAGCACGCGCGAGGCGGTTCCCTTGGACACGCCGGCGAGCTTTGCAACATCATCTAATTTTACCATATTCCATCCTCAATTCTCCAATGAATTATCGATTGTTATAGTATTATAACATACTTTTTTTGCAACTTCAATATGAACCCCTGCTGCGGCGGGGGGAAGAAACGGAGGCGGCGCCATGCAGGAGCTGCTCATTACGAATATCCAGCGCATGTCGTTCCATGATGGACCCGGCATGCGGACCACCGTGTTTTTGAAGGGCTGCAATCTCCGCTGTGCCTGGTGCCACAACCCGGAGACACAAAATCCGCAGCCGGAGCTGATCTTTCGCGCGCAGCGCTGCGTCCGGTGCGGAACCTGCGTGCACAGCTGCGCGTCCGGTGCGCGGACGATGGGGCCGGAGGGTCCGGTGCGGGATA
>OIEC01000508.1_pt1 | contig 20582 bp, 16 predicted proteins | sample 1604801 | NCBI WGS metagenome assembly OIEC01 (sample SAMN01760940, study PRJEB22395) | human gut metagenome | reverse complement strand
GATCTATAGGCTGATTGTTGGTGTTTTCTCGTTCCCCTTGCTGATTCTCGTTCCGATTTGTGGCTGGCTGTTGATGCCAATCAGTAAAAAAATTTTAAAAAAAGGCGAAACAAAAATTGGCTGGAGGAAGATGCTCTGGTATGCCGGAATGTTTATGGCAAATTTGATTATTGCTGTGTTGGCTGCCACTGCTGTATTGGCTGGCGGCGCGGCGCTGATAAATATGACTGACGGAGGAGGGATTGATGAAATCGGCTCTGCGTTGGTGCTGGTGTTTGCCGCGTGGATGTCGGCGTTTAGCGTGATGATTCTGACGATGCTGCCGCAGGTGCAGATGGTCATTATATGGGTGTTGAAGAGGAGGTCTGAGAAGGTCTAATTCATGCAGGAGAATGATGTAAATAATGTTGGTAGCTGTATATAAAGGCAATAAGTACAAATTTGTATCAAATAAAAGACGTAAAGGAATAATTACTCGATGCGTGCAAAAAACAGACGGCTCATTTCTAAAAGAAAATGATATGTATTATAATCCAGTTGATGAAAAAGATTTGAGCGATATTTATATGATTGAATTTTATATATTTTTTGACGCTGGACTTAAAGGTGTATCATCATGGTGGAAAATAACGGAAGCAGACTTGCTGGATAACAAAGTTAAACTTCGGTTTGCTGAAGGAATACTTCCAGGTTGGAATATAGAAGAGAAAAATGTTTGTACAAATGAAATTGATTTTAATGAAATTTTATGTGCAAAAGTTAAATTTATGTTTGAAAAAATCAACGGAAAAGAAGAAAATGTAATAAAAGAGGAAACAAAAAGTTGGAATGAAATTCTGCAGAATATAAATGAATGCAGCAATTTGTAAAGTTGTTTTCTCTGGAGAAAAAAGAATACAAGAAAAAAATTAAACCCGTCAACGCGTAGCGTGGCGGGTTTTTGTGTGTGGAAATAGAGGAGAAAAAATCCGCAAAAAAATATTCGCACTCAAAAATTTCAGCATATTGAATACAGAACATCAGAAAGGAGAAAAAAGATGATATTTGATGTACTGACAGAACCCTGGATGGGAGTGGTTGATAAAGAAACCGGAGAGGTGCTTAAAGTTGGATTGAGAGATTATATCGTCAACGCCAATATGTATAAATGTAGTGCTGAAAGCAAAGATTTTGCCATTGTCAGAAGATTACAGCAGAGATTAGCTGAAGCAGTTATTATTGACATTTATGGAAGAAAAGTAAACGATGAGTTGATGTCTGTTTTCGATAATGGCCGGTTTGATGCTGACAAAATTGATGCATATTTTGATGAGTGCATAAAAAATGGAACGTCATTTGACCTGTTTGATGAAGAAAAGCCATTCATGCAGGTTGATGCAAAAACTGCAGAAAGTGTATTCAAGGAAAATAGTATTACATCAGTTTCTTCAATTAATGCAAAACAATGTGGGGGAAACAATAAAGTATTTTTTCAGCATGTGGATGTTAGTGATTACATTGAAAATTTTGGAGGAGTAGATAACAGGGATTCATATTATGATGAAGCGCAAATTGACGGGCGACATATTGAATTTGCAAATAGTGTAAAATTTGACGAATATATGAATTTAATTTTAATGGAGAGCTGCATTGCTGGCATGAGAGGTCAGTCATATGTCCCAGGTCTTATCTGTATGCCAAGTCCTCCTGCCATGTACCATTTTGATGCGGCGGAAGATAAAAGCTTATTTTCAAGTATTTTACTGAATATTGCCCATGATGGTTCCGGATGTGATGACGGCATTCCGGTTTGGAGATGGGATTCATACAACTATGCGGTAAATTCAATGCTGCAAAAGAAGTATCAGGTTCCACTGCTTGAAGGTATGTTTTTCCCGGTAACTTATCTGCGTCCAGATTACAGCTCTATTGATATAGAAAAGAAGACTATCAAAAGAATTTATAAATCAATAATGCTGTTCAAAGCACCAGATGGTTCCGATATGATGAAGACGGCAAGACAGTTCTGGCTAATAAATAAAGAGCCATCGGTTACGGTTATTCCTAAGCCAAAAAATAAAGACATGATGACCGGTATGGAGTTTACAAATTCAAACGAAGTATGGATGGGGATTCAATCATATGCAAATATTTTTGGTAACCATTCTGCTCCGCGAGTACTGAGGAATTCATTGTATGATGCATTATTTGCAGCAGACTTAAGGCTGAAAGTTAGAAGTGGAAAAGCCGATGGAGATGAGACTGTAAAGACTGAAATGACGGCATACTATGTTTCTAAGAACAGGGGTTCGTTTCTATCACAGGGGAAATATCCGTGTATGCTGCCAGAGTGTATCCTGGATGACCAGTTAAAAAAACAGGCTACTGATATGTTTATAGATATGATTGGTATGGAGTATGTACCATATGGAAGCAATAAGAATAAAGCAGGCATTGCAAAACGCATGCAGCCAAGAATCGGAGATATTGAAACTGCTTTGTCTTCAATTGGAGAACAGCTCTTTACGAAGAACAAATTTAATCTTGTGACCGTCCGGAATACTACGATGAACAGGTATTGGAGATATTGCGAAAATTTATTTAAAAATTTCTTCATTCCGGATATCGATAACATAAAAAAGTCAGCATACTGTAATCAAGAGGAATACATGGAAGCGCTGAAAAGCATAGTAGATAAATATGTTGATGATGCGTCAGGGTATGCAAACAGGTTAATATACAGTATTCCGATTCCGAAAGGCAAGAGCATTGCCGTAAGAAAAGCATTAGCAAAGAACGGAGGTAAAAAATGAATTACGAAGAAACCCGTGAACAGGTTGATATGATTCTGGAACGCGTAAAAGCATTGGATAATGCAAAAAAGATACAGCTGCGCCGAGCGTATAATGTCAGCTTTGATGAATTGCGAGGATTCCAGCAGATAACGATTAAAAATATTCTGAAAGATACTCCATGGTGTTATGCCGGATATATGAGGGATTTTATCGTTGATATGTGCAGTATATATGTGCAGCAAGAATGCAAAGAAGGAGACCCGTTTGAATATTGCCTGCATGAAATATATGATGAGGGTTCTGCGGCAGTACAGCAAAAAATCGGTTATCTCATTGATGAAGATGAGAAAGCAATCTTAATAAGATACATAAAAAGATATATAAAAATGTGTAAAAAAGGCACTAAAATTGACACAGCAAAACTGATGACGGATATTCTGTGCTGGCCATATTATAACACAAGAAATGAGTGGATTGATGTAATTGCCGGCGTTAAAAAAATTGATAAGAAAAAGGAGAAAAAATAATGAGCAAAAGAATGTTAGTTGAAGTACACGTAGGAAAAAGATATGGCATTTCACGTTTAAACTGTGATGGAGCAGGACAGGTGAAAGATGTAATTATTGATAATGAAAGATACAACAGGATTTCGTCACAGTCAAAGAAAAAAGTATGGCGTGAAAATTTAGAGAAACGCCTGGAACGATTAAACGGTGACAGCATGGAGCATGTATACAGAACCAGAGCAATGAAAGATATCTTTAAAAAAGAATTCTTAAAAAAGGAATCGGAGCTGTACGCTGAAAATGCTGACGCTATGGCTGAATATATTATCAAAAGCGTTTTATCCTGTACTTTGGAGGAGAAAAATGGATTTGATGTTACAAATCAGGTTTTGATTGTAACAAAGTATGATGTTGAAGATATTGTCGAGGTGTTCTGTGATGTTATCAAGACACCTGAGGACTGGGAGCAGGCCAAGAAAGAGGCAGCAGAAAAAGAGAAAGAAAAAGAAAATGATAAGAAAAAGGGTGGTAAGGCAAAAAGCAGTGCGAAGAACTCAGCCTCACAGAGAATCATTTCGGCATTGAAAGCAAAGCTGCCATTAAGAAAATATGGCGTTGAGTGTTCATTGTTTGGCAGAATGGCGACATCCGGTGTAATGGAGACTGTTGAAAGCGCGATGTGCGTTAATCATAGTTATTCATTAGGAAAAGCCACTCTGGACAGCGATTACTATATCGTTGTTGATAACTATCTGTCAGCAATGGCAAGCGAGACTGAAAGTGGACAGAGCGGTGCCGGATATCTGGACGAAAAAGAATTTTCCAGTCATGTGTACTATGAATATGCAAGCATTGATGTAGGAAAATTTTATGACAACCTGACTAAAGGGGTAGACATGTCAGATGAAAAGAATGTGCAGCGTATTAAGACTGTAATTATTGAGGCTGTCAAGTGTGTGATTAATGATATTGCCACATCTGCTCCGAGCGGTGGTCAGAATTCGTTTGCATCACGTCCTGACCCGGTTGGCGTATATATCACAATCAAGGAAGGTGGAGAAGGGCGTACAGCTGATACATACTGCATTAAAGAAATGGTTAAAAAGGGAAGTGCAGCCGCTAAGACTGAAGCCGATAAATTCCTGAACGCAATGAACGAATTTACAAGTGGAGATTTTGCAGATGATTCAGATTACCTGGCAAGAATTTACACCGGAGAGTCTCCGGAAATGCTGAACGGTGCTGAGCATATGCCATGGAAAGAAGCTGTTAAAAAAGTAGGGGATGCTATTGATGAAAAATTCTAAAAAATTAAAGTTGGTCTGTTCCGCCATGCTCCAGTCATGGCGAATCAGAAGCCTGGGACCATCTCAGAGATACACTGAGCTGACTCCCACGAAAAGCGGTATCATAGGAATGATTGCCTGTGCATTAGGATATGAGAGGGATGACAAAAGAATTGAGGCTTTGGTAAATTCAACCGAACTGTATCTTGATGTTAAAAACTCTGGGTCAATGCTGGAATCGGCGACCATTAATTCAATTGATACGCTGATTGATTACCAGACAGTAATGGATAAAGAAAAGGGAATGCCAACGGCAAATGGCGGTCGTTTATATTCAGCGACGCTGATTGATAAAGAATATCTGGTCGGCCGTAGATTTGTGCTATATCTGATTTCTGATGAGGAAACATTAAATAAAATCCAGGCGGCATTAAAAGCTCCTGTATGGCAGTATTATCTCGGAAGTAAATGCTGTATTCCGGCAGAACCTGTCAGTCAGGGAATTTCAGAGATTAAGGAGGGCGAAATTAATGATTATCAGCACATTCGAGTGTAAAAGCTTTGTACAAAATTCAGATGCCACACATAAAATTATTCAGTCAATGTTTCATTGTAACCGTGCATACCATAATGTCCTGTATATGGTAATCGGAAAAAATCTGATAATACAGTCCGACATTGAACCGTATGAAATTCCGGACTCATTACGATTAATGAATTCAAGGAACTGTGATGAAATGGTTGCCAAAATTAACGCCGGCGATATCGTTAGGGTTTTTGCTATGTATGAACCAACAAAAAAACAGACCAGAGTTGGAAAACGGTCATCAAATATCCTGATTGCAGATGAAAACGACAGAAAAGAATGGGTAAAAAGAAAATTTATAAATGCCGGCAATGTGATTGCTATTAATGAATTGTCAAAAAACAGGCGCCAGGTCACCAAAAGCTGCGGTGATTCTCATCCGGTAAGCGTATTCGGATATGAATTCCTGCTGCGTGTCAGTGATGCAAACGCATTACGGAACTTGATTAAAAATGGAGTGGGCCGGTCTAAATCATACGGAGCTGGAATGTCTCTGGTGATGGGGGTTGAAAAAAATAAAAAATAATTTGAAAAAAAATGAAAATGCGGCGGATTTTTCGGCATATTAAATATGTGGACGAGACGAAAGCGGCATTTGTGTAAATTGCATAACGAGGTGTTTAAGGCGGCTGAAAGCCGCATAAACACTGAGTGTCTGCCCCTCGTAGGAGGGGATGAATCATTCGGCTTTTTTGGCTCTCAGGGCATTATTCATGTCTGCCCCTCGTAGGAGGGGATGAATCGGGGGCTTCCTTGATTACTGCCGAAGGCTCTCAGGTCTGCCCCTCGTAGGAGGGGATGAATCGAAAAACCCCGGGAACATAGTAAATCAGGGAGAGTCTGCCCCTCGTAGGAGGGGATGAATCGAATTGAAAAATCAAAGGAGGAAGGTTTTATGGGTCTGCCCCTCGTAGGAGGGGATGAATCGTTTCGTGCGATATGGCGGAATACGAGGATGTAGTCTGCCCCTCGTAGGAGGGGATGAATCGGTGGAGCAGATGGGAAAAAGCCAAATAGGCGCGTCCGCCCTTCGTAGGAAGGGATGAATCGGCGAGTGGACATACGACAAAAAAGGGCGAAAATGTCTGCCCTTCGTAGGAAGGGATGAATCGTAAAAGCAGTGCTTCAAGTATGTTCGCATACTAGCTGCCCTTCGTAGGAGGGGATGAATCGGGCATATACGCAAAGGTGTTAGGATTGGGAAAGTCTGCCCCTCGTAGGAGGGGATGAATCGCAAATCTACGGCCGACAAGATATTCTTTATCAGTCTGCCCTTCGCAAGAAGGGATGAATCACAGATGCTGGATTCAATAGATGAAGTGTTTAAGTCTGCCCTTCACATGAAGGGATGAATCAGGGACGCCAGGCACCGTTATTTTGTGTCAGTAATCTGCCCTTCGCAAGAAGGGATGAATCATATATGTTCAGCAGAGATAAGATAACGCTTGAGCCTGCCCTTCGCATGAAGGGATGAATCGGCATAACGGATATCATCATCAACAAAAACCTTATCTGCCCTTCGTAGGAAGGGATGAATCGATGCTCCCCGCGCGTAATAAATATGAAAAAGAGTCTGCCCTTCGCAGGAATGGATGAATCGGTATGCGATTTACTAAAAGCCGGCGCGTCATAGTCTGCCCCCTTATATGAGGGGATTGCTCGGCAAACAAACTTTCATCCGAATTGTGTGAAATGTCTGCCCCTCTCCGGAGGGGATATAATATCATTTTTTTCGGAGGAACATAATGGACATAACAAAAATATGGGCAAAAACAGCCCCCAAAAAATCTTTAATCAATCACATGCTGGAGACCGGAATAGTCGCAGAGTGCCTGACTAATACGAATGGTATTTACTATCCGGTGTTGAACAGGCTGTCTGAAATAACTGGTTGCGATAGCGATACGTTGTTAACAAAAATCGTGTTTATCTGCGCCATTCACGACATAGGAAAAATACACCCGACGTTTCAAGGCCGTGATGATGAAACGCTGGAAATGTTAAGACAAGAAAACTTAAATCAGGTATCATTTGACACCCGGTTTAGACATGAGCAGTATGGAGCGAATATCTTTGACAGATTGAGTGTTGATGATGTTGATATGAAAAATTCCGATATTATATCTCAAATTATCAGAATGCATCACCAAAAAGAACATAAAAAAAATTCTGATATTGATATTATAAAAATTGATGATAAAGAAAAGGCAAAAAAATGGAGGCATATCCAGAATGAGATTTATGATTATGTAAAGAATATTTTTCGATTTGACAATCTAAATTTGATAAACAAAAATATCAGCAAGTCAGAGTTGTTTGTAGTACAAAATGCAATCTTAGGTATAATGATTACCGCGGATTGGATAGCATCAAATAACTATGTGTTCGACAATCAACAGTGTGAGAATATAGACGAATTTTTGGAATCAAGAAAAGCCCAGGCGTTGAAATTCTTGAACAATGAGGGGCTGATACGGCAGCAAATTCCAGTGATGCAGGATTTCAGGAGTGCATTTGGATTCAATGGAAGACCGGTACAAAATGATGTTGAAAAAATTGTACATAAAAATGACATTAAATGTATGCTGATTGAATCCGATTGCGGTTCTGGAAAAACCGAAGCGGCGTTGTATGCATCCGCCGTTCTTGGTAATCGTTCTGGATTGTCTGGAATATATATGGGATTACCGACCGGTGTTTCTGCGGAGGCGATTCAAGACCGTGTGGATGAATTTTTAACCTCATGCGGTATGCGAAATGCAAAGCTATATACGTCAAAATCAATGCTGTTAAGGGAGCCAGATAAAAAGCCGATATGGACTGATATATCTCGCCAGAGATTATTGGCGGCATCTGCTGTTGGTACGGTTGACCAGGTAATGACTGCTGCCAGACTGGTGAGATTTGAGAGTGTCCGGATGGATGGTTTGGCGTCAAAAGTGCTGATTATTGATGAAATTCACGCGTATGATGCATATATGCTTGCGGTGATAAAGGATTTGTTAAAGATATGTGGAGAACTCGACGTTCCTGTCATTATGCTGTCGGCTACATTGCCAATATCTACGAAAAACGATTTGCTTGGTGTGCTTGGCGACGGAGATATAGAATTGCATAACGGATACCCGGTGATATCATATGTTACAAAAGATGGAATGGTGCATGAACACGTATCACACCAATATATGCCTGACAAAAAAATCTCGTGTGAGCTGCTGCCGATATTAAACGACAATGATAAAATTGCACGATATGCAGTTGATGCTGTCAAAGATGGAGGGTGTGAATGCGTGATTATGAATACAGTTGTAGATGCAATCTGTGTATATGACAAAATCAAAAAAAACAAAAAGAATGACTGTAAAATAATTCTATATCATTCCAGAATGACTATAAATGCACGAGATAAGACGAGTCGGAAGATTTTGGCAATGTGTGGTAAAGATAGAACTAAAAGACCTGAACGTGTCATTATTGTTGGAACGCAGGTTTTAGAGCAATCCCTTGATATTGATGTTGATTATATGATAACTGCAATCTGTCCGATTGATTTACTATTCCAGAGAATAGGCCGATATCACAGACATGGGGATGCGGGGACTATCAGGGAACATGTAGTTATTGCGAATACTGTCCAGGTGTTGATTCCGTCCGATTTGTCCAGTTATGGCGGGACTGAGTATGTTTATGAAAAATGTTATCTTGACGCAACGATTGACGCAATTAATGAACATAATGGTCATCTATTGATACCATCAGGTATGCCTGACATGATTAATTATGTATACAGCCATGCTTCAATTGATGTGCGAGTTCGTCAAATTATAGACGAGGCAAATTCAGATGCCGGAAATATTAAAATTAAAAACGGGTTTGAAATCTACACAAGGAAAAACGACCTGACAGATAAAAACCTGAATGTCCGTTTGTCGAATACCGATGAAACGATGGTTCAAATTGCGATATTGAATGATGCGGAAATTGAAACGTTAGGACAGAGCAGTGAGGCAGACATAGAGTTGTTTAAATGTCGTGTGGTAGCTGTCAGGGAGTCAAAAGTTAAAAATTTTAAGAATTTCTGCAAGCCTGAAACAGGAATCTTTAAAGATGTACAAATATACACAAAAAATGATTGCGTGAGCGAAGGCAAAGAAATCGTCATAGATGATGAATATGGAATGAGGATTGAAAAAATATAAAAAAATGTTTGGAAAAATGGCAAAAAAAAATATTTTTTCGACATATTACATGTAGAGGAAATGATGTGTGACGAGTTGGAAGCAAAATTTGTGCAAATTGCACAACGAGGTATTTAAGGCTGCTGAAAGCCGCATAAACACTGAGCGTTTGCCTCTCATTGGAGGGGATGAATCGCGCGGCATCCATATGGACGGACAGGAGAAAAGGTTTGCCCCTCGTGGGAGGGGATGATTCGACCAGCTTGTCGGAGTCTTTATCCTGAGTAACGTTTGCCCCTCGCGGGAGGGGATGATTCATTCGTGGATGGATTTTTCAAGGTCTTCCGACAAGTTTGCCCCTCGCGGAAGGGGATTAATCTCGGAATATCAGTCAAAACATCCCTCAAATCCAGTTTGCCCCTCGCAGGAGGGGATGTTTCTCAAATCATCAACCGTGAAATCATAGAAATTCCGTTTGCCCCTCGCAAGAGGGGATGCTTTTATTTCTGTTGATTTGTAACGTAATTTTTTCTTCCGCAAAATTCATCATATTATTCTTGCAAAACTAAAAAATAACAAAGAAAAGGAGAAAGAAAAAATGAGTTATGCAGATTTAGTATTCAAAAATATGTGTCATGATATCCTGAAGAATGGAACCGATACTCGCGGAGAAAATGTTAGACCACATTGGCCGGATGGTGCGTCGGCATACACAATCAAAAAATTTGGAGTATGTAACCGGTATGACCTGCGAAAAGAATTTCCCGCACTGACGCTGAGAAAAACTGCACTGAGAAGTGCGATGGATGAAATTCTCTGGATTTGGCAGAAAAAGTCGAATAATATCAAAGACTTAAACAGCCACATTTGGGATTCTTGGGCTGACAAAGATGGAAGCATTGGGAAGGCTTATGGATATCAGTTGGGAAAGCTTTACCCGTATAAGGATGTGACATTGGATGGCTTAAAAAAAGCATTCCCGGATGGAGAATATATGAAAGATGAGTTTGCCGGGACTGACATGTTTGTTGCAAAAAATGGTGATGATGTCATCCGCTGGTATGCAATGAAGATTACTGGTATGTGGAATATGGACCAAGTCAATAAAGCAATTTATGATTTAAAGAATACTCCATTCAGCCGTCGTATTATTACCAGTATATATAATTTTGAAGATTTAACGGAAATGGCTCTGTATCCGTGTGCTTATAGCATGACATTTAACGTCACTCAGGATAAAGATTCCGATAAATTAGTTTTAAACGCTATTTTAAATCAGCGTTCTAATGATATTCTGGCCGCCGGCAATTGGAATGTATGTCAGTATGCATTGCTGGTAATGATGATTGCTCAGGTATGTGATATGATTCCAGGCGAGCTGGTGCATATGATTGCTGATGCCCATATTTATGACCGGCATATTGATATCATCAAGGAACTTATAACGCGCGAGCCACTGCCGGCTCCGGTGGTGAAATTGAATCCGGATGTGAAGAATTTCTACGACTTTACGGTTGATGATTTGATGGTTGAGAACTATCAGACGCATCCGCAAATTAAGAATATTCCGGTGGCGATTTGAAATGAAAGCGATAGTAGCAGTATCTGATAATTGGGGAATTGGAAATGATAACGAATTACTGTTTCATATTCCAGAAGATATGAAGTTTTTTAAAGATATGACTTCAGGACACTCTGTTGTGATGGGCCATAATACATATGAAAGTATTGGAAAACCATTGCAAAATCGTAAAAATTATGTATTGTCGCGAGACAAATTGCTGTCTATTGATGGAGTTACAGTTATTCATGATATTTCACAAATTCCTGATGATTCTTTTGTCATTGGAGGAGAAAGTATTTATAAAATACTGTTGAAATATTGTGATACTGTTTTTGTAACCAAAATACATAGAACAAAAAAGTGCGATAAATATTTTCCAAATCTTGATGAAAAATCTGAATGGAAGATAATTTCAAAAAAATCAATAACGACATCTCGTAATGAGCAAATAGATTTCATTACATACAAAAAGGAAAAATAATATTAATTCTGTTGCTTAACTAGCCCTGCTTTATGCAGGGCTGTTTTTTTGGAACAAAACTTCCTGCATATTGTATACGAAGCAAAAAAAAATAAACGCCAAAAAAGAAAGGAAAACAACTTATATGATGCAAAACGAAAAAATAACACAGGAACTTATTGATATCCGCAATGCCTGCGGCAGCAGGGTTGTATTGGGCGGAAAATCATGCATCGCTCCGATAGACGACAAGGCATTTTTCGATAAATGCTTGATGTACAGCGAAAGTAAGAATATGCATGCGAAAAATACTGTCGTATGGAAGCAAATGTCTGATGATTGGAAAGAACGATGCCGGAGCAATTCGTTTTGGTTTCAGAATACTGTCGCTGAGGCGAAGAAAATGTTTCCGGAAATGGATGAACGCCTGTTTGAATTGAAAGCTCGGCTTTTGGATTTTGCCGGCGATGCGGTCTGCTTACCAGGATACGAAGATGATTTGGAAAATATCCTGGAATATGGCCAGTTTTGGCTTGGATACAATGCCGAGAGGATGAGAGGTGAGGCATGTCAGTGCCACGCAAATTCGGCGAGAATCTGGGAGCAGAACCAAGACAAATCTGCAATCTGCACCGGATATGCGCTTTCGGCTGATGGTATGTGGAGGCAGCATAGTTGGCTGATACACCGAAAAGCACGGTCAAATAAGATTGTTGAAACAACAAGGCCGAGGATTTTGTATTACGGCTTCGCACTGACGCCGGAGATGTGCGAGAAGTTTGCAGACGAGAATTTTTGACAGCGATTTTTTTCGCTGTCTTTTTTTGCGAAAATCCGGCATATTGTATATGTAAGAAAAATTAAGGAGGGCAAAAAAATGACATATTCTGTAATAGTGATTCGGGATGAAGACCAGTTAATCCCGGCAAGATATATTTGCCAGTTTTTCAAACTTTGCGGCATTTATACTTACGACTATGCAATGCCGCAGCAGGCAGGAAACTCAGGCTTCCCTGATTGTTTTGGTTTTGATTGCGTCATATTGATGACACACCAGAATAATGCAAAGGCAACATTAAAAACATACTCAAATCAGAGCATTGTTGAATTTCCCGTGCCAACAGATGCAAACTTGTCAGATAGAGAAAAAAGAAAAGAATTTGGAAAAGAAGCCAAAACAAAAGTTCTCGAGACAGTAGGAGACGACCTGGCAGATACATATGACATTTTTGTTGACGAAGATGTGGCGTATCTGGATTTTATGTTACGCTGGCGTGTGGCACCGGACAGGCTGGATGATTGGCTATCGGTCTGCAATAAACTACCATTTGATGGCTGTGTACAACAGAAATACGCATACTTGAATTGTTGCCGACAGGTTAATAAGATATGCGCTGAATGTCGACAGATTGCGGTTTTTGATGATAGCAAGCTGATGGCTGCGGCGGTTAAGCTATGCGAAGAAGACAAGAGATTTACAATTGCTTATGTGTTAGCTGGATTGATTGGACTTAGAAATCCGGACACGGAAAGCCAAGCTGAACAATATCTGCAGCAGGTAACTGAACGCGAAAAGGGTGTTGCATATGCTGATTTTGTGTACTATACCATCGGTGAGCATTACGAAGTTGACAGACATGATTGGATGTTTGGCTGGATGTGGTATCAGCGGATGGTAGGATGTCCGCTGCAGGAACGCAGGGAAAGGCCTGTGGCAGATGGAATGTACAGCATTAAACTGGCCAATAGGATGATACAGACAGGACAGACAGACGAGGCCTGGGAAATATTAACCGAAATGAAAGAAAAGCTTGAGGAAAAATATGCTCTTGGATATATATCGCTTGATGAGGTATCTAAGTGGTATCAATGCACCAGAATGATGGAAGATATGCAGCGTTTTTTCAGAAAGAAATATGTGCTTTCTGGAATGCCATCTGATAGTATCATTGGAGCCATTGACCGGAATGCTGAAATTTGGAATTTTGCAGATAAGGATGACCAACAGGACGTCATCCAGGCAGTCAGAACAAAGACAGAAAAGAAATAGACAGCTTCTGGCATGATTGCCGGCAGAAGAAGAGGACAAAATAATGTCCTCTTTTTCTTATACCTTCATTTTCGGCATATTGTAAACGACAAAGTCAAATAAAAAAAAAGAAAGGAAAAAACTTATGAAATTTATGAAAAAAATGAGAGAAGTACAGCATGGCAGCGCGTCTTTTTGGTATACCGATAACGACGTATGCGAAGATATTGATATTGATGATGATGTTGAGGAGCTGGAGATTGATTTGGATGACGATGGCGATGCGTTCTGGGATGAAGTAGATAAGGTATTTCCGAATGTAAAAAAAATACACATTAACGAAAATGTATATTACATCAGCATGAAGAACTCGATGTTCCCGAATGTAAGAAAAGTGACATCTGACAGCCCGGAATTTTACGACGGCGATATGCTGATTGAAGAAAATGACGGTACTGTTTTGTTGAATACCTTCTGTAAAAAAGCCGGCGAGGTCATTAATCTTGACGGGATTGATATGATTGCAGCGAATGCTTTTAATGGCTGTGAATCTATCAATATCATCAATACTGAATATGTATCTATATGCAGCGAAGGGGCTTTTAAGAATTCAGCTGTTGAGCGGCTGCCATTTGTGAATGGTGTCAGGATGGTTGGATGTATGCTTGTCGGTATTGACAACACATGCGATAACATTGTGATTCCAGATGATGAAATCAATATCAGTACGATTATCAGCGGCCTTGATTGGAGCCATGTCAAGAACGTAACAGTCAGCCATGCTTCAACGGTTTATGATATGAGTATGACGGCAAAGGCAATGCCGAAGAAAGTTACGGTAATGTCTGTTGAGGGGTATGAACTTAAGACACTGAAACTTGCAAATATATCGTATGTTAATATTGTCAATTCAAGCCAGTACAGAACAATTGACGGTATTGTGTACTCACTTGACGGTAAATGCCTGATAGCCTGCCCGACAGGCAGGACTGGACGCGTAGATATTCCGGAAGGAGTTGAGGAGATTGCAAGGAATGCATTTAAGCTTGGAAGCTTAGAAGAGGTGCATTTCCCATCTACATTAAAAAAGATTGGATTTATGGCATTTTTCTACTGCAAGAATCTTAAAAAGGTTGATTTTGGAACAGGGCTTGAAATGATTGGCAGTAATGTTGAAAAACAGTGTTTTGTATCGTGTGATAATCTTAAATCAATCATTATACCTCCACAGGTAAAATCTATTGGTTCAAGGGCTTTTGAGAACAGTGCAGTAAACGAGCTTTGCATAAGTGAAGGCCTGGTTTCAGTTAGCAACAATGCATTTAATGGATGCCCGATAAAGACAGTGAAGCTTCCTGAATCGCTGAAAAGTATATCTGAGGATGCGTTCTTCGGGACTGATACTGTTATTGCACGCCGGTATGATACGGATTTATTATCATCAGTAATGAAGTCTCTTGACAGAAAAGTTCCTTTTTCGTATATCAAAAAAGAAATGGATAAAAGTACTGGGTGCTCCATATGTCTCACTGACATTATAATCAATGAACGCTCGGCATTGATTCCAAAATATGCTGATAATTCAATCACCTTCTCAAATATTGATGCGGTATTGCATATGTATTTTTCAAGCGAAACTGTTCCTAAAAAAGTTATGCATGAAGTCAGAAGTATGTTTATGTATGCCGGCAAAAAAGAGGACAGGGAATTTATGGCGATTGAAATGTATTTACGGGACAAATCAAATGATGTTGCCAAAGAGTATATCTATAGCCATAGCAGACATATCATTCAGAACTTTGTAACAAATAACAGGACAGAAGAGGAGATTATGAATTTTATTAAGCTTGGGTTGATGACGGCAGAGGCTTGCGAATATATCCTTGATGTTGCGATTAAGAAAGAATATACGGAAATCTCGGCGTATGCACTGAATATGCTTGGAAAATATCCGGCAGAAAAGCAGAAGTTTGCGTTGTAAAAACTAAGTAAAGCAGAGCAATCAGCTCTGCTTTTTTGTGGCAATTATTTAAGTAAATATACACACAGTCTTTCTTCGTGTGTATATTTACTTAAATTGTTAGGTTTTTTACAATGTCGTTAAAACGACACTATTGGTGTAGAATCTGCCCGTAACTGCGTGTTTCGCAAATTTAAACCGCTTGCAGGTTTCCTTCCTCCGAATCATACACATATATATTTTCTGACAAAATCATATCCTGCATATGTGACTCACACATTTTCTGATTGATTTCAAAAATGGATTTTTTTAGTGATTTTTTTAATGTTTCTCTTCCTTCTTTTGTAAAGCCAATCGCATAGAATTCATGTGTATTGTATGGCAGCAGGAAGAAGCTGCCGGAAAGCATATGGCTTATTTTATTTAATGTGTCTGGATAAAACAGGGCGGCAGCGCCAAATGGTTCGTTGCCTGATGTTATATGGCAGACTGTGTACCCATGTTTCTCTGACTGTGTTATGCATGCCGGGTGAGTCTGTTCCGTGTTTTTTAATGCTTCGGCATCCAGCTCCGAGAATGGTATGCTGTATTGTTTTAACTCTTCTTTTCTTCTTGCCGTGTCTATAACCGGAAGCCCCAAATCTGTATAATCAGAGTAATATATAAAACGCATATCGTATATGTCTTTGTACACAAGAAAATCGTGCTTTGCTATCGGGTGGTCTTTGTTTACGATTCCGATAACCGTGCTTTCCAGAATGTCGCTTCGCATGTCTGAAATGTCATCTTCGGTAAGTTCATCTGGTTCGGTCAGTTTTTCCTGTATTTCAGAAACAATCTGATTGACGATTACGTCCATAAACGATATGCCATCGTCCGGTATACTGCTGGTGTTTGTTATTTCGTTCTCGTATAAATTATAGTATTTACTTAAATTCACGCTGACTGTCATGTCGGCATAGTCAGCTTCAATTATATATAGGGATTTCCCCTGGAGCGGCAGCTTGATAACTGAAATTTTTGTATCTTTGAGGTTCTGCCAGCTTTCTAGCTCTTTCTTTGTTTTGTCTTCTATAAGTTCCACAAATTCGCTTCGTGTCATAATAATATCCTTTCTCGACGTGTCTGCTTTTAAATGTGGGAGGTTTCACATACATATTATATCACGGATGAAGAGGAATAAGTCAAGAAAAAACCGCATTTTAAGCGGTTTTTTGCGCTTTTTTTGCAGCAGAAAAGCCAGAAATTTGCAAAAATTGGTTTTGTCACCTGCAAAATCCGGCATATTGGATGTGTAAACAAAAATGCCGGATTGCCGGAATGATAAAGAAAGGAAGCGAAAAATATGATAGAATATGTGAATTTTCAGAACGATGTTCGTTTTATTGCTGATGATGAAGATGGAGATTGTATGGATATTGACGTTAAGCCGGGAGTGGAAAAGGTAATATTTGGAGACTATTACGATTTTTTTCTGAAGCTTTCAAAAAAGGTATTCCCTGACGTAAAAGAACTGCATATCAGTGAGTATGCGGGAGTCATATCAATATCAAACGAAATGTTCCCAAATGTCAGAAAAGTTACATCTGAAAAGAATTTTTACAGGGAAGGAAGTATGCTCTGTGGAGGGCTTCATGGGGATTTTAGTCTTTACAATACGTTTTGTTTAAAACCTGATGAAACTGCAGATTTGAGTGGTATTTCTGCTATTTTGGATTTTGCGTTTTCGGGCAGCGAGACGTTGAATGTCACCGGGTCTGACGGAATCAATACATACAACAGGGAGGCCTTTAATAATTCTGCGATAGGCAGGCTGCCGTTTGTAAATGGTGTAAAATGCATCAACGGAATGGTCTTTGATGTTGATACTGAATGTGATAATGTGGTATTCCCTGACGAAGACGAAGATTTGCATGCCATTGCAAATCATCTTCCATTTGAAAAAATCAAGCAGATTACAGTGCACAGGGGCTCGACAGTACAGCTGCTGTACAGATGTAATATGCTTCCGAAAGCTATTAATATATGCGGCAACCTTGGTGAATCAGTATGCCAGACAAAAGAAGAAATGGCTTCAAGGTTAACAATTGATTCTATTGCTGAACTGTGTGACCGGGAAGGAGTTGAGAATATTAATATTTTTGATGACAGTAAGACATACAAAAGCATAGATGGCATTGTGTATTCTTATGATGGAAAGAGACTTTTAAAATGCCCGCGGGGTAAAATAGGGCATGTCGCTATTCCTGAAGGAACTGAGGTGATTGCAGCCAATGCATTTAAGTATTGCCATATAGATTCCGTATCATTCCCGTCAACGCTGAATAAGCTTGAAAATGATGCTTTCGTATCAAGTACGGTTAAAAAGGTTGATTTTGGAGCAGGGATAAAAGCGGTTGGCTGGTTCTCTTTTATGAATTGCCGTGAGCTTAAATCAATTGTCATCCCTCATCAGATGGAGGTAATTGAAAAGTATGCTTTTTATGAAAGCGGCGTTGAAAGCGTCTCTTTTGAAGGTGAAGAACCGATTCCTGGAACAGCAGTTCTTTTGCCGTCAGATAAAGACAATTTATGTTGTGTTGATGAAGGCGCATTCAGAAGATGTGATATCGAAAAAGTAATAGTTTCTGACATGGTACATCTGCAGCAGAATAGTTTTGGAAACATAAAGGAACTGACTACTGATAAATATGATGACAGTATTATTGATGCCGTTTTTAAAAACAGCATGGAAGCCGTGGTGAAAGTAACCATTGGCGACCGAATGGCCGTTCTGCCTTATGCGTTTGCAATACACGGAGGCGAAACACTCCTGCATAAAGCATGCAGAGGATACTTTACTAACGGTTCAGCTGAAATGAAGTCACAGATTGATTCTTCCTTCATGCTTGGAAACAACGATGATGTAAGAGAGATTGTGGCTGAAAAAATGTATATGATGGACAACAGCAATAATTCGGCCAAGGAGTTCCTCCAGCAGCATAGTTTGAGGATTGTCAAATATGTATGTGACAGAAATTCATCTGCGGCAAAGAAAGAAAGGGTTCTTGCTAATTACACAAGGCTTGACATGCTTTCTGATGACACATTGCATTACGTATTAGAGTATGCAAATGATAACAATATGCCGACACTGGCAGCGGAAGTGCTGGATAGAATAAATAAAAATGAAGCTAAAAACAATAACCCTGAACATGCATTTCGTATCTAATATTTACGGCGGGAATTTTTCCCGCCGATTTTTTTGTAAAAATATATTTTTCTGCAAAAAATTCTGCATATTGTATGTAAGAAAAAAATAAGTGAGGAAAAAATATGTCAAAAAAAATTAAATCTACATGGATATATGATGATGTCAAAGTTGAATTCTCGGAGCCTTCAATCCAGGCCGGGGAGTCGGTAGTACATGCTGAAACCACAAAAGATATTCTGTATTATTATTACACAATGACAGTATATAGAAGAAATGACAAAAAGAAATGGAAAAAAGAGTTTGTTTCATATGCCTGTGATTTCCCGGCGCTGTTATGTATTAATGGTATGGCAGAAGAACTGCTGAAAGATGATTTTGACGGTGGCTCATGGCAGAAGACGCAGATACCGGATTCTGATGGTATTATGTGGTACAAAAAAAGCATTGATACGGCTGGCATTGTCAATGAAGATATTTACAGGCTGATGAGAACAGTAAGGATTGACGAGGACGAAAAGCATGACTGGTTCACGGTTGATGTCGGAAGCGGAAACGACCCGAGGTTTTCGCCGTATACCTGCGGGGCTGCGTTTGTTTCGTTTGATATGCTGAAACGTGAAGATTTTATGAGCTTTGTAAACACGGTCAAAGATTTTATTGACAAGTCAATCAAGGCTTTCAATCAGGAACAGGATAAGAACATCAAGCTTGAAGCTGGTGCGAGGGTAGTGAAAAACGGCAAAATGTATGAATATAAAGACAGGCTTAAAGGAATTGCCGGATGTAATAAGCTGGAGTTTGTGTATATCCCCGGTGATTCATTGGATTTCAAAATCAAGACTAAAAAAGACGAGAAAGATATTTTTGTTGATTTCTATAATTGCAAGCTGGTTAGTGTGGAAGACGGTTTTATCACTGTGACAGATGGATACAAAACAGGTCAACAGAAACCTGAAAGTCTTGAAGGACAGCAGGTTAAGATTCCGGTTGAAACAATCATGTATTCCAATGCAATTGAGCCAAGCGCGAAATTAAGGTTTAGTAAAAAGCAGTGCATGGATGATTTTTATGCGATTATGTCTGATGAGGAAAAGGCAGAGTTTGCAGAGACCCCGATTGACGCACTTGTTGAAAAATGGTTTAGCGCGGTAGTTGACAGGACGTGGATTTTCCGTGACGAACATGAATTTAGAAACCCGAAAAAGACAACAAAAAAAATAATCAAAAAAATTAAGAAAAAATGCCAGGCTGAAAAATCCGCAAAAGAAATGCCAGAAGAGTAATTTTTCAGCATATTGTATATGCAATAAAAAAATATTAAAAACAGGAGAAAAAATATGAGCGTTTATTTCAATAAAAAAGATGAGTTAAAAGAAAAGGCTGTAAGCCATTATAAAATGATGGAGGCAGGCTTTAAAAACGAGATTGAAGAATGCGTTAAAAATACAAAAACTTATGGTGGTGACGGCATTGCAGTTGCGGCAGCAGCAAAAAGAGAAGATGAGTTTGACCTGACTGGTGATGCCGAAACAGCAGAGGCTGCAAAACCGGTTATCATTGTTGACAAGCTTGATTCCGTAAAGTCTGCCATTCAGCATAGAGACGGAAAAACAGCAGTACTGAATTTTGCAAGCTATAAAAACCCAGGCGGCAAGTTTATGGAAGGCTCTTCCGCACAGGAGGAATGCCTGTGTCATGCATCCACACTTTATAATGTATTAAAGCAGTTTCCGGTATATTATCAGTGGAACAGGGTACATAATAACCGCGCCCTTTACACTAACCGTGCATTATATTCCGAAGATGTAATCTTTTTGGATGACAGTGTATGCGTCTACGGTGCAGAGCCGGAGCAGGTCAAGATTGATGTCATCACATGTGCAGCACCAAACTTTTCTGCAGCCGGAAAATATGCGAGGGTTGAAGTGGACGAAAACAATGCCGAGCTGCTTAGACGAATCAAATTCGTTCTGGATGTGGCAGAGGAGAATAAAGTACAGACATTAATCCTTGGCGCGTTCGGCTGCGGTGTGTTTGGACAGGATG
>OIEC01000498.1_pt1 | contig 20931 bp, 12 predicted proteins | sample 1604801 | NCBI WGS metagenome assembly OIEC01 (sample SAMN01760940, study PRJEB22395) | human gut metagenome | reverse complement strand
TTTATTCTCACAGACCATAAATTTACCGGATGCCTGAATCGGGATCTCATCTACATAAGTAATACGGATTTCTGCATCCTCGCCCAGATAGTGGCGGGAAGCTGCAAGGGGCTCCTCGACATTCAGTTTTTCTCTGTCTGCATTGACAAGCAGTTCGTATTCTTTTTCGCCCCACTGGATGCATCTGGCCTGATAAACCACTCCCTCAAATTTCAGAAGTGTGTTCATGAACACATGAATGGACAGTGGTTCGCCCTTTGTGTTATACATCAGAGATCCGCGTCTGCCATAGATTTCCACATATTTACCATGGATGCGGCCTTTTTCATCCCGGTCGATTCGCATCATTCCTGTATCTCCGGTATCATAACGTACCATCGGGAATGTCTTATTGTAATAATCCGTCACAACGATTCTTCCGAGTTCACCTGGTTCTGCCGGTTCATCGCAGTCCATCTTAAGAATCTCCGGATAATAGTTAAACATATCGATGGAATATTCCGGATCTTCGCCAAGCTGAACCGCAATAAAACCATTCTCGTTATTTCCATAAGTTCGAACCGGAGTAAAACCAAACAGTTCCTTTGCCAGATCATATGTCTCCTGCGGAAGCGCCTCTCCCATTGTATAGATCATTTCGACCTGCCAGCGGCTGATGTCTCTTTTCGTTCTCTTCAGATACTGCGTCAGTGCAGTCAGTGCACTTGAATACGGAACGAGTACCTGAATCTTCTTTTTCTCAATATCCCGACAGATTTTTTCCAGAGACTCATCTCCCATATTGGAGATATCCACCATGATAAGATTATTTTTGAAAGATTTCCACTTACTGATCGTATTTTTTCCCTTTATCCACGCGCGGAATTCACCACGCTTCATTCCCATACGGAACCCATTCAGCTCCATGCAGGAGATAAAATTCATATTGATGCGGTTCATTTTGTCACCGTCACACAGTACCGTAAACGGTGTGCCTGTAGAACCGCTTGTGCTCAGACGGTAAAGTTTACCCTGTTCCTGATAATGGTCTACAAGAACCTCATCATAATGTTCAATAAAGTCACCTTTCGTCATGACCGGAAAATCTTTGAGTTCTTTCCATTCCGGATGTTTGCGGTAAAAGGAAGAATTTTTCTTTACATAATCGAGCAGGGTCTTCAGGCGGCGTTCCATATATTCTTCTGTTACACCTTCCACAATCTCCCGCTTATTCACTTCTTTTAATTTCTGCAGTTTGCCGCCCTTTGAGGCATCGAGCAGATTAAAAACAGTCCTTCTAAGTACTTCACCTGTATTCATCTTTACTTTCCTTTCCGTTTTGTGCTTTCACCAGTCCCAGAATGATCACAGCCGCCACACGCAGAATATTTGCACCAAGTGACGCATAGGCAAATCCTGTCAGTCCATACATTTTTGCTGCCGGTATCGACACTGCAAGAAGTATTCCAAAATGTGCAAGCTGTAGACCAAGCTGCCATCTCTCATCCGTGAATGTCAGCACAAGAATAAACAGAAACGCAGAATATAATCCAAGAATCTGCGCCAGATTTACAACAGTTACAATGCCTTTTACCGAATCATAGAGATTTCTGTAAAAGAGCCATACAAAAAGCGGTGTTCCCACCTGACAGGCAAGAAAGAATACAAAACTTACGATTCCTCCTGCAAGTGCTGCTTTGCCATACTGTGAACGCGTCAGGCGCTCTTTTCTTTTTGTAAGATAGGAAATCACGATCGTATTGATCGGTGCGATCAGAAGCACCAGAGTCTTCCCGATCAGTGAAGTCACATAGTACCATGTTACCTGCTCATTTCCAAGTACCTGACGTATCACAAGGCGATCAATATTCAACGTTGTATTCGTGACCAGATACGACAACATAAGGAAAAATCCACGGCTGAGTGCAGCAGAAAAAAAACTGCTCCTGTTCCAGAAATTATGAAATACATTTCCTGTAATTCCTACAAAAACAAGTGCGGCGCCCTCACCAATCAGATAAATCCATACCCATTGTCCGGTTACATAATATATTCCGAATCCTGCCAGATATCCGATTCCAATCAACAGATAATAAATGAAATATCTCCGGTAATTCAGGTTCAGACGATATTCCACATCTCCGTAATATCGAAAAACAGTCAGCATAAACATAATAAAAACGCCGGCCGCCATCGCCATATTGGTAATGCTGTTCCTTGACATCACAAGAGCAGCCACACTTCCGATCGCGCCAAAGATCAGAAGCAGCCAGTCATAATCTCCGTTTGTTATCTCGCAGTCTCTGCGAACAACAAGGCGGCTTGTATTTAATGCCTGTCCCACCGACGGGCAGATGATTGCCACAAGACCGGTAATATAAAGAAGATTTCCAAGCTGCTCCGCTCCCATCAGCCGATTGAGAAGGGGTGTCACCACGATCTGCAGAACTGCATTCATCCAGAGCAGTCCGCCCATCGTATACAGGGTATTTACCGCAATTCCTTTTTTCTGTTCCCTGTTTTTCAAATCTTTACCTCCTGCATATCAGCCACAGAATCCTTTATGCTGCTGATACTTCTGACAGCGGTTTTCTATGTATTTACGTTTTCCGGAAGCAAGCACCGGAATCTCATCAACGATCTCGACTTTAATATGTGCTTCCTCGCCCAGATACGGACGGATCCTGCGAAGAATCTCCTCCTGATCCATCTTTTCCTGATCTCCGTTCAGCCAGATCGTATAATCTTTTACATCTTCCTGAATAAAACGATACTGTTTCACACCCTCAATATCCCAGAGATTATTCGTAATGATATATGGTGTGACTGCCTTGCCGTCGCAGTCATAGATCAGGTCACTACGCCGTCCGTAAAGCACAGACAGACAGAGTTTAAAACGACCGTTCTTTTCTTTGCGGACTGCCACCGCTGTATCGCCATTGTCATAACGAATGATCGGAAATGCATAGTTAAAAAGATCTGTAATCACGATTCTTCCGAGTTCTCCCGGTTCTGCCGGTTCATCAGAATCCATTTTTAATATTTCATAATAATAAGTTTCGGTATCAATATGATAGCCTTCATTGTCTTCATTCTGAAGGCCCATAATGCCGTTTTCTTCGTTGGAATACCATGCACGCACCGGACAGCCAAATTGTTCTGACAGTGTGCGGCGCACAGGTTCCGGCATCGTCTCAGAGATCGGGATGATCGCCCTTACCCGGAATTTACTGCAATCCCGTCCGGTTTTTCGGATATATTCACTCAGCTCACCAAGTGCAGAAGAATATCCGACAAGGCATTTGACTTTTTTCTTTTCAATCACATCGAGCATTCCGGCAAGCGCTTTGTCATCCATCCGGGAACTGTCCATCATGATCAGATTTTCCTGAAAAAGGCGTAATTTGCTTTTGCGGACATTATTTACCCACACACGGATAAATGCTTCTTTCATTCCAATATAATATCCGGCTGCTGCCCCGAGAAAAATACCACCTGCAGTATTGTGACAGATTTTGTCTTTGTTCTGGATCATGCGAAGTGGTGTACCGGTCGAACCGCTGGTACACATCACACGATTATCTTCTGCATCTTTATAAGTTGATGAAAGAAAGCTGTCATAATGCTGTCGAAATGTATCTTTATTTACGACCGGAAGTTTCTCAAGTGGTGTGTCTTCCGGATAATCTTTATAAAAATCTGTTGTTTTTACTGCATGTCTGATTAGATTCCGGATTCTTTCTTCTGTCTCCGCAACAGAACTTCCTTCTTTCCACGCGTAGCGGATACTGTCATAATATTTACGGGTCTGACCGCCACGCAGTCCATCCAGTATCCAAAATCCTGCCCAACGCAGTTTTTCATCTAAAATCATCTTATTTTACTCCATTCACTGCATCTTTGATCGCATTTGCCATAGCTTCCAGCATTTCATCTGTCATTCCCGGATATACACCGATCCAGAAAGTATCTTTCATGATACGGTCTGTATTTTCAAGTGTTCCGGCAATACGGTAGCCCTTGCCGGTTGCACGCATCTGGTCAAAGCACGGATGCTTTGTAAGATTGCCCGCAAACAACATACGCGTCTGCACCCCTTTTGCTTCAATCATCTGAACGATCTGGTTACGGTCCACACCTTCACGGCAGGTGATCAGGAAACCAAACCAGCTCGGTCTGGAATTCTCACATGCCTCCGGAAGAATCAGTTTGTCTTCTGTTCCTTTGAGTGCTTCTTTCAGATAATTGAAGTTGTGAATTCTGCGCTCTACGAAGGATGGAAACTTCTTAAGCTGTGCACAGCCGACTGCAGCCTGCATATCAGTTGCTTTGAGGTTATATCCAAAATGAGAATATACATACTTGTGATCGTAGCCAACCGGGAGTTCACCATACTGGCGGTCAAAGCGATGACCACAGAGATTATCCTGACCTGGTGCACAGATGCAGTCTCTTCCCCAGTCTCGGAAAGAACGTGCAATTCTGTTCAAAAGTGGATTATCTGTATAAACAGCACCACCCTCTCCCATTGTCATATGATGTGGCGGGTAAAAACTGGAAGTTCCGATATCACCAATCGTTCCTGTCAGTTTATCCTCACCGTCAATCGTATAGACAGACCCAAGTGCATCGCAGTTATCCTCGATCAGCCACAGGTTGTGCCGATCACAAAACTCTTTTATTGCTTTCAGGTCAAATGGATTTCCAAGTGTATGTGCAAGCATGACAGCTTTTGTCTTCGGAGACCATGCAGCTTCCAGAAGAGATGGATCAATGTTGTACTGTGGAATGGTCACGTCAACAAACACCGGTACGGCCCCATACTGGATCATTGGCGAAACAGTTGTCGGGAAACCTGCCGCAACTGTGATCACCTCATCTCCCGGAAGTATCTGACGTTCTTTCAGAAGTGGAGAAGTCAGCGTCATAAAAGCAAGCAGATTCGCGGAAGATCCTGAGTTTACCAGTGAGCAGTAACGCACACCTAGATATTTTGCAAATGCATGTTCAAATTCATTTGTATAACGTCCGGCTGTCAGCCAGAACTCAAGAGAGCTGTCTACCAGATTTACCATTTCTTCTGCATCGTATACCCTGGACGCATATGGAATACGGTCACCCTCCTGATATGGTTTTTTCTGATTATGATATTTGTTGCAGTAATTTCTTGTCATTTCCAGAATCTGTTCTCTGGCCTGCTGTTCTGTCATTTCTTCAAACATAATATTCTCCTTCTGTATTTTATTTTTCTATATAATATTGAAATTCTTCCTGTTGGAAAGAAATCGTATCTTTTAGTATATAATGTTCCCTGAACCATCGGTAAGTCTCAGGATCATTACGCTTCCATATTTTCATTGAAGATTTTCCGGTAAAGGCGCCTCTGACTTCGGCGTGTTCCAGCTGATCTTTCAGTTCTTTCAAACTGTCCGGACGGACAAGCATATCACTGAAATCCATTGTAAAACACTCTGTTCTCCGCTGAAGCAGACTGTAGATCTCCGGTATATTGATTCCGAACGCCGGTGTGTTTCCCGGTACCATCTCAGCCACCTGAGCTGCCAGCCCTTCAAAATCTTCCATGTCGTGAAAATTTTCTTTTATCTGACTGTTCTGAGCAAACTGCAGCACTGTGCCTGTAGACATGGCAAGTACAGCGGCTGTACAGATCAGTCCGACTCCTGCCTGGAATACATGCGTCGATGAAATTCTCCCAAAATTTTTCCATTCTTTGTTTCTGATAAATCTAAGACCGTACTGGCCGAAATATGCCGACAAAATCGCAGCCGGAAGAGCAACACAGTCCAGATTATGGTATGCCGGACGATTAATATAATAGACCAGACATCCAAGTGCACCTACGCTCAACAAAAATATAAGTTCTCTATTCCAGCACTGTTTCTTTTCTTCCTGAAACCAGCCGGACAATCCCACAGAGGTTCCCATAAGGAACAGCGTGATCACCGCCATATAAGCACATGGATAAAGCGGCATATCAAGATGTAGAACCCCTTCCATATAATTGCTTGAAAGAAGCGGTACCAGAAAATCCTCCAGCGAATTCACCGGACTGTGTTTCAGAATATTATAAAGATTTACCGTACCATATGCACCCAGGACACTGAATACAATTCCTGCAACATGTACTGCTATATTTATAAGAAGCTTTCCGATCTTCACTCTGTTTTCTGAAAAATAACGGGACACATACATTGCCGCCCACGAAATCGCCAGAAAAATTCCTGTCTCCGTATTCCACAGGACTGCAAGCAGACAGATCAGATATCCCCCCGCCGTGCTTATAAATCCCCGGTAGTTTTTCTTAAGGATCACAGCTCCATACAGCAGAAGAATCATTGGAAAAACTATTCTGTGCGGCCATACCTGCCAGTAGTATCCCCCACGCATACCGAGTATTGGAAATGCAATAGCCAGCGCTCCTGCTATCCGCAGTGCTCTGCTTTCTACCAGAAGCTGCAGTATCAGAAACGCACATACGTGTGCAAGTGTACCGACCATTGCAAGCATCATAACAAATGCCCTGAAATCCCCGTGCAATAATTTCATCGGAATCTTAAAAAACAAGGCATAATGTCCGTAAATACTGGTAACGTTATGTGTATACGGCATTCCCTGATAAATATTATAGACCGAGTTGAAATATGCATGGCAATGATAGGAGTCACTCTGTTCTCCCCTGCCAAAAATATTCGGTGTATACATAGAGTACAGGATCAATACGGTAAGAATAACATAAGTCAGCCAAACGATCCATTCTCCATCACGTCCCGGAACGGAGATTTTTGCATACATCCATGTCAGAATGATCAGTTCTGCAAGAAACAAAATGATTCCAAATATAAGCGGATGTGTATGCCATCCATATCTCCCGGCTACTGAACCCACCTGATCTGTCTCATTCGCCACACAGATGATCCAGAAAGGAATCTGCGAAAGAAGCAGCACAGAAAACAGGATTTTCTGCCCTGCCGCATTTCCGTCAGAATAGCTTTGTTTACCCTTCATTCTTCCGGTAAGCCCCATACATACCAGAAATGCCAGACAAAACAAGACCAATGTAATTCCATAAATTAAAATATGACTGTTTCCCAGTTTACTGATTTTTTCCAGCAATTGCTTATTTGCAAAACATCCGAGAAAAAAGCAGGCCGACACCAGCCATGCCGTCAGTCCGCTGAACATTTCCCGATTCTTTTTCATTACTCCTTTTGCTCCATTCTGTTTTTATCTAAAATATTCTTTTATCTGACGGTCTGTATATTCTGCCATATTTTCTCCGTCAAGCCATGCCTGATACCACTGTACTGTATATCGTACGGCATCTTTTACATGCCAGTGTGGTCTCCAGCCAAAAGTACTGCGGATTCTGGAGCAGTCCAGCTTGAGGAAATTTGCCTCATGAGGACCTCCCTGAAACAGATTTTTCCATGCTGCCTTTCCTCCCCATGCCTCACAGAAAAGATCTGCAAGCTCTCCGGTAGTAATGCAGTCTTCATCTCCCGGTCCTACGTTATAGGAACCGGCTTTCGAGCTGTCCTGATATTGCACACCGGCAATCATCAGATATACCCCCAGCGGTTCCAGTACATGCTGATATGGTCTGGTTGAATGCGGATTACGCACGGCAATTTCCCTTCCGGACGCCATAGCTCTGACACAATCCGGAATGATACGATCTGCTGCAAAGTCGCCTCCGCCAATTACATTTCCGGCACGTGCAGTAGATACTGCAATACCTGCATCTTTAAGGAAAGCCTTTTCGTAACTGTGTGTAACCAGTTCTGAGCAGGATTTACTGTTGGAATACGGATCATAGCCATCCAGTTCATCCGTCTCGCGGTATCCCCATTCCCACTCATTATTTTTGTATACTTTATCTGTAGTAACATTCAGAAAAGAAGCTACACTTCCTGCACTTCTTACTGCCTCAAGTATATTGACTGTACCCATTACATTCGTTTCATAAGTGTAGACCGGGTTCGCATAGGATTCACGGACGATCGGCTGTGCTGCAAGATGAAGAACAATTTCCGGCTGTGCCGCCTTCAGGATTCCCGTTAATTTAGAAAGATCCCGGATGTCTCCAGTTACAGAACGCATATTTTTTTCGAGGTCAAGCAGCCCGAAAAGCTCCGGATCTGTCGGCGGTTTCAGTGCATATCCCGTCACCTCTGCCCCAAGTCCGAGCAGAAGTCTGCAGAGCCATGCCCCTTTAAATCCGGTATGACCTGTAACTAAAACTTTTTTTCCTTTATAAAAATTGAAATCGAAGTTATTCATTTTTATATTGTCGCTCCTGTAAATAAATTCTGTGAGTATTGAATCCTCACCTGTTTTCATTTTCAATATACTGCACCACTCTGCCAAATCCCTCTCTGATATCCACTCTGGCCTCCCAGCCCAGTGCCTGCAGCTTGTGATTATCAGGGATCCTTTCATGGCCAACCAGTGCCTTATTTTCTGTATAATTTTCAGATTCACTGCGCTGTTTGCAGATTACATGAAGATTTTTTTCCGGATAAATCTCCGTCAGACATTCCGCAAGCTCACGAATGCTTACAAACTGTGAAGTATTGCAAACGTTGTATGCCTCGCCCTCCGCACCATCAAACAGGATCTTAAAATAGCCGGCAACTGCATCTGTAATATAACAGAACGTACGCTTCCCGGAGCCGTCACTTTTCAATACAATGTCTTCACCTGCAACAATATTTTTTACAAAGGAAGCAAATACCCGAGGGTCATTCTGTATATCCATCGTCGGTGCATACGTATGTGCGATCCGTGCAATCCTGACCGGAACCTGATGCTGTACCCAGAATGCACGGCACATGGTTTCTGCCATACGTTTGCTTTCGCTGTAACAGTTATGTATGTCAAGTGTATCCATATGCCCAAACGCAGTCTCATTAATCAGGCCGTCGACTTTCGGTGTCCCATAAACGTCACATGAACTGAACAGCAGATAGCTCTTTACTTTTTTTGTTGTTGCAAGTTCAAGCAGATGATAATTTCCAATCGTATTCGGTTTCAATACATCCACCGGACACACGCTGTAATACTGTGGACTCGCCAGCGATGCAGCATGAATGATATAGTCCACATCTTCATCTATCTCTATCGGTTCTGACAGGTCATTCTGAATGATCTCTATACTGTCAAATCCCTCTATATTCCCAAATCTCTGCACAAATTTGTCCTTGTTTCGAACTACCGCAATCAGTTTTACATTTATATTTTTGACTGTTCTGACATACAGCAGAAAATGGACAATATAAGATGCCAGCATCCCATACGCACCCGTCAGAAGTACTGTACTGTTCTCCAGTCGTTCCCAGCTGTTATTGCGTGAAAAAATATCCTCCATATCTTTTTGCAAGATCGGATTCATCGTGTATTTCCCCCTCATTTTCCAAAATCACATAATAATACAAGTATATTATACCCTTGTCCGCACATTTAATCAACAAGCAGAAAAATCCCTGAACTCCATTGGAATTCAGGGATTTCTCTGCCTTAAAACTTTTTATTTTTATTTTTCGAAGAGGTCTACAAGTTCCTGTCCATCCTTGTATCCGGCATCTTTAAGCTGTTCTACGAACCACTCATCTACACCGTCTACTGCTTCTTTGAAGGAATCGATGTCCATATCGTCTTTCTTTGTGAATGTTACACCATTCTTGGATTCCCAGCGGTTCATGATCTCTTCGTCACCGGAACGGTTGATGTAACGCTCATACTCTACGGCTTTCTGTCCACACTCGTCAACAACTGCCTGCTGCTCCGGTGTCAGAGTATCGTAAAGATCCTGGTTGATGCAGAAGAACAGACAATCATAGATTGCATCCCACATGGAACAGTATGGCTGAACTTCCTGTACACTTGCCGCATCGATTGCCGGCAGCGGGTTCTCCTGACCTTCTACTGTATTCTGCTGCAGTGCAGTATAGGTTTCGGACCAGTTCATGTTGGTCGCATCTGCGCCCCATCTCTTATAGCATTCCATAAGAAGGTTTGATCCTGCTACACGGATCTTTAAGTTTTTCATGTCATCGACAGTTTTTACTTCATGCCTGCTGTTAGTCAGCTCACGGAAACCATTTTCCGCGATACCCATGCAGTGCAGACCGTAGCTTGAAAGAATCTCTTTGAGTTTTTCTCCTGCCTCGCCGTCAAACTTCGCATCTGCATCATCATAAGAATCATAGATGAACGGCAGAGATACAACATTGAATCTCGGGTCAAATGCAGAGTAGATCAGGTTGGAATGCATGGAAATCTGTACCGGGTCTCCGTTCATCAGCGCCTGAATACCTTCGGACTGGTTTCCGTTGGTAAGCTGGTCTGCTGCGTATACATTGACTTTGATCTTTCCGCCGGTTGCTTTTTCCATAAGTTCACCGAACTTACGTCCGCCTTCTGCCCATGTACTTGTCTCCGTTGTGGAGCATGCAAAGTTCCATGTTGCTTCCGGCCAGTCAAGGTCACTGTAATCATCTACGGTATCCATGGAATCTTCTGTGAAAAGATCTACCAGATCCTGTGCATCATCATAGCCCTGACTCTCCAGTTCCTGAACAAACCAATCGTCTACACCATCAACAGCTTCTTTGAAGGAATCAATATCCATATCTTCTTTCTGTGTGAAAGTTACGCCATTGCTTTCTTCCCAGCGGCTCATGATCTCTTCGTCACCGGAACGGTTGATGTAACGCTCATACTCTACTGCTTTCTGTCCACACTCATCAACAACTGCCTGCTGCTCTGCGGTCAGACTGTCATAGATATCCTGATTGATACAGAAGAACAGACAGTCATAAATTGCATCCCACATAGAGCAGTATGGCTGAACTTCCTGTACACTTGCTGCATCAATTGCCGGCAACGGGTTTTCCTGGCCTTCTACTGTGTTCTGCTGCAGTGCGGTGTAGGTTTCGGACCAGTTCATGTTGGTCGCATCTGCGCCCCATCTCTTATAGCATTCCATAAGAAGGTTTGATCCTGCTACACGGATCTTTAAGTTTTTCATGTCATCGACAGTTTTTACTTCATGCCTGCTGTTAGTCAGCTCACGGAAACCATTTTCCGCGATACCCATGCAGTGCAGACCGTAGCTTGAAAGAATCTCTTTGAGTTTTTCTCCTGCCTCGCCGTCAAACTTCGCATCTGCATCATCATAAGAATCATAGATGAACGGCAGGGATACAACATTGAATCTCGGGTCAAATGCTGAATAGATCAGATTGGAATGCATGGAGATCTGTACCGGGTCTCCATTCATCAGCGCCTGAATACCTTCGGACTGATTTCCGTTGGTAAGCTGGTCTGCTGCATATACATTGACTTTGATCTTTCCGCCAGTTGCTTTTTCCATCAGTTCACCGAACTTACGTCCACCATCAGCCCATGTACTTGTCTCTGTTGTGGAGCATGCAAAGTTCCATGTCATCTCCGGCCAGTCAAGATCACTGTAATCCGCGATAGTATTGAAGGAATCATTGTCGTTTCCGGCATCTTTGGAAGCGGTGCTTCCTGTGTCAGAGGAGGACTGATCTCCTGTATAAGCGCCGTTCTTTGCAAGAGCTTTTGGCAGAGCTGTGGAAACGGCCGGAATATATGTAATTACAAGAAGTACTGCTACAGAAGCAGCGATCATCGGCATAACTGCCTTTGAAATCTGCTGGAGAGTAACCTCCAGACCTTTTTTGATCTTGATACTGATTGCAACGAACAGGTTGACACCAACCGGCGGTGTTACCTGACCGATTGCAAGGTTGACAGTTGCCATAACACCAAATGCAACAACGTCATATCCAAGTGCCTTGCATACAGGAAGCATGATCGGGATAAAGATATACATAGCTGAGTTTGCATCGATGAAACATCCTGCGATCAGGAAAATGATATTTACGATCAGAAGGAATACGAACTGATTGTGTGCAATAGATGCAAGCAGTCCGGATGCAGCGTCTGCGATACCAAATTTCGTACATACATAAGAGAACAGGGATGCGCATGCAACGATCAGCATGATACCACCTGTTGTTTTTGCTGATTCTACAAAAATGTCGATCAGATCACGGAATTTGACTTCACGATAGATGACCATACCTACAAACAGACCATATACAACAGATACGGCTGCTGCTTCTGTTGGTGTAAAGATACCGCCATAGATTCCACCGAGGATGATGATCGGCATCAAAAATCCCCAGAATGCATCTTTAAATGTAGCCCAGCGTTCTTTTGCAGTTGCTTTTTTTCTGGAAGGCTGAATGTTGTGTTTCTTTGCTTCCAGCATAACAACAATTACAAGCGCAACACCCATCAGAATACCAGGTACGATACCTGCTGTGAACATATCAGCGATAGAAACACCTGTGATGGATGCATATACAACGAATGCAATACTAGGAGGTATGACGATCGCAATCGAACTCGATGTCGCCATCAATGCCGTGGAAAACGGCGCGGAAAATCCTCCCTGCTCTACCATTGCCGGAATCAGAACTGCACCAAGGGCAGCTACAGTTGCCGGTCCGGAACCGGAGATTGCTCCGAAGAAACATGCAACGATAACACATACGATGGCGATACCACCTTTTTTGTGGCCGACGCAGGTATCAACGAAGTCGATCAGTCGTTTGGAGATACCGGCTTTTGCCATGATGTTACCGGATAATACGAAAAACGGAATTGCCAGAAGCAGGAATTTACTGATTCCGGCATACATGTTGGTTGCCACGATCGTAAGTGAAGTTCCGGAGTAAATGATTGCACATACTGAGGAAAGTCCCAGGCAGATTGCGATCGGCACACCAAGGATCAAAAAAATGAAGAATGAAATAAATAAAACAGCACTGATCATTTATTTGTCCTCCTTTTCTTCTTTATATCCTGTGCAGAAATCCAGGCAGAACTCGATAAAATGAAGAATCATGCATCCTGCACCGATCGGTACGAAGGACCAGAAAATCCATTCCGGCCAGTTCAGCACGAAGGTTCTCTTACCGTTTGCAAGCTGGGTCATAACCTTATCCATACCATATTTAAAAAGAATTGCTGAAAAAACAATGCTCAGAACCGTGATCAGGATCACAGACGGTTTTTTCAGTTTTTCCGGGAGACGGTCAGTAAACAATGACAGACTGACCAGTTCACCTTTACGACATGCAAGTGCTGCTGCCAGAAGTGTGATGAGAACAAATACCGCTACAACCAGTTCTTCTGTGAATGACCATGAGCGATGGATCACTTTACGGGAAAATACATTTCCCACTGTCAGCACCAGGATCAGCAACGTAGATACAATCAGTACGACTTTTTCGACTGCTGCAAGTGCATTCATGAGTTTTTTGTAAACTTTCATACTCTCTTCCCCTTTTTTGTATTTTGTTCCGGTTTCAGACCTCCTGGTTTCAGATCTTTTGGGCATAAAAAAAACCGCCCCCATCAGGGACGGATAGATATATCATTCCGCAACCACCCTGTTTCTCCATTGAAACAAGTACGATTCTGCAACGTACCGGCATACGCGTCTCCTGTAACGGGGAGCTACCGTGAAAACCTACTGGCGGTTCTGCAAAACGTTCGGTCTTCCTTCTCAGGGATGATATTCAAAACAGTTCTGTCGCTGCTTCCCACCATACACAGCTCTCTGTAGACAGTTTCCTCTGCTTCTACTGATTCCCTTCATAGAATTTACTCTTATGCTTTACCTTGCTAAAAGGTGACTTTATTTTACCTCTCATTTTTCTTCACGTCAAGAGTTTTTATGCACTTTTTGCACATAATGTCTGTCAGGGACAGATTCGGTAATTCTTTTTGCATTACACATAAGAATCATTTATACTGTAATTATCCTAAGCCCACAGGAAACGGAGGAATGCATATGAAAAAGAAACTAGATCATGCTGTTAATTACATATCCGCAATCTTGATGTTTATCTGCGCATTGGCAGTAAGCCTCAGTATTTTTCTGATCAATATACAGAGTTCTATCGACACCAACTCGCAAAATATCATGACCGATACTGTTTCAAGGCAAAGTGACCATATTCTTTCCATTCTTCAGATTCATTATGGATTTCTGAACAGTATCGCAGATAAGATGGGGCAATCTTCCGCGCTTCTGTCCGATGAAAATATGGAACTGCTCGTTTCCATGGCAGAAAATACAGACTTTGAACGAACAGCACTGATTGAAACAGACGGCACCGCTCATTATGATAACGGAGCCGAAAAAAATGTTTCACAGCGGTACTATTTTCAGGAAGCTATACAGGGAAACGAAACCTTAAGTGATCCACTTGAAAGCAGTATAGATAAAGAAACCCGCGTAATCCTTGGCGTCCCCGTTTATCAGAATGGTAATGTCATCGCTGTACTTGGTGGTTCCTATAATGTAACCGCTCTAAGCCGCATGCTTTTTAATGATGTATTTGATAATTCCGGATACAGCCTGATCGTTAACCAGCTGGGGGAGATCATTGCTTATGATGGTGATCCGGCTTACCACAAAATTACATATGGGGATAATTTCTTCCAGTTTTATGAACGCAAAAACTTATTATCCAACGCTACTTTGCAAAATGTCCGTCAGGACTTCCAAAATGGAACTGACGGAACCGTAAAGGTGCGTACAACTTCCGGCTCTGCTACCGCACAGTATCTCTCCTATACCCGACTCGGAATGAACGACTGGATGATCTGCTATGTAATTCCTGTTGCAAATGCACAGGGATCTTATGAGTTTATCAAAACTGATGAAAGTATACTTCTTGGTGTATTCCTGATTCTGGTTCTCCTTCTTGTTTTTTATATTATCCGAACCAATCGCAAACAAAACGAAATACTTCTCAGAACTGCACAGCTTGACGGACTGACCGGTGCTTACAACAAACGCGCTACGGAAGAATATATCAACAGGATCCTGACACAGATGCCCAATGAAAAAGGCACTTTTGTCATTCTCGATATAGATAAATTCAAAGAAGTCAATGACCAGTACGGTCATGCTGTCGGTGATACGGTTCTCCATGAGCTCAGCAAAACATTTTTCCGTCATTTCCGGAAAGATGATATTATCGGAAGAATCGGCGGTGATGAATTTGTCATTTACATGCGAAATACAGAATCAAAGGAAATCGCCTCTGCGCGCATCAACAAACTGATTGAAAATGTCCGTAATCTTCCCTTCGAGGAAATGAACGGAAAGTATGTTACGATCAGTGTTGGCATTGCATTCGCTCCCGAAGCCGGCAGCTGCTATATGGATCTTTACAAAAATGCCGATACGGCCTTGTATGAAGCAAAACATAATGGCAGAGACAGATACCATGTGTACACACAGGTATGTAACCAGATAAAAAATTCTATATAAGTGAAAAACCTCTTCTGTCCGACAAATTGATAAGTCGGTGGAAGAGGTTTTCTTTTGTTTTTGCATATTCAGTTCAGATAATTATATACAGTTCTTGAAATCTCCCGAATACGCGGAAGTGCATAATTCTCACTGCCTGTATTTGAAAATACACAGATTATGTAATCTTTTTTCTTTCCGTAGACAATCGCCATATCATGCTCAACACTGGATGTCTCGCCTGTTTTGTTTGCAACTCTGACTCCGGATGGAATACCTGACGGTATCTTCCATCTTCTTGTCTGGGCAAGTAAAAGGTTTCGCATTTCTTTTGAATATCTTGAAGATACACAGGTTCCGTTGTAAATATGTTCCAGAAGAATGCCACAGTCTTTTGCCGAGGTGATATTGCTCCGTCCATCGCCGACTGATGCCGAAGATGCCGGATGTAATGTATGATGGCAGCCGGTTTTTGTGTATTTATTTTTCTCAAGATATCTATTAACAACAGATGCCCCACTCAAAAAACTTCTGGATGTACTGTTGTATTTAACCAGCTGATTGTATGCCTCGTTGTCACTTACTGTGATCATCTCGCGAAGAAGTCCTTTTATCGTGGAACTGTATGACAAGTTTCCCTTTTGAATCTGATCAAAAGTCGATGCCATTACAAAAGGTTTGATTATACTCGCAGAATACATGGCACTTTCATTCAGATTGACCACCCCGCCAGTCTTTAAATCTTTCACATAAACTGACCATGAACCATAATAACTGTTCAACATCGTCTGCAGTTTTTTCTTCAGACTGCTGATTTCCATCTCTGCTTCCGTACATCTGTGCCCATCACAATCAACATAAACACCTTCTGATATTTTTCTGTTTTTTACGATTTTGCCATTTGCATTGAAATAGTATCCATATTTCCATCGGTTTTCATATCGTTTCCCCTCAAATCCAAGGAGATAGGTATATCCATTTATGGTCTTCCATCCGGCTCTCCTGTATAAGCTTCCATAATCTCCACAAAAATAATAAGTTCCTTTAAATCTCTTGCTGCCAATAACCGTGTTGACTCTGTAGAATCTTCTCCTCTTACATAAACAGCCCCTGCTGTCAAACATATAATAACCGGATCTCAGTTTCTGCCCTGCCGGCACCCTGATGCATCGCATGCCGGTTAATTTCTTTCCGTTTTTGTCTTTCAGCCACCAGTTATATCCTGTATAAATCAGATAGTTTCCGGATTTATCCGTAAGTTTGATAATTTTTCTGCTGTTTTTTTGATTACTATTTATGTTCTTCTTTGATGCGGCCTGTACCTGAACTTTCGGTGCCGCAGAAGCTACGCTCGCGACCGCAAACATTGCCAGTATTAAAAAAAGGAGGCCTCTGTAAAGTCCTGTCCGGTATTTATAGTTCTCTTTCACTTATATTCCCCTTTTCATTTATATAATCAATATCTTTCTGCTTCAAATGAAAACTGCTCCGAAATCTGAAATTGTTAAGTCTTTCAAAGAGCTGGGCATACCATTCATCTTTTGTCATAAATATCACCACTTTTCTGACTGAAAATCAAATATCCTGCTCATCTAATAACCGCCTGGCAGCTTCTGTCTCCAGCCATTTCAGAAAATTTCCTGCAATTCTCGGCGTAAACAGTTCCGCATATTTTAATCCTTCACTTGTAATATGAAGAACCGGATATTGCCCCGTAGTCTTAATAATATAATGACGTCCGATCAACCAGTAGATCAGTCTCGTAACTTCTTCCCCGGACAAATATGATAATGCGCTATATTCTTTTACTTTGTCCAATCCGTTCTTTTTTATTTTTTCAGCATTTGATCCCCGCAAAACCCCACTCAGTATCGACACACCAAAATATTTCTTCTCACTTATATGAACCAATGCATTCATGATTGTTTCAACAATTTCAAACAAGCTGTGCCCTTTATATTCCGGATACTTTTTACGACTATTTTCAGAATCCGCATTTTTATCCAGAATTTTCTGTTCCCAGTTATCATTTTTATGCTGCTCATTATGACTTACATATTCTATTGTTTTTTGCTGCGGTTTCGTATTCTCTTCCTTTATTTCCTTTTTGGGTAACCAGTCCAGTTCGGTAACATCATAGCCCATAAGCTTGTAATATTCTTTTGCAGATAATGTTTTATTACAGCCCTTTCCATTATTCTGATAATTGGTGCAGCCTAAAAAATACTGTCTGTTCTCGCTGAATTTTACAATTAAATATCCATCCTGACAGTCCGGGCATTTCATAATTCCCAGCTTTTTTCCCATAATATGATTTGTCATAAAACTGCACTCTTCGGGCTCATTTGTACAAATATACAGGCGCAGTCCATATGCCGGTTTATATCTGAGCTGCATAGGGAATCCACATACCGGACATTTTTTTCGCTCCAAAATAACCGGTTCTTCTGACCAGGTTCCACAAAGCGAAACATTTTTATATTCATTCTTGATTTCGAGAAGAAACTCCGATGGATTTTGCTCCGGAGCTATAAAGTAAACTCTGTTTTTTGTCCGAGTCATTGCTACATAAAAAAGACGTCTCTCTTCCGCATACTGCATGCTTCTGTCCTCTTTTACAACCAGTGACAAAACAGGATCATCTTCAATCTTTGATGGAAATCCGTACGTTTCATTGCGGCCATTGATTACAACTACTTCATCATAGCCCAGTCCTTTTGACGCATGTGCTGTCATAAAAGTAATATTCATCTGCGGATATTTTACCGATTTAACCTTTGATCCCCGGTTAACATATTCATACATACCGGTCCTGGTCAGACGCTGACCATCGAAGCCAAATCTCCCTAACAGCAATATTTTTAAACTATATGGATCTTTTCCATCTTGTTTTGCATATTTTATAATCTGTTCCAATGATGTCTGCACAGCATACGCAATTGCATAATCCGCCCCACTTCTTCTGTGCGCATTCGGCGATTTCATTGTACTGTCATATGTATAAATAATTACAGGATTTTCAATATGCTTTGGCGAAATAAGGGATTTACGAATCTGTGAAGTATTTTTCTGAATAAAATTTCCTGCTATATCAATGACTTCCTGCGAATTACGATATGTATGGACAATTTTCATCAGTCTGGCATATCCCATTTTTTCTTCAAACTTTGTAAAAAGGGTGATATCCGAACCACTGAATGCATAAATGGATTGCCAGTCATCACCGACCGCCATAACCTTCGCAGATGTCACCTCCGAAAAAGCTTTAACCAGATCAAATCTCTGCCGCGAAATATCCTGATATTCATCAACAATCAGATATTTAAAATCCAGTTTCTGTTTCATTTCTTTTACATTATTTAAAACACGTGCAGACTCATTGATCATATCCTCAAAATCGACTGCATGATTTTCAATCAGCCACTTTTTGTATTCCAGATAACATGCCTGGCTGATCTCCAGAAATAATTTTGTTCTTACATTATCTGTTTTTTGATTCAATACCGCAAAGTCATCTTCATCATATCCGTTTACTTTGAAATTTCGAATAAAATTCGATACCAGTATAATCAATCTCTTAATGTATCTGTTTTCTTCCGAAGATACCAGTTTCTTCGCCACCTCCTCATCAGAGCGGCGTTTCAGCTCAATTCCATGCTGACGCAGTTTCTCTTCCAGATGTGCAGAGATACTTCGTCCGTCTTTATAAGAAGAAAATGTATAAATAAGCGTTGTTCCATGTTTTTTATGAAAAAGGATTTTATCATTTACTGCCTTTTTGTACATGTTCAACTGTTCTTCAGTATAAAGCGAATTTTGACCATCTTCTGTAATTCCAAAATGTTCAACATATATCTCCTGTCCATTCTGACGAATGATAAAATCGGGAGTGTACGGTTTACGGGACAGCATAATATTATATTTATATACAGGTTCGTACTCGTAATCAATATTATTAAGATAGAAAAAATTAGCAATCTCTACTTCCTGATAAGAACGTACTACTTCATTCTGAATCGTTACTTTATTTCGCGTTTTACGATCAATTACTTCTGTCCGAAAATCTTCAAGTTCACTTCGCATGGTCGCATAGTTTGCATGTGCCATATGATTAAAAAAGTCATTAATATCGTCCCCTTCATAAGGCGCATCAAAATATGACGCAAAAAATAATACCAGTTTCTTTACCATAACCGGCTCTCGCAAAATTTTATCTTTCAGATATCGCTGTATACAACAAAACAGTTTATTAGAATCTACAATATTAAGATTCTGGGGATCATTCTTATGAAGTATCGCGTTTCCTGCGGAATGAAAGGTTGCAATCGGACAGGGAATATTTAAGTCTCTGTTAATTCGTTCCCGCAGCTCATTCACTGCTTTATTTGTGAAAGAAATCATTAAAATCTGCGACGGATCAATATGTTGTTTCTCCACCAGATATTTAACCTTTGCCGCGACAGTTGTTGTTTTTCCCGCACCAGCTCCGGCAACGACCAGCCCATAATCTTCATCAGAGAGAATTACCTCTCTCTGATTTTCATCCAGACAAATATCAGGGTCTATGTCTTTCAGAATATTATCCAGATACTCTTTTTCTTCGTTTTTCTTTCTTGAAAGATAATTCTCATTTATATTATCCACAAAAGATACAATATTTTCATAATTTGTGCAGAGCTCACGCACATTCTCCGGAGACAGTCCGTTTTTACTGCAAAACTCCACCAGCATATCCGCCTCGTCCATCTTTCGCATAAATGAAACTGTTTCTGCATATTCTCTGACCTGCTCGTAGTATTCACTTCTTGCAATATAGTGGTCGCTTTCCTGCAGTTTTTGCAAAACTCCCTCTAATTCTTTAAGGCTCTGAGCTTCCTTTGATTTTGATACGGATGTGTTCGCAGTAGTTTCCGCCTCTTTTTTCTTTTTGAATATTGCATCAAAAAACTTCATAGCTGGTCTCCTGATTTTTATCTTTCTTACTCAAATTATAAGCGGTTTTTCTTGTCAAATCAATCTTTTTCATCTGACTCTGGAAGATGTATGATCTGAAAGGTTGCTGTTCACAGGTAATATTCCGCGAGGTGTTTTGTCATGAATATGGCAAAATCCCGAGACATACATGGCAAAATCCCATCACCGAAGGTGATATGGAATGGATTTTGACCAAGTTGCTGTGAACGGAGTGAACAGTAACTCTGAAAGTAAAAAATGTATATGGACAGTCTCATCTCAGCCCTGACTCTTTCATATCTGCTTCCGGCGGCAGCTCATGTCTTTCTTTTCTTACCAATCCGTCAATTGTTGCTCCGAGTCGAATATTTCTCAATGCAAAAGCTACGATCGTCTTCATGTACTTTTCACTTTTATCAGGTAAGATACCTTGTACTCAATATTTTTCGGTTTCTCTGGGTGCTTAATAATTATGATATGTTCCATTCATTACTTTCGGCAAGTAAGAAATAATCAATATGAAAATAACACAAAAGGATGTGCTGCGGTAACTTCTCCATTACCTTGGCACATCCTTTCGTATTATTTATTATTTTTTACTAATCTTCTTAATGACA
>OIEC01000482.1_pt1 | contig 21416 bp, 20 predicted proteins | sample 1604801 | NCBI WGS metagenome assembly OIEC01 (sample SAMN01760940, study PRJEB22395) | human gut metagenome | reverse complement strand
CTTGAAAATGAGGCCCAGAATATCGCTTGTAGTTCCGGAGGGCTGGTAGCAGCAGCTGCGGATATCACAATCCCATTTACGGGGTATGTGGGAATTTCGCAGGTCGCCTGCACCTGTACGGTGGGAACTTTGCCTTCTGGCGTGACAGTGAAGAGCAATACAGCAGCGACCGCTTCCAGAGCCGGATCAGTGGTACTGACCTTTGCCGCCAATGCGACGCTCGGCGGTGCAACCGTTCTGAATGGTACGATAGACCTGACCTTTACCGTGTCCGGGGCATCTGTTGTGAAGAAGTTTGCATGGACAAAATCCAACAAGGGCAGCAACGGAGCCAGCGGTGCCAATGCGATTGTGTTCTCTGTGTATGCGCCGGAAGGCACGGTGGTGATCAACCAGTCCGGCAGCCTTGCACTGGCGGCGGTTGGCTATGACGGCGCTTCGGAGATTACTACAGGAGCTACCTACCAGTGGGCAAAATACACAGGTGGGAAGTGGGAGAATATCAGCGGAGAGACTTCCTCTACCCTGTCTGTATCGGGGGCAGATATCGTAAATATCCAGTCCTACCGCTGTACCATGACTTACAAAGGAAACACCTATGAAGACGTGATCACCGTGGAAGATAAATCCGATCCTTATGTATCGGAGATGCTTTCCATCGGGGGATTTACGGTCAAGAACAATCTCGGCGGTGTGGTGCCTTATGTGATCGTCCGTACCAACCAGAAGGAAGTCGATCCCCTGCTTGGTAGTATCTCGGAGACCGCCCCGTCTAATCCAAAGGAAGGGGACTTCTGGTATCAGGTGGATCACTCCGGCCAGACGGTGGCCTTGATGAAGTATTCCGGCACGGCTTGGGCGGCTGCCACGGAAAAGCAGTCTCTCACCTACACATGGTATGCGCAGGATAAGGATGGCCATGCGGCAGAGTTTGATAAGACCGGGAAGGTGATCTACCTTTCCGCTGCGGACATCGACAGCATCCTGACGCTGCAGTGTGATGTATCAAATTAACTGGAGGTGACCTTTATGGCGCTCATCACCAGCTGTCAGGCCACCTTCCAGAACTTTTCCGGTTATGAGGATGATATTGCTTCCTTGGAGGAAAACATCCGGGAATGCTACTCTGAGATCACAAAGACCTCAGAGCAGATCAACATGTCCGTCCGGGAAGAATTTATTTCCCGCTCGGAATTGGAGACCATCCAGAAGGATTTTGAGACCAGCATTACCCAGAACAGCACGGAGATCCGGATGGATTTCACAGCCATTACGGATGAGATTAAGGAAAACGTCTCTACGAACCAGCTGCTTTTGGAGGAGTATATCCGGTTTAAAGGTGCGCTCATTGAACTGGGAAAAGTCGGGAACGCCTTCACGGCCGAACTATCCAATGAGGAACTGGCCTTTAAGGAGAACGGGCAGAAGATCGCCTATATCTCCAACCAGAGCCTTGTGATTACCAATGCGGAGATCCGCAACAAGCTGTCCCTCGGCAATGAGAGCCGGGGGTGGTTTGATTTTATACCAAGAACCAACGGGAACCTCTCGATCAAGTGGAGAGGCCCGGTTTAAAACGCTGATGATGGGAAGGGGTGAGGACAATGGCATCCAGCGGCAGTTTTTCCGGTTCCATCCGGGACGGCCACTATAAGCTGCGGGTGGACTGGTCGCAGAGCAAGAATGTCTCTGCCAATACGTCTACGGTGACCTGTAAGCTGTATCTGGTCAATGACTGGAGTTTAAATATCAGCGGGCGAAGCGACAATACCTGCACCATTGACGGATCAGCGCAGACGTTTTCTTCTCCGGCGATCAGCAGCACGGGGACACACCTTCTGGGAACCGTGTCGAGAACGGTCAATCATGCCAGCGATGGTGGAAAGTCTTTAACGATTTCCGCAGTGTTCCAGATCCGGGCTACCTTAAGTGGTACGTACTACGGAACGATCACGGCCAGCGCCAATATTACGCTGGACAGTATCCCCCGTGCCTCCAGTGTATCCGCCGGGAACATGACGCTGGGATCTGTCGGGAAGATCAATATCAGTCGTGCTTCCTCGTCCTTTACGCATACGCTGACCTATTCCTTTGGAAATACCAGCGGAACGATTGCGACCAAGACAACGGCAACTTCCGTATCGTGGACACCGTCATTGTCGCTGGCGAACCAGATCCCGAATGCGACCAGTGGTACCTGCACGATTACCTGTACCACCTACAACGGGAATACGAATATCGGCGCCAAGACTTGTACGCTCAGTTTAAGTGTTCCTGCCAGTGTGAAGCCCACGATCTCAAGCCTTTCAGCAGCCCGGATTGACGGGGAAGTACCCAGTGCGTGGGGCATTTATGTACAGACGAAATCGAAGGTCAAGCTGACGATCAACGGGGCGGCGGGAAGCTATGGTTCCACCATCAAGTCCTACTCCATTACGGGCGGCGGGTACAGCGGCTCGGTGTCTACGCTGACCACAGGTTTTCTCAATAATTCCGGCACCATTACTTTTAAAGCAACGGTAACGGATTCCAGAGGACGGGTATCAGCGGAGGCATCCGTTTCCATCACGGTGACTGCTTATTCCCCGCCATATTTCAACTCTTCCCTGTCCCAGCGGTGTTTGAGCAACGGGACGCTGGATGATGACGGGACATACATCCATGCGCTGGTGTCCTTTGGCTATTCCACTTGTGGCGGGAAGAATACCCTAAAAACCTCTGTCCAGTACAAGCAGGTGTCTGCGGAACAGTGGACGGACGCCGGGGTAACCTTTGCCGCCAATACGGTCTTCACCTACGGCAAAGGGCAGATCTCTACGGAGACCTCCTATGATGTGCGGTACACACTGGAAGATGCTTTTTCCAGCATCTCCGTGCAGGAAATCGTCTCCACAGCTGCTGTGGTCATGGACTTTAAGAGTGGCGGTAAAGGCGTGGCGATTGGGAAAGTCTCAGAAAGCGATAACACCTTTGAGGTGGCCGAGAACTGGGATGTGAAGGTCTATGGGATGCTTCTGAAAGAATACATCCAGCAGTTCGCAAAAACGATGTATCCGGTAGGCAGTATCTATTTAAGCGTCAGTTCCACCAATCCTTCCACGTATTTTGGTGGAACATGGGTGGCTTGGGGCAGCGGCAGGGTGCCGGTAGGAATTAACACATCGGATAGCAACTTTAATGCGGTGGAGAAAACAGGTGGAGCATCGGCCGTCACACTGACTGCCAGCCAGATGCCAAGCCATACGCATACGTTTACCGGAAGTTCTACCACGACCAACAGTGCAGGCGGTCATACGCACAATATTGGACGGGATACAGACGGCGGTTCAGGTAGCAGCCGATATACCGTTCATAAGGCAGGGGCATCCGGCGCACAAGGGACTTCGCCGACCAGCAGTGCCGGAGCGCACACCCATACCCTGACACCAAAAGGGAAGAATGCGAATACGGGAGGTGGCGGCTCCCATACCAACCTGCAGCCCTATATTGTCTGCTATATGTGGAAGCGGACAGCATAATTTTATATTTTCTGGAAATCAGCGACTACTCTTCGGGGCAGCCGCTTTTTTCATACCAAAATTTCAAAGGAGGAACGCACCATGAAAGAATTCTGGAACACTATCCAACTCATCTTTTCCGCTGTGGGCGGCTGGCTGGGGTATTTCCTTGGCGGCTGTGATGGCTTGCTTTATGCCCTGATTGCCTTCGTGGTAATTGACTATCTCACGGGTGTGATGTGCGCCATCATCAACCGGGAGTTATCCAGCGCAGTCGGTTTTAAGGGGATCTTCCGCAAAGTGCTGATCTTCCTGCTTGTCGGGATTGCGAACATCATTGATGTGCAGGTGATTGGTACGGGAGCAGTTTTACGGACAGCGGTGATCTTCTTCTACATTTCCAATGAAGGCGTGAGCCTGCTGGAGAATGCGGGACATCTGGGACTCCCCATCCCGGAGAAGATCAAAACGGTATTAGAGCAGCTCCATGACAGAGCAGAAAAAGAGGAGGAAAAATAATATGGCTTACACAAACAGTTCATTAGTATCTTACACAAAACTTAGTCCAAACCATTCCGGGCAGAGGACACATTCCATTGACCGGATCACGCCTCATTGCGTGGTCGGCCAGCTGACGGCGGAGAGCATCTGCGGATGCTTTACCAGTCCGTCCAGAGAAGCCAGCTGTAACTACGGCATTGGGAAAGACGGAAAGATCGCCCTTTGCGTGGAGGAGAAAAATCGTTCTTGGTGTTCTTCCAGCAGCGCCAACGACCAGAGGGCGGTTACCATTGAGTGCGCCAGTGACTTAAATCATCCCTATGCAATGACCACCGCCGTTTACAATTCCCTTGTGAAATTGTGTACGGACATCTGCAAGCGGAATGGAAAGAAGAAACTGCTCTGGCTGGGGGATAAGAATAAGACCCTGAATTACTCCCCGAAGTCCGATGAGATGGTGATTACCGTCCACCGCTGGTTTGCGAACAAGTCCTGTCCGGGGGACTGGCTGTATTCCCGACTTGGGGATCTGGCCTCCAAGGTAACGGCCGCACTGGGAGGTTCTTCCTCCGGTTCCACAGGATCGGTCTTATACCGTGTCCGCAAAAGCTGGTCGGACGCCAAGAGCCAGAAGGGGGCTTTCAACAATCTGGATAACGCCAAGAGATGCGCTGACTCCAATGCTGGGTATTCTGTATTCGATGAGAGCGGGAAGGTAGTTTACACTGGAAAGCAGACTAGTTCTGGAAGTTCCACTGGTTCCTTTTTGGTACAGGTAACAGCAACCGATCTGAATATCCGCAAAGGCCCCGGCACGAATTATGCCAAGACTGGGAAGTATACCGGGAAAGGTGTATTTACGATTACCGAGGTCAAATCCGGTACGGGTTCTACTGCGGGTTGGGGTAAACTTAAGAGCGGCGCTGGCTGGATTTCCCTTGACTATGCAAAGAGAATTTGATGATTTGCCCGGTGGCGAAAGCTGCCGGGCGCTCTTTTTTACGGAAAAAAGTTCTGCGAGAAATAGCGCCGCTATTGCTTGACTAATCGGCGGTTTAGAGTGATATATAGACTACCCTAAACGAAGGAGGTACGCAGGGTGCAGATAAAAGTGATCCATCCATCGGTAGAAAGAGAACTGGAGCGTAAGAAGGTTTGCGCTTATGTGCGTGTTTCTACGGATAGCGATGAACAGGAAGATTCCTATGAGAATCAGATACGTTATTACAAAGACAAAATTGAAAGCAATCCTGACTGGAAGTTTGTTGGCATTTACTCTGATTTGGGGATTTCCGGTTATAAGGAGAAGCGTCCCGGTTTCATGAATATGATCAAAGATGCTAGAAACGGCCGTATTGATCTTATTCTTGTAAAAAGCGTATCACGGTTTGCAAGGAATACGGAGACAGTTTTGAAATATTCACGGGAATTGAAGCGACTTGGTGTAGGCATCTATTTTGAACTGCAGAAGATCAACACGCTTTCTGGAGAGGGTGAATTACTCCTGACAATTCTGGCAGCATTTGCACAGGCGGAGAGTGAGAGCAATTCCGGCAATGTGAGCATGAGTATCCGGAGAAAATTTGAAAAGGGAGAATTGAACTTTCCAATTTCAAAGATCTATGGATATACGGAGGACGCAGACGGCAATCCAATTATTGATGAGGAGAAAGCGAAAATTGTTCGCTTGATTTTTGATCTTGCAGAGAAAGGAATCTGGGTGACAAAAATAGCGGGGTATCTTAATAAGAAACAGATTCCCGGAATAGCTGCAGAAAAATGGAACTTCGGGCAAATTGGAAAAATGCTGCGGCAGGAAGCTTATATGGGAGACCGTATTTTACAGAAAACCTATCGGGACAGCCGCCGCCGGACGAGAAAGAATAAAGGACAAGCGGATCAGTGGTATGTAAAAGACACACATCCTGCAATCGTTACCAGAGAACAATGGTATCGGGTGCAGGATATTTTATTGGAAAGAAATAAGGAACTTTACGATGCCACGCCGATTAGCGAGGAAAAAAATCTCAGTACGCACAGCGCTTATTCCCTGTCTGGAAAGCTTTATTGCCCATATTGCGGAAGAGTATTGATGCATCGTTGGGAAGGGAAAAAACGCTATGAGAACTGGGTGTGCGGTCTGCACAGGAAGGTATCAAAAGACGCTTGTCCGGGGATTTGCATTCCGAACCGGATCGCCAGCAGCTGGGGCGAATTGAAAGAGCCAATGACGGTTCTGAAATATACGGATGAATATGGGATGGAGCGGTTCACCGCTATTCCAAAAGTGGAATACGAGGCTTCTGAAGATTGCCCGTATGAGGTTGTCAAGCCAGAACCAAAGCCGGAAAGGCCGAAGAAACCTTCCTATAAAAAGACTCCGAAGCCAGACACGCCTCGCTACACTCGGACTGTTTATCCCTTGAGCGGCAAATTATTCTGTCCGAACTGTGGAAAGGTACTTACCCATAAATGGAATAAGGGCGTGGAGTATTGGGTTTGTTCTACAAACCGGAATAAACACCGGACAGAGAATTTTGAGAAATGCAAGGGTATGTATTTCCCTGCGGAAGCCGCTAAAGATTGGGGAGAGATCAATGAGCCGTTAACGGTCATTGCATATAAAAATGAATATGGACACCGCCTGTATACGGCGATGCCGAAAGAAGAATATGAGCGGTCTTCAGACTGCCCTTACAGAAAGGAAGATTGAGATGGCAAGAGAAATCGTACACATCCCGGCCAAGCCACGTGTTGTCGGGACAAAAGCAACAGCGCAGAAGAAAATTCGAGTTGCAGCATACTGCAGGGTATCCAGTGAGCAGGACGAGCAGTTAAATTCTTTTGAAAATCAGGTGAATTATTATGAAGAATACATTTCGAACCACCCAGACTATGAACTGGCTGGAATCTATGCTGATGAAGGTATTTCTGGAACCAGCACCAAAAGACGAGAGGAGTTCAATCGTATGATTGCAGACTGCGAGGCTGGCCTGATCGACATGGTGATCACGAAGTCCATCAGCCGATTTGCCAGAAACACGCAGGACTGCCTGATGTACTCACGGAGACTGAAAGACTTAGGAATTGGGATTCGGTTTGAAAAAGAAAATATCAATACGATGGATTCCACAGGAGAATTGCTTTTTACGATTCTGTCCTCCCTTGCGCAGGATGAGAGTCGAAGCATTTCTGAGAACTGCCAGTGGGGCATTCGATCGCTTTTTAAGAGAGGCATCCATCATCTCAACACGAATCGTTTTTACGGCTATGATTCCGATGAAAATGGCAAACTGATCATAAATCCTGAGCAGGCCAAAGTTGTAAAATGGCTTTATGAATCCTTTATGAATGGTGTAAATCCAGACGTTCTTGTGAAGACTCTAAATGATAAGAAAGTTCCTACCTGCATGGGAGGAGATTATAAGTGGACTTGCAACCAAGTTAAGAGTATTCTTCGCAATGAGAAGCATATGGGAGACGTGATTCTACAGAAAACGTATACGCCAGATTTTCTGACTCATAAATCTGTGAAGAATGAAGGTCAGCTGCCACAGTATTATATCAAAGAAGACCATGAGCCTATTGTTAGTCGGAAACTTTGGAAAGCGGTACAGTTGGAACTGGAACGGCGGCAGGAATATATGAAGCAGTATCATCTAAAAACGATGGGACAATACACAGATGAAAATCCGTTAAGTCATAGGGTGATCTGCGGGATTTGCGGGCATACTTTCACAAGAAAAACGAAAACAAGAATTGAAGGCCGCTTCAAGGTCTGGCAATGCGGACAGTATTATGCTAAAAAAGGAGAGCATCTTTGTGATGGCCGAATCATCAGAGAAGACAAGATATATGCAGCTTTCGACATCGCTTGGAACCATATCGTGGAAGATCGGCCGAGAAAAGAACGAATTTGGCAAAAGCAGATCAACCATGGGAATGAATTAGAGGCTTTTCGAGCAGAACAGTTCATGAAACTGACCGAAGGCGATGGCAGAATCAAAACCGGAAAAGAACTGGTAAGTATAGTTCTTAGCCATTGCGTGTATGAAGAAAATGGATATTTGACATTTTACTTTCTGGATGGGAGTCATGTGAAGATTAAGCCATAAAATATTTCGCCCACCTATTGTCTGGAATAAGTGGGCGAATAATCATCTATAATGTTAGTTTAATTTCTCGAATCCAGCAGTGCGAGCGAAAAGATGACACTGTCGATTCCAAGTATCAGTAAGTAAATTGCTATGATGTAGCTTGCGGACAGGAAAGATAATACAGGATTCAGGATCATCATGAATCCCAGAATTAAACCAATAATATTTACGACCATCGTAAAATAGTAATATCCGTTGCCACATGTTAAGCGTACAAATGGCAGATGGGATAACCTGCCAATACAGTGCATAATAAACCAAATCGGGAACAGGATCAAAAGTGCCCATTCTCCGGCCACAATATTAAACAGAATAAACACACCAGCAATCACACTGATGATTCCTGAGACCAGCGAGATGGCTGGCGCAAAACCGGTGCGCTGCTCCAGTTTCACGTAATATACAATATCCATGATACCGGTTACCAGTGCAAAAATACCATAAATAAGTGTCGCACCTTCCAAAGCGGCCGCTGGCCGGATAAATGTATAAATACCTAAAATAATTAACAGGACACCAACGATAAGTTCACCCCATCCAACTGCTTTCCTGTTTCTCATAAGTCATTACTCCTTCCGCTCTGATAGAGTTCAAAAGGCTCCTGTGAGAGGAACACCTTTGTCTCTCGCAAGAGCCTTTGTTAATCTATTTAAAACTTCCTTTAAAAGAGGGGGAAAGGTTTAACCCTCGATGGCAATATGCTTATTATCTTCAACGGCTTTCTGCTCTGCTTTCTTTGGAATGGAAAGTTTCAAAATACCGTTTTCATATTTAGCCTTTACTTCATCCTGAGTAACGCCATCACCAACATAGAAACTTCTGCTCATAGCACCGGCATAACGTTCTTTCCGGATATATTTACCTTTCTTATCTTTTTCGTCTTTATCCAGACCTTTCGCTGCGGAAATGGTAAGATAACCGTCTTCCAGAGTTGCGTTAATTTCGTCCTTCTTGAATCCCGGCAGATCAATGTCCACTTCATAGCTGTCATCTGTTTCTTTGACATCTGTCTTCATCATGTTCTTTGCATGTTTTCCATACAGAGGATTTTTCTTACCGAAGAAGTACCGGTCAAAATCATCAAATGAATCCATCCAATCATCAAACAAATTTTCTCCAAAAACGCTAGGCATTAACATAAGTCATATCTCCTTTCAAAGATCATATGTTGCAAGTTATTAGCACGATCGGAGAAATCCGAGGTGTCGAGTTTCTTTTGGAACATCCGTTGAAGGATAACCTTTTAATCTGAGGTCTTATCTTTTACTTTTTATCCCTCTTCCTTTGTTCTGATTATGTTATAACACCGATTATTAGCACTGTCAATAGGCGAGTGCTAATTTCACAAATTATTCACATTTACTTTCTTTTTGGATTTGCATAGAAAATTTATATCCACTATTTTCAGATATCTCTTGCCGATAGATATCCCGTGAATGCAAATAATGATAATAAATCAGGCTATAAATACCTGCTGTCTGACAAATGCTTTCTCTACGAAGAGTGGCGAAAGAACTTGACTTATTCTTCCTACAGAGTGATTACTACTATAAGAAAGGAGTGGTTACTTTTGTTAGATAGAATTCAGAAAAGGCAAATAGAAGACCTACGACAGAAGGGAGTGGGATATAAAACGATAGCTGCAGAATTAAATCTTTCCAGAGATGTCGTTCGCAACTATTGTAAAGCAGCCGGGATGGACGGATATGGCAAAGATTACGTGGATAAACAATATTGTAAATATTGCCATAAAGAATTAAAACAGCCGAAAACAGGCAGAAAGAAAAAGTTTTGTTCAGCAACTTGCAAAGTAGAATGGGAGAAATTACATCCTACTCTATACTCTCATGTATGCCAATATTGTGGAAAAGAATTTCAAAGTCTCGCTTCTAAAGCTAAATATTGCTGCCGTGAATGCTATGTACATGATCGCTTTTGGAAGAAAGAGGATTTGACGAGAATTCTTGGTGAGTTGGAAAATGGAAAAATCCCGGAATTAATTCCTTTGTGGATTCAAGAAGTTATAGCTAAGGATTATCTCAATCGCAAATGAGTTATTGCCCATAGCCTAAATTAATGGTAGACTATGGGCGTTTTTCAATTCTTATCGTACCCCAATACTAAAAAGAGAAAAAATACATACACATTATTATAGAAGAAACGGCTTCATCTTTTCTACGATAATACTCTATTTAACAGGCATTGAAGGACTGATCGAGCTGTTACAGACGGGGGTAGAAATGTAAAGATGGGGGTAATTCTCTGCTTTTTCATGTACATAGCAATTTGGAGGGGTGAGAAAATAAATGTAACATTCACATATTTTTTGCAAAATTTTCTTGTGATAAATTTTATCTTAGGTTCACTGAGTCGGGATCCCTGATTACAGCAGACATGGCTCTTGAACAAGGAAGAGACATTTATGCTCTCCCGGGGATGGTGACAGAGCCGCTGAGCTGTGGTTGTAACCGCCTGATCCGGCAGGGAGCAGGGATTCTTTTGAATGAAGAAGATTTGCTGGAAGAACTGGTTATAAAAGGGCTGCTAAAGAAGAAAATCGCAATTATATCAGACACGAAAAATAAAATAAAGCTTGAAACGAAAGAAAATTTGGTGTATAGTAAGCTCGGTTTGTATCCGCGGGGGCTGGATGATTTACAGAGAGAAACCGGACTTACTCCACAGGAGGTGATGGGAATCTGTGTATCTCTTCAGTTGAAAGGATGCATTCAGGAAAGATCAAAAAATTATTATGTCAGAGCTAAATGATCTGACACTGTTAATATGGAGGAATATAATATATGGCACGTTATCTTGTGATTGTAGAGTCACCGACAAAAGTGAAGACCATAAAGAAATTTCTCGGCAGCAATTACGTGGTAATGGCATCAAACGGACATGTAAGAGATTTGCCGAAAAGTCAGATGGGAGTAGACCTGGAGCATGACTTTGAGCCGAAATACATTACAATCAGAGGAAAAGGTGAGATCCTTGCAGGACTTAGAAAAGAAGTAAAAAAAGCAGATAAGATTTATCTTGCAACTGACCCGGACCGCGAAGGAGAAGCAATTTCCTGGCACTTGATGAAAGCACTTAAACTGGAAGGAAAGAAAGTATACCGGATCAGCTTTAACGAGATCACTAAAAGTGCGGTAAAGGCATCCCTGAAAAATGCACGTGATATCGACATGGATCTGGTAGATGCGCAGCAGGCGCGTCGTGTGCTGGATCGTATCGTGGGATATAAGATCAGTCCGGTTCTCTGGGCAAAAGTAAAAAGAGGACTTAGTGCCGGTCGTGTGCAGTCTGTGGCACTTCGCATCATTGCAGACCGGGAAGATGAGATCGCAGCGTTTATTCCGGAAGAATACTGGTCACTGGACGCCAATTTCAAGGTAAAGGGAGAAAAGAAGCCTCTTACAGCAAAATTCTATGGAACAAAGGATGAGAAGATCACCATCCATAACGAAGAAGAACTGCATAAGATTCTTGCAGATCTGGAAGAAGCAGAATATGAAGTGGTCGATGTAAAACGCGGAGAGAGAAGTAAAAAAGCACCGCTTCCGTTTACGACTAGTACCCTTCAGCAGGAGGCATCCAAAGCACTGAATTTTGCAACTTCAAAGACGATGCGTATCGCACAGCAGCTTTATGAAGGTGTGGATATTAAAGGAAGTGGAACGGTTGGTCTGATCACTTACCTGCGTACGGATTCGACCCGTATTTCTGAGGAGGCGGATGCAAATGCAAGAGCCTATGTTGGAAAAGCCTACGGAGAAGAGTATGTGGCAGAGACTACATCGGAACAGAAGCAGAAAAATGACGGGAAAAATATTCAGGATGCACACGAAGCCATCCGCCCGTCAGATGTTACCCGTGTTCCGGCAGAAATCAAAGAATCTCTTACAAGAGACCAGTTCCGTCTGTATCAGCTGATCTGGAAGCGTTTTGTGGCGAGCAGAATGCAGCCGGCAAAATATGAGACAACTTCTGTTAAAATTGGAGCAGATGATTACCGTTTTACGGTATCGGCATCTAAGATTATATTTGAAGGTTTCCGTCTGGCATATGTGGAAAGCGATGAGGAAAAACAGAGTGGAAATGTAATGGTCAATAGTATCGATAAAGATTCAGAACTGACGAAAGAATCCTTTGACTATAAGCAGCATTTCACACAGCCACCTGCACATTACACCGAGGCATCTCTTGTAAAGACACTGGAAGAACTTGGAATCGGACGTCCGAGTACCTATGCACCAACAATCTCTACGATCATTACAAGAAGATACGTTGCAAAAGAGAACAAGAATCTTTATATGACAGAGCTTGGTGAAGTGGTCAATAATATTATGAAGCAGTCTTTCGCAAGCATTGTTGATGTCAACTTTACCGCTTATATGGAAGGACTTCTGGATATGATCGCAGAAGGAAAGGTAGAGTGGAAATCGGTTATCAGCAATTTCTATCCGGATCTGAAAGAAGCGGTTGAAAAAGCAGAAAAAGAGCTGGAAACAGTTAAAATCGAGGATGAGGTAACCGATGTAGTCTGCGAAGAATGTGGAAGAAATATGGTTATCAAATACGGTCCCCATGGAAAGTTCCTTGCATGTCCCGGATTCCCGGAATGCCGCAACACCAAACCGTATCTGGAGAAAATCGGAGTTGCCTGCCCGAAATGTGGAAAAGACATTGTATTGCGCAAGACAAAGAAAGGCAGACGTTATTATGGATGTGAGGATAATCCGGAATGTGATTTTATGTCATGGCAGAAGCCGTCAGAAGAAAAATGTCCGAAATGCGGAAGTTATATGGTAGAAAAGGGAAATAAACTTGTCTGCGGTAATGAACAGTGTGGGTTTGTTAAAAATAAAGAGAAAGATGAAAAATAAATCAAATTTCATTGAACTATTCAGAATTGTATGATAATATATTTGTGTACACATTTTTTTGACTAATTTGTGTGCATAATTTCAACAATATTTCATATTCATGAAAAATGCGACCGGAAACGCACATTTTTAATAAAAATATATGGAGGCAGATATGAGCGTACAACTATTGGATAAAACAAGAAAAATTAACAAACTGTTGCACAATAATAATTCAAGCAAAGTTGTGTTTACAGATATCTGTGAAGTTCTGACAGAGATTCTGGCATCGAATGTACTGGTAGTCAGTAAGAAAGGAAAGGTACTCGGTGTCAGCACATGCGAAGGAGTCCCGGAGATCCATGAGCTTTTGCAGGACGAAGTGGGAGAACATATTGATCCGATGTTAAATGAACGTCTTCTAAGTATTCTTTCCACAAAAGAGAATGTTAATCTGCAGACACTTGGATTTACAGCTGATGTATCCCAGGGATATCAGGCGATCATTACTCCGATCAACATTGCAGGAGAGAGACTTGGAACTTTGTTTTTATACAGAAAAGAGTCCATGTACGAAATTGATGACATCATTTTGAGTGAGTACGGAACCACTGTCGTGGGACTTGAGATGCTCCGCTCTGTTAATGAAGAGAGTGCAGAAGAGACCAGAAAAGAACAGATCGTACAATCTGCGATCAGCACCCTTTCTTTCTCTGAGCTGGAAGCAATCATCCATATTTTTGATGAACTTAACGGAATGGAAGGGATTCTGGTGGCAAGCAAGATTGCAGACCGTGTGGGAATCACCCGTTCTGTAATTGTCAATGCACTCCGCAAATTTGAGAGTGCGGGTGTGATCGAATCCCGTTCATCCGGTATGAAAGGAACTTACATCAAGGTTGTGAATGATTACGTGTTCAAAGAACTGGATAAGATCAAAAAAGAAAAAATGAATTAAGGATAAAAGTAAAAGAGGGGTATCAGACAAATCTGATGCCCTTTTCTTTAACGGGGAATTATATTTGTAAAAAGGAGAGAAGAGAGCATGTATGATGGAGATAAAGCTGTACTTACGATGGTACAGTATCTGAAAGAAGATAAGGAAAAAGATGAGAATATTTATGAGGCAACAGTCATAGAATATCAGAAGGAGATGGAGCAGGTACATCTGATCCTGCGATCAGGCAGTCTTTCTGATATTTCACTGGATGCAGTATATGAATGCCGGATCCGGACGATCACTTGTGAGACTGTGTGTACAGGGATGATAAAGGAGCGTTATGAGAACCGTGCAGGTATGATTCTGGTCCTGCAGGTGACGAATGGATTTTATGAAATAAATCTAAAGTAATTATAAAATTCAAAATCGAATGTTGACAAAAAAGAAAGAGAGTGCTATCTTATACCTAGAAAGTTTTTAGCACTCGATTTTATTGAGTGCTAACAAGATAGAGTTAGGAGGAATTATAATGAAATTAGAACCATTAGCTGACAGAGTTGTATTAAAACAGTTAGTTGCAGAGGAGACTACCAAATCAGGAATCGTACTTCCTGGACAGTCAAAGGAAAAACCACAGCAGGCAGAAGTTGTTGCTGTAGGACCTGGCGGAGTTGTTGATGGAAAAGAAGTTACGATGAATGTTTCAGTAGGTGATAAAGTTATCTATTCCAAATATGCAGGTACAGAAGTAGAACTCGATGATGAAGAATACATCATTGTAAAACAGAATGATATTCTTGCAGTGATCAGATAATCCGGCAGGATATCATATACAGATAAAAATCAGATTTTCAGATCAGAACAGAATTTTATTTTTAAGAATCAGGAGTGATAGAAATGGCAAAGGAAATTAAATACGGAGCAGACGCAAGAAAGGCACTGGAAGCAGGTGTCAACAAACTTGCTGATACAGTAAGAGTAACAATCGGACCAAAAGGAAGAAACGTAGTTCTGGATAAATCATTCGGAGCACCGCTTATCACAAATGACGGTGTAACAATCGCAAAAGAAATCGAACTGGAAGATGCATTTGAAAATATGGGAGCACAGCTGATCCGTGAAGTTGCATCTAAGACCAACGATGTTGCAGGTGATGGTACAACAACAGCAACTGTTCTTGCACAGGCTATGGTACACGAAGGAATGAAGAACCTGGAAGCAGGTGCAAACCCGATCGTATTAAGAAAAGGTATGAAGAAAGCAACAGACTGTGCTGTAGAAGCTATCAAGAAGATGAGTAGCAAAGTTACAGGAAGAGAGCAGATCGCAAGAGTAGCAGCTATCTCAGCAAGTGATGACAGTGTTGGTGAGATGGTAGCAGAAGCTATGGATAAAGTTTCCAACGATGGCGTTATCACAATTGAAGAGTCAAAGACAATGAAGACAGAGCTTGACCTTGTAGAAGGTATGCAATTCGACCGTGGATATATTTCAGCATATATGTGCACTGATATGGAAAAGATGGAAGCAAATCTTGACGATCCATATATCCTGATCACAGACAAGAAGATTTCTAATATTCAGGAAATCCTTCCACTGCTGGAACAGATCGTACAGTCAGGAGCAAAACTTCTTATCGTAGCAGAAGATATCGAAGGAGAAGCTCTTACAACTCTGATCGTCAACAAACTGCGTGGAACATTCAATGTAGTTGCAGTAAAAGCACCTGGATATGGTGACAGAAGAAAAGCTATGCTGGAAGATATTGCAATCTTAACAGGCGGACAGGTAATCTCAGAAGAACTTGGTCTGGAACTGAAAGATACAACAATGGCACAGCTTGGACGTGCAAAATCTGTAAAAGTTCAGAAAGAGAATACAGTCATCGTTGATGGTATGGGCGATAAGGCTGCTCTGGAAGCCAGAATCGGACAGATTAAAGCTCAGATCGAAGAGACAACATCTGATTTTGATAAAGAAAAACTTCAGGAAAGACTTGCAAAACTCGCCGGCGGAGTTGCAGTTATCCGTGTAGGTGCTGCTACTGAGACAGAGATGAAAGAAGCAAAACTCCGTATGGAAGATGCTCTTAATGCAACAAGAGCAGCAGTAGAAGAAGGAATCATTGCAGGTGGTGGATCAGCATACATCCATGCATCAAAAGAAGTTGCCAAACTTGCAGAAACTCTGGAAGGTGATGAAAAGACAGGGGCAAAAGTAGTCCTCAAAGCTCTGGAAGCACCATTATTCCACATTTCAGCTAACGCAGGTCTTGAAGGCGCAGTTATCATCAACAAGGTAAGAGAAGCTGAACCGGGAAATGGCTTTGATGCTTACAATGAAGAATATGTAGATATGGTGAAAGCAGGTATCCTTGATCCTGCAAAAGTAACAAGAAGCGCACTGCAGAACGCTACAAGTGTTGCATCTACACTCCTTACAACAGAATCCGTTGTTGCTAACATCAAAGAAGATGCACCGGCTATGCCGGCAGGCGGAGCTCCGGGAATGGGCATGATGTAAGCTAAAAATATGATTTTTAGAAAACTCCTCAGAAGAGGAGTTTTCTTTTTATTATAAAAGTGTTACAATAGTTCTAATATATAAATTTGGAGGTTAGGATATGGGTGATTTTTACACAGAACAGCTGGTGAAGAGGCAGAAAGCATCTTCGACGACGCTGATCAAAGCAATACTTATCATACTTACTGTTCTGTCGGTCGTACTTATATTTATGATCCCATTCGGAATAATTGGTCCGGTGATCATGATCGCACTGGATGTTTTTTTGTTCCGGAGTATGGATGTTGAATATGAGTATTTATTTGTGAATGGGAGTCTTGATATTGATAAGATTATGGCAAAATCCCGTCGGAAAAATATGTTTTCCATGGAGATGACGGATCTTGAGATGATGGCACCTTCCGGTTCGCCGGAACTCAGACCTTATCAAGGGCTGAAAGGAACCGATTACAGTTCAGGTATGCCGGGGGCAGATACATATGAGCTGATCGTTGTAAATAACGGGGAAAAGAAAAAAATTATTTTTGAGCCAAATAAGGCAGTTTGTGAAGGACTGAAGATGCTGGCACCAAGAAAAGTATTTTGCAAATAATTCCCGAAAGACGTGCAGAAAAGCTTGCAGGTTCCGGGGTACAATTGCATCCAGAAAGACGGTTACGTAAAATTATCAGTGATCTGTAGAAATGTGATTGTCACGGACGGACGAATGTACTCGATAAAGGACTTGACATAGCATAGATTTATGCGTTATCATAGCAGATAATCAAAATTACAGACGAGAGAGAAAGGAAGAAAAATCATGGGAAAGATTATTGGAGAAGGAATCACCTTCGATGATGTACTTCTGGTACCTTCTTATTCAGAAGTAATTCCAAATCAGGTTGATTTATCAACTTATCTTACAAAGGGCATTAAGCTTAACATACCGATGATGAGTGCGGGAATGGATACTGTTACCGAACATCGTATGGCGATCGCTATGGCACGCCAGGGAGGTATCGGTATTATTCACAAGAATATGTCGATTGAACAGCAGGCAGAAGAAGTAGACAAGGTTAAGCGTTCTGAGAATGGTGTCATTACAGATCCATTCTATCTGTCGCCGGAGCATACACTGGCAGATGCTAATGAACTGATGGCGAAGTTCCGTATTTCCGGAGTTCCGATCACAGAGGGAAGAAAGCTGGTAGGTATCATTACGAACCGTGACCTCAAGTTTGAAGAAGATTTCTCCAAGAAGATCAAAGAATCCATGACAAGCGAAGGTCTTGTAACAGCACAGGAAGGTATCACCCTGGAAGAAGCAAAGAAGATCCTCGCAAAAGCAAGAAAAGAAAAACTTCCAATCGTAGACAAAGATTTTAACTTAAAAGGTCTGATCACAATTAAAGATATTGAGAAACAGATCAAATACCCACTGTCAGCAAAAGACGCGCAGGGAAGACTTCTGTGTGGTGCAGCGATCGGTATTACAGCGAACTGTCTTGAAAGAGCAGAAGCTCTTGTAAAAGCAAAAGTTGATGTAGTAGTACTTGATTCGGCACACGGACATTCAGCAAATGTACTTCGTACCGTAAGAATGATCAAGGATGCATTCCCGGATCTTCAGGTGATCGCAGGTAACGTTGCAACAGGGGAAGCAACAAAAGCGCTGATCGAGGCAGGTGTTGATGCAGTAAAGGTTGGTATCGGACCTGGATCCATCTGTACAACCCGTATCGTAGCCGGTATCGGTGTACCACAGATCACAGCTGTTATGGACTGCTACGAAGCAGCAAAAGAGTCGGGAATTCCGATTATTGCAGATGGTGGTATTAAGTACTCAGGTGATATGACAAAGGCGATCGCAGCCGGAGCCAACGTATGTATGATGGGAAGTATCTTCGCAGGATGCGATGAGAGCCCGGGAACATTCGAACTCTATCAGGGAAGAAAATACAAAGTATATCGTGGAATGGGATCTATCGCAGCAATGGAGAACGGAAGCAAAGACAGATACTTCCAGACAGATGCGAAGAAGCTTGTACCGGAAGGCGTAGAAGGACGAGTTGCCTATAAAGGATCTGTAGAAGATACTGTATTCCAGTTAATGGGCGGTCTCCGTTCCGGAATGGGTTATTGTGGAGCACCAGACATCGAAACTCTCAAGACAACAGGACGTTTCGTAAAAATTTCTTCCGCATCCCTCAAAGAAAGCCATCCACACGACATTCACATCACAAAAGAAGCACCAAACTACAGCGTAGATGAATAAGATATAAAATTAATCAAGAGAGAAGAATCATTTCCGTAAGAGAGACGATTCTTCTCTCTTACATTATCCAACTATTTTCAAACTTCACCCAAACCTTCAACAGTCAACTGAATCCAGCGGCAATTGTTTTTTCGGAGGGGTACACGTCCCCTTCCGACTACCTTAATAAAAAAATAATAATTTTTTCAACAATTTCTCACCATTTTATGATAGTCTGGATATAGTTGGGATTCCAACAGAAAATTTGCAAAAAACACAAAAGATTGAGATGACGAAATGAACCGAAGAAAGAAGAAAAACACCAGAGCCAACCTGTACAGGGGTGGCGATGGAAAAAGCTATTATGAGGCGAATAAGAGGCGCAGAATGAGCCGTTATATAAAGGTGGGAAGTACGATCCTGATCACACTGCTTCTTGCACTTTCTATTATGAAGATCAGTGGAAGAGGAATCTTTGCACAGAGAGCATACAGTGAGCTTTCTGATGAAGTGATCAGTGCCCAAAAGCCGGATATTGATGTAGAACTGTTAACTGTGAATGAATATTCAAGACCGGGACTTTCAACCAATGAGATTACCGGAATAGTCATTCATTACACTGCCAATCCTGGTTCGACAGCGATGGAGAACAGAGACTATTTTGAGGGACTGAAGGACAGTCACATTACGCAGGCAAGCAGTAATTTTGTAGTAGGACTGGACGGGGAAATCGTACAGTGCGTACCAACCTGGGAGGTTGCATATGCGTCCAATACACGGAATTTTGATACGGTGTCCATTGAGTGCTGTCATCCGGATGAGACCGGAAAGTTCAACGAGGCAACTTATAAGAGCATGGTACAACTTACAGCATGGCTGTGTGAAAAGTTTTCGCTGACAGAAGAAGATGTGATCCGACATTATGATATTACAGGGAAAATCTGTCCGAAATACTTTGTCGAAAATGAAGATGCCTGGAAGCAGTTTAAAAGTGATGTAAAAGCGGTCCTGGATAACGCAAAATAAAAAATATCTATTGATTCACTTCCAAAGTGTCTGCTATAATGTTTTAATACAACGGGCAATTGAAGGCACCCGGAAAGCAGTAGAGTGAGAAACGAGGAATTGATAGATGAACGATTTGGAATTATACCGTGAAGAGCTTGCAAACTGTGATGCGAAGATCACAGAGGCATTAAAAGAAAGATATGCGATCATTGAAAAGATCATGGCATACAAAGAAGAGTATGGTATGCCGATCCTGCAGCCGGAACAGGAAGAAAAGCAGAAGAAGAGACTGATGTTCAGCCTTCACAATGATAAGCACAGAGACGAGATTTATGATGTATTTGAGCGTATCCAGCGCAACAGTAAGAAGATCCAGGCTAGAAAGCTTTTTGATTACAACATTGTCCTGATCGGGTTTATGGGAGCTGGAAAAAGTACGATCTCTGATTATCTTAGCACCATGTTTGCCATGGAAGTGGTTGAGATGGACCAGCTGATTGCAGAACGCGAAGGCATGAGTATTTCCGATATTTTTGAAACCTATGGGGAGGAATACTTCCGTAATATGGAAACCAATCTTCTGATCGAGATGCAGGAGAAGAAGAATGTGATCATTTCCTGTGGTGGTGGTGTGGCAATGCGTGAACGCAATGTCGCAGAGATGAAGAAAAATGGTCGTGTAGTACTCCTTACTGCACATCCACAGACCATTCTTGACCGTGTAAAAGACAGTGACGACAGACCGCTGCTCAATGGACACAAGAATGTAGAATATATCGAGCAGCTGATGGAAGCAAGAAGAGAAAAATACGAGGCGGCTGCAGATATCGTTGTAGATACAGATAACAAGACGGTTCTGCAGATCTGTGAAGATCTGATTCAGAAGCTTCTGGAAATGGATGAGAATCATGTTTAAGACCTTTTATCCGGACGAATATGTAGCGTCCACTTATGTACTGGATTTTGAAAAAATGTATCGGGAAGGCTGTCGTGGACTGGTATTTGACATTGACAATACGCTGGTTCCGCATGGAGCACCGGCAGATGAGAGAGCAATCTGTCTTTTTGACAGGCTGCGCAGCATCGGGTTTGATACATGCCTGATTTCCAATAACCAGGAACCACGTGTAAAGCCTTTTGCCGAAAAGGTGCAGAGCAAGTATGTGTTTAACGCGCATAAGCCTTCCACGAAGAATTATATAAAAGCCATGGAGCTGATGCAAACGGACAGAGGAAACACTGTATTTATCGGAGATCAGCTTTTTACGGATGTGTGGGGAGCGAAGCGTACCGGGATGAAGAGTATTCTGGTGAAGCCGATCAATCCAAAAGAAGAGATCCAGATTGTGCTGAAAAGATATCTGGAGAAGATTGTATTACATTTCTATAAAAAAGAGAACGAAAAGAGAATGTCCTGCAAGTAGGCAGGGCATTTTTTGATAGGAAATTCCGAAGGAACTTCCTATGAAATAAAAGGCACTGCGTGCCAAAGATGTGCACTCGCACGAAGATGAAGAATGTCGCAAGCGACTGCGCTCGGCGCGAAAATGTGCCTTGGCACATTCTTTTTAGTAAAGTAAATAGAAATCCCCCCGGTTCTCATAACGAGAACCGGGGGACATCAGGGGGAATATTATATTTACAAAATCTTATAAGTAGTCATGTTTGGCAAGAACATTCAGGATATTA
>OIEC01000469.1_pt1 | contig 21877 bp, 24 predicted proteins | sample 1604801 | NCBI WGS metagenome assembly OIEC01 (sample SAMN01760940, study PRJEB22395) | human gut metagenome | reverse complement strand
GCGGAGAGTTAGGGATTCGAACCCTAGAAGCCTTTCGGCTTACAGCATTTCGAGTGCTGCACCTTCGACCACTCGGACAACTCTCCATATATGTTATTCCGCTTTCTTTTGAAAAACTTTTCGCAAGAACTGACGGAAAGAACAACAAAATATTTAATTTTCGAACCGAAGAAAACCCCTGAATTTATGGGCTTTTTAAGCGGAGCAAACAGCCAACCTCTCAAAAAATTTCGAGTTTTATGAAGTGCGTGTCAGGGTCAGCCAGTTTCGTGTTAGTTTCTGATAGTTTCGTCCTCGGCGCAAGGCCGCATAAACATTGCATTTTTCGCAGCAAAACCCAGAAAAAGTCAGTGGTTTCGGGGCAAGTTCGAATAAACCGAAAAATGCGCCAAAGCCCGTATTTTTGGAAAGAACTACGGAAAGAACGGAAAGAACTGAGAACATCGAAGCAATACACGGACAGTCACACCGGCAAATAGACTTTGAAAGGTGTATTGTTATGAATGACACAGCCATCAACTGGGACGAGATTCCCGATATTATCACAAAGGATCAGCTTTATCGTATTTGCCATATCAGCAAGTCCACCGCCCGGTATCTTCTGCAAAGCGGAAAGATACCTTGCTATTACACAGGCAAGCAGACACGCTGCTATCAAATCAAAAAGGAAGACGTGATCGCTTATTTGGAGGACCGCAAGGTTTTCCCGGAAGCCTATGCCGCACCGAGGGGGTGGTATAAGGGCTGCTATGAAATCAAACTGGAAATCAATCTCCCGCCGGAAGTCTTGGAAGATATGCACGAGTATTATGCTGACCTGTTCTCACAATACAAAGATGTTCTGACCGCTTTGGAAGTTTGCAAAATCACAGGTTATAGCAAGACCGCTGTCAACAACTGGTGTGCCAACGGAAATCTGAAGTCATTTAAGCGTTACAATGTTAACCACATCCCGAAAATATATCTCATTGAATTTTTCTGCTCTCCCTATTGCCGCTCGGTCACTCGGAAATCCGACTGGCATATCAGGACGCTGAAACACTTTCCGTCTTGGAGAAGTCAGAAACAGTCACAGGGAGGTGCCAAGTAATGGCGAACTTCTTAGAAGAGCTGTATTTCGGAAATCTTGACCCGCAGGCGAAAGGGTATCGGAAAGGTAGCCGCATTCTGAAAGTTTCAGGGAATATCAATGAGTTGGAAGACAAACTCACGCAGCGCTTGAACGACAACGAAAAGAGCTGTTTCTTGATTTCTGCAATGCCTACGGCGAACTGATGGGTGACACGGGACTGGATTCTTTCATCGTTGGCTTCCGGCTTGGAGCTAAAATGATTTTTGATACATTTTGCAGTGACGACGCACCGTTTGAAAGCTACTTGAAAGAGTAAAAGATCTGCTGAAGCGAATTAGTAAATTACGATTGTCTAATTTGTAGTTGACCAATTTTTTCAATGTACAATGTGCGATCTCCAAAATCGCACATTCGCAAACAGAAACCTCCTTTGGTACAATGAGCGTATCAAAGGAGGTTTTGCATTATGGCTAAAACAATATTTGAACAAATGGGTGGCACATACACAATGCTGGGCGACTATTGTCTTCCTGATCTTATCTTACCAACCGAAGAATATCGCCCTATCGGTGTGTGGGGACAGCGCTACCTGCGCTATTTAAAGCAACATCGTAAAATCCTGTACTACAATCTACTCACTTCTGGCAAACTCCGTTCACACCTTACAGATGTTGAGGAAGAAGCGCAGGAACTCTTTTATCGGCTGGTAAGAGAATTGGCTGAAAAAGAAGGTTTAACCGAACACCTTAAGGAAGAAAATCCAATGGAGTGGGTAAGAAGGATGAATAATATGCGTGAGAGGGTTGCTGAGGTGGTCGGAAAACAGATAATAACTAATATATGAAAAATTGCCGATGATTGAGTAATGAAACTTGTTTTTTACTATTAAGATTTTGTGTTACAGTCTCTTGATATGTTAGAAGGACTTCCGGAATATACGGTTCTACAAATAACTCTGAAGAGAGTATATACAACCCGTTTTGCTTTAATTGGCATAACGGTTGTTTAATTCTTCAGCTTTTGTAACAATAGCTGAAAAATCTGTTGGATTTTAGGCCTTATATCATAAAAATCATAAAAGTACGCCGTATTGTTCGCAACGTTCAACTGGGAATTATACTCCGGATGTTTTTCTCTGAACTATTTCTTGATATCTTTACCCGACAGATTTTTACCAAAATATTGATTGATAACAGAATGTTTTTGACCATCATTTAGTTCTAACGCCTCGGTAACTTCCATACCAATGTCTAGTTCTATGCTTTTCCAATCCAGTTTTCATCCGTCTCGCAAATAGTGTAACTCAAAATGTACTCATGTCAAGTTGCGAATTTAGAATTTTCATTCTTTGTCCAATTCCACAGAATACTTTTCAATTGCAGATCTGTATAAATCACATGTTTCATCCTTAAATTGTACTCGCTTTTTAATTAGTGCATCAAATTTATCATATATGTTTTTATAAATTATTTTGTGTGCAGGATTTTTTAAGCTTTCCTCATCATAAGAATCCATTTCAAATCCGTTTTCTGAGCTCTCATAAACAATTAAGTTCAGTAAACTCAAAAGATCCTCTTTTCGAATTTTATCTATGGTTTGTTTATCTGTTTCTAAACCACTTACTGAAAAAAATCCCTGTCCATTCTCAATGTAAAGATACTTCATATGTTTTGCTCCTCTCGAGATACGCTTCTTCGCCTGCTTCCAAGCAATTCAGCATAATTGATCTGCGCTTTAACTTATTTCCCTCCAGATCTGTTAGTTCTTCACTGGTTGGATATCCAGAATAAAGGTGATATTTGATAGTACCATCTAGAGTAATCTCTTTTTCTGTGTATATGAGAAAATCAGGATGTACCGAAGCCCCAATAGTGTTATTATGTGTTGCAATCACAACAGGAATGTGTTCGGACAGTTCTTTCAGTAAAACATCAACACCATCTTTTAAGAAAATATTGTCAAAAGAAGATTCTGGTTCATCCAAAATTAAAATATCTTCTTGTAAAGCATCTTTCACTCGTTGAAGCAGATTATATTCTGATCGTTCGCCACCTGACGCTTTAGTTCCATATTTATTCAAAACCTCATATTCAATATAAGCAAAAAATTTATGATATTCAGAACTTGGAATATTTTGATTTTTGCGTAACGAACACAAATACTCGTACGGATCATTATATTTATCGTAAAGGGGAGTAAGTGCATCACTCGTTCTAAACACCGAGTGAAGCTCCTGAGCTCCATTAAAAGGTCTTGATTTTGCAACGATGTTGAACGAATGGACGCTTTTTTGTTCAATAATACGTTTTTGCTGAATACCTTTAACAATAGCAACGAATTTTTCTATTTTTCTCTGATTCAACAAAATCCTGTAAAAGTCAATCTCAGGAATAACTGTATTTGTCGTCCTACTGCTCAACTCCGTCTTTATATTACCGACAATATCATTCACACATTTCATAGCGCTTGCTAATTGGCTTTCAGAGATATATTTTTTTCTGAGTGAAATCGCCAAATTTAACAATGCTTTTCTCTCGATATGAGAATTTATCAATTCTCGATACTCTAAATTAGAAATCAAAATATCAACAGCTTCAATAAGCTTTTTAAGTGATGATAGGTCTTTAATGTCAAATAATGTTTCACTAAATAGTTTTGCTTTTGCAAAAGCATCTTGTCTTTCGACTTCTGCAGCAGATTTTTTTAACATTTCAAGATATGTTTCTATTTCCCTTTCATCTGTTCTTAAATCTACCGCCTGTACATTATCAATCACATTTCTAAATGGTTGCAAAAATTCTTGAGTAATGGAGTCACCTTTTCTCCGTAAAAGTTCATCAAATCTTCGTTTATCTGCTTCTTCATCCCGAGCAAGTAATTCAAACTGGCGTATATAAGCAGCATGTTCATACTGATCATTAATAGCGTCTAATGTATATGACTTTCCAGAGGATCTCCCGCCCAAAATAACTGTCAGACCTGTAGAGATTTGCAATCCATTATCTAAAATCTGAAACAAAACATTTCCTTCATCTGGAGAAAGTGAAACTTTGGCACGGTCTCTTAAGGCGTGTTTTAATGCATTTATAGATAATTCCTCAATATCAATAAAAGTTTGTCTATCTGGGAACTGCGCCTCCCTGTTCTCCATACGTTCATCGCTAAAAAGAATTGGTACGAGTTCCCCGCTTCTTTTTTTCATTGATATAAATTTTTTTACGCTTGTAACTTCGCCGCATGTGATATGGTCTTTAATTTTGGGAATTCGATGTAATTCTAACTTTGGACTTTTATCATAGTGAGGTATCAGTACATACTTTCCAATGGTTGGAAAATATTCCAACAGATCATCTTCTGATATCCAAGAAGTATTGGTTGAATTTTTTTCCTGTATATGCTTGCATCGAGGTTCAAAATCATCTAGGTCGTCCGGTGAAGTAATCAATAATAAATGTCCCTGCTCTATATCAATTTCAATACCCGGAAATACTGGAACTGATATTTTTTTACAAATTTCTTCATATTGCTTTCTATCAAACAGGTTATGATTTGTGACAGCAATTGCATCTAATTCTTTGCATTCCACATAACTTTGCAGAGTATCCATGGAGAATTCAAAGTAATGGTCACTTACAGTCGCAACTGTGTGAATGTGTAAATCAACCTTTTTCATACTTTCTATCCTCCTATCAGTCCCAATGCAGTTGTTCCCAAAAGTTGAACCACGGCACCGTAAAACCAACCATGCTTTTCCATGTGATTGGAGATCTTTTCAAATAATTTCTTTTGTTTCGGTATAGCTCTGCTCGACTGTATATTTTCAATCAATTCTTTGACCTCATCTAACAATTCGTGGAGCTCCTTTTTATCCTCGCCGCCTTTTTCATCTATAGCTTGCTCAATTTGATGTATGGAATTGTCCACAGTCAATGTAGAGCCAGAAACATTACCGAAAACCAAGTTTCCATAGTTGATGATACTTTGCTGGCGTTCCTTTTCTCGCTTATCTTGCCTATCTAAAGCTGCCTGTTTATCCTCAAAATAGGAGAAGGCAGGTGGTAACAAGTCGAGCATACCTCCATTGCCAAATGATAAAAGCCCGCCAATCATCCCATATTGTATTAATTTCTCGAGTTCCACTCCAATAGACATCTGGACATACGACGGGAAAATATCATCAGAGAAATTAACATGGCTGTCCCTTCGGCTGTCACACTCCAGTAAACACCTTAATATTTCTTCTGATGTCTTATCCATAATGCGAAAGCCTTCCACTAATGGTTGGCCATTTACAATAGATGATGCCCGATCCCGAACAATCGCTTTTTGTTCCATACGCTTCTGCTCCCTTGCCCGTTTTTCATCTTCCCTCCGCTTTTTATCCGCAAGTTGTTTTGCCTGTTTCATTTGAGATTCAATCTGTCTTTCCAATGGACTTTTGGCCATAGTTTCACCTCATTTCACCCGTGCCTGTCCGTTCATCAGCATGGGCAGAAGCCAGTCACGGAGTTTTGTTAGTTCACGGATTTCTTCTTCACATTTTTCTATTTTTGACTCAATCGGTTTTACTCGTTTCTCGAAACACATCAATATTTCATCAGGAGGAATAACAACACTCATATCAAAGAGCCTGTCCTTTGTAATTGACCCAAAGGTTGTCCCGTTTCCATCCATCACTTTAAATATTTGCTGAAAACCAGCTAATGTATAGAACAAATGCATTTGAGAACCCAATTTACTATTCAGAGCAGCCAAACCTCGTCCAATACAGCAATCTTCCATAGCAAAATTCAAATCCCCAACTGGAGCACGAACACTTAAAAGAATATCACCCTTTTGCGCAAACCGAGTAGGAGCAGTTGTATACATTCTGGGAGTTGGAAAACGCAAGCCAAAATCTGTACGACCTTGATAAAAAAACAAACCATCACCAGCATCATTGTATGATTCCCCAGCCGGAGATTGTCCCATAGTAATATTAGCGATGTCACATAATTTTCCAGGCTTCCACTCCTTTGGAATTTTCCGTTTAAGCTGCTCATTCCAAACCATTTCACCGCCGGCGGTACGATAAGGCTCGCCATTTTCATCTGGAAAATCAAACTGCACAAACCAGTAATCATAGAGGGTCTTTGCCATTGTTTCTAACTCGGAACATATTTTGTTATTAACATTGCATTTTTGCTCTAATGAATATAAATATCTTCCAATAATCCTCTGTTGATCTATGTTAGGAACCCAAACAGTAACATCATAAATTTTATCAGGAGATGTATTCCGTTGTTTAGTTCCAGATGCAGTTGCTTCAATTTGATCTCGAACCAGTTGTGTTGACAATAGGTAATGTAAAAAAAGTTTATCTGCTTTTTCTTCGTACGGAATTATTTTTCCTACACGTTGATTAAGAACAAATTGAAATTCCTCTGTTTTAGGAACAAATGCTGTGTTTCCAAAAAGACCCACCACTTGCTCTGTTAAAGGAATGATTAAATCATTTTCACAAAGAATAAATTCATGAGAAAATTCATCAGGATAATATGTGGCTTTTTCGGGAGAAAATTTAAAATTATTTGATTCGCTGAAATTTGCAAGTGTACACAATATATAGTTGCTGTGCGAAACATATTTTTCACTTTTAAACGCATATCCTTGTTTTATATAAAACAAGTCACCAAGTTTACATTTATTCATACTCCACCCGCCCCAACTGCTGCTTAATCTCATCCTCTAGCCGGCGGCTCTCTGCAAACAGCTCGTCCAGTCGAGTGGTGAATCCGTTCATCTTCTCAGCAAATTCATCAGGAGTCAGCTCTACATACTCAATTTTGACCTCGAAATACTGACCAGCAGAGAAGGACAGCTTCTTTTCCTCAATCTCTTTGTAGCTGACTGCCACGCAGAAATCGTCAACTGCTTCGCCTGCATTGAAGGTATCAATAATCTTGTTGATTTCCTGCTGACTGAGCACCGTGCGCTGATTTTTACCGTCAACTTTCTCTTTTGTTCCCAGTTTGGAAGCGTCCATCAGGATCAGCTGTCCATCCCGATTTTCTTTATCCAGAAAGATAATAGACACATTGGTGCCGGTGGTAGCGAAGATATTGGAAGGCATGGATACAACACCACGCAGCATACGATTTTTCACGATATGCTCCCGAATCTTTTTGGGAATACCGGAACCGGCAGTCAAAAAGCCGGTAGGAACCACGATTGCAGCCTTGCCGTTTGTATCCATAGAATAGATGATGTGCTGTAAGAACATCAGGTACACTGCCATGCTGTTCTTGTCTTTATTGGGAATATTGGGCACACCGGCAAAGAAACGACTGCTATATTTTTCACCGGCTAAGTTTCCCGATTGTCGCTGAAGTCCATGTTGAAGGGGGGATTGCTGACAATATACTGGAACTTGGCAAGCCCATTCTTCTGTGGGTTCAGGTGCCGAGGAGCAACCAGTGTATCGTCATGTACCACATTGCTGAGAGAGTGAACCAGATTATTAAGAATCAGGTTCAAACGAAGGAACTCGTTGGACTTAGAAGAAATGTCCTGGGTGTAAATGGTGCAGTTGTCTTCACCAATCTGGTGAGCCAGAGCCAATACCAGCGTACCGGAGCCAGCCGCAGGGTCATAGACGGTAGCATTGGTCACTTTTCCATGCACCATAATACGGGCAATGATATCTGCAATAGTGTGCGGGGTGTAGTATTCCGCATACTTACCAAAATCCTTGTTGTAGTCCTTAATCAGATACTCAAAAATCTGGGAGAAGAAGTCGTATTTCTGCTCAAAAACTTCTGCAAAGCTAAACTCCACCAGCTTATTAATGATGGCACGGCAAAAGGCAGATTTCTTTGCCGTTTCAATGATATACTGGGAGATTGGCTCAAAGAGCTTAATTTTTTCCTCGCTGCCGGTCTGGACGGAAAAGATGTCCAGGTTATAGTTTGCAATATCCACCAGCGTATCATCAAAAAGCTCATGGAACGGATATGGGGTTCCATCTGCTTTCTTCATGCTATCGTCGTTTTGATGGTTGAATAGATAGGAAATATAGTGGGTCTTTTTCAGCTTCGCCACATTGCCGCCCAGCATCATGAGCATCATCTCATAGTCTTCGTCAGGCATGGCAGTCAGTGCTGTTTCCACATTTTCTGCCTGGGCAATAGACGGTTCCACCTTGCTGGCTTCATATCCGAATTTATCACTCAGATATTTGTACAGAAACACCTGAGTGATGATTTTATATTCGCCCGGAGAGCCACCTAAGCCAAAATTGGCACAGATGGCTTTCAGGTCATCAATCATCTGTTTTGTCTTTATGGTAATCGATTCAATCTGCATCATGCGGTATAATTCCTTTCGGCAAAATATTCAGTCGAAATACATTGGTCTATAAACTTCACCTGATCGAGAGTGGGTTTTACGCCGCTCTTGCGACAGGATTGGATAATGGACGGCATAATCTCCTGAGAGAAAAACGCATGGTTGTCCATCATCCGTTGATTTTTCAATACTTTTTGGTCAACTGCCGCTTTTACTCCCATAAGAACATCAAAAATTACAGAATCTGCTCCAATGGGTGGGGGACTTGCTTTCAATCGTTTGTGGGTACGCATATATTTTGCATCATTACCATACTTGGAGCACAGCATCTGATCTCGAAGGTTCTGCTGTGCAGCAACTTTCCGAATCCGCTCCAAGTCCTGAATGTGCTCTTTCATTTCGTCAGCGGTCAGTTCCTCTATGTTTTTCTTTTTGAAAATCCGCTTGAGTTCATCAAGTAGGGAAACATACTCCGGGTCTTTGGGGTCAAGGGAACGTTCCAGCTCACGACGGGTTTTCTCTAGAATGTCTTGGAACCGGTCGGCAATCACCATTTCGCCCTCGGACACTTTGCGGAAATGAAACTCAACCTGATCTAGTGCAGTGTTAAGTAGCTCCGTCATATCCTCGCTTTTCTGCATATTCTGCTTGAGATTGATAATGCTGATACGGTTATTGACTTCGGTGAGCATAGCATGAAGGCGTTCCATAGAAAACTTCTTTGCAAGCTCATCGTAGCCAAATAGTTTCATAATATTGAGCAGTTCCTTATAGGTATCCAGTGCCTGACGCAGAGAAAGCAGCTCCCCCTTATCGTCCAGAGCGGTAATCTGCTGAGAGAATAGTTCTGCATTGTCCGTTGCATATAAAAACAGCTTGTCCTGTATGCTCTTTAAGTCCTGTTCAATCTCCTCTTGAGACTTGAAAATATTCCGATACTTTTCAAATTCATCGCCAAGCTCAGACTGCAATTCTTCAAAGTATGCCTTGTTGGTTTTGTCAAATTCGTTGCGTATGTCCGCAAAATCCACCACATAGCCATAGCGGAAGGTTTTATATGGACGATTCACACGAGTAAGGGTTTGCAACAGGTTATGCTCTCTGATCACACGACCGAGATACTGTTTTTTCAGTCGAGGAGCATCAAAGCCGGTAAGCAGCATATTGTAAACCACCAGCAGGTCAATCTTGCCCTTTTTGAAGTCCTCCTGATAGCCACGGCGGGTTTCTTTATCTTCCACATCACAAAGAATCAGCCCATGGGTCAGTTCCGGGTATTTATCCAGTTCTTCCTCAATTTTAACGGCTTGTGATGAGGAGTCACAAACAATCATACCGCCGATGGTACTGTCTCCCAATGCGATTCTGCTGTGCTTGAAATCTTCCACGATGTACTCTACCAGAGCTGACACATACTTCGGGTGTGCATACACATCCTTTTTGGATAGGGTGCCTTTCTCTGTTTCCAGCGATTCTAAAATTGATTGCATCTTGGTGCGATATTCTGTTTTAATGCCTTCCCGAATCAATTTCAGAGTGTAGCCATCGGCAATGGAGCGATTGTAATAATATTTGTGAATATACTCTCCAAATACGTCCTTCGTGTTATATCCGTCACCAATCAATGGCGTACCTGTTAATGCAATCATCACAGCATCACGGTCAGAAGCCATTAAGTTTGCCAGGAAGGAACCATTGGGTTTATAGCTTCGGTGCGCTTCATCCAAAAAATAAATGCGCTGCACATCTACATCATAATCAGATTTTCTGGCAACAGATTCCTCTGTAAATTTCTGAATATTTACAACGGTAATGCTGTCCTCACCAGAATTGTTGGAGGTTCCAATCGTTTTAATATTTTTGATAAAATCTTCCTTTGAATTGACCTTTTCAACATGAAGACCACGAGCAACAAATTCCTCACTGGCTTGTGTAAGCAAATCAAGCCGGTCAACAACAAAATAGAATTTTGCCACCTTGCCCTGACGCTGAAAATAATCACGGAGGTATCGGACATTATGAAAGGCAAGTGCGGTTTTTCCGCTGCCTTGGGTATGCCAAATGATACCATGCTTCACACCTGCATCCAGTTTCTTCTCAATAGCCAAGGTTGCAAAAAACTGAGGATAGCGCATGATATGCTTTTGAAGAGTTTTGATCCCATTCTTGTCTGTTCGCTCCACATAGGCAAACCCATATTTCAAAAACATATTGAAACGGGAGTGGGTGAACAAAGAAGTCAGCATTCGATTGGTAGGTGTGTGCTCGTCAATGTTAAGGGAATATTCCTTCGTTCCTTTAATGGTAACCAAGTTGTTGTCTATCAAAATGGTTTCTTCGATGTTGGGGTCAATAGGGAGAACAGAACTATGTATGGTAGGATCTTCTTCACGGAAGCGGTTAAAAAACAGCTTTTCATAGCTACTGGACGCATAGAACGCACCCTCGATCGGTTCCACATCGTTATCATCGTACTCCATGTTGTTGGAGAACACCATAATCTGTGTGATGTTGGCGAACCGACGGAATACCTTTTTGGCAAACCGCTTATTCATACGAGTATGCTCTGCAATGATGCCGTCCCGGTTGTTTGGTTTCTTCACTTCAATGAATGCCAGAGGTAACCCATTGACCAACAATGTAATATCCGGGCGAAACTCATCTTCACAATTTTGGTATGTCAGCTCTGTTACTACATGATATGAATTTCGTGATTCATTTTCCAGATCAATCAGTCTTAAACCATTGAATCCGTTGAGAAGAATTTTATAAAACGCACGCCCTAAATCATCTGTGTTGAGTTTGATTGCCAGTTCTTCAACCAACGAATCTACATCAGCTTCAGTCAGTGCCGTACCATTCAGGCGGTTGATGCTGTCACGCAGAATTCCCTTGAAAATATTTGTTTTAGGGCAATATGCTCCGGAGCAATCCTTTTGTTTTATATACTTGTATCCCAAACGGGTTAAATGAACCAATGCCGGAATCTTCACTCTGGAATTTTCATTATGTAACATAGTGCAAATCTCCTTTTCTTAATCGTTCAAATATCATCAGATTTTGCACAGATGATTATAAAAATGCTATCTTTATTTTCTATACAGCTCATCTAAAGTTTTACCGTCTTTGTTTTTCCACTCAACCCAGCCGTTTGTGGAACCTCCAAGAACAAAATCGCTGGCTCCGCTGGGAGTTTTAAAATCTAGTGTCACTTTTAAAATGTACTTTCCATCAACATTTATGATGGATTGTTGAGATAGGAGTTCTTTCCTTTGACGATTGTATCTTTGCAGATGTGCAGGCTTGTCAACATTGATCTGCGAACCTTCCAGCACATCAAATTTTTCGCCATCATATATTCCGAAAGCTGTAATTCCATTGCGTGTAGTATGCAAAATATCCGATTCATTCAATGTGCTCTTTGCATCGTTCATCTTGTAGCCTTGCGTTGCCATAATAAACTGGATTTCGTCGTAGATTTCTTCCACTGCCGCAAGGTCATACTCATCGATTTCATATTTTGGTACCACGTTATTTTCAATCTTATAGCGCTTGGATTCCTGCGCTTTTATGATTGCGAATTTTTCAAGTCCATTGATCATATCCAATGTAAAGGTTTTACTTTCGGCGAGGAACATAATCGCCTTATTCCAAAAATCTTTAGAACGATTGTGATCGTCAAGCCGGGCAATACCATTGCGGGTTTGTCCAATATAAAGCTGAACAATTTTATTTCCGTCATCTTCATTGATCAGATAGTATATTCCCGGACGATTGATACCGGAGATATTTTTGGCTTCTGATAGCAACGGTCTTGGAATGACATAGGTTGTCATAGTGGAAAGATTCCGACGAATGGAACGAATGCCGTCTGGCTGTCCATTGTGATAAATCATTTCAAGTTTTTTACTAATCACCATAGTCATTCTCCAATCTTTTTACGGTTCCTTTTATTTTAGAAAATATATAATTGCCGCTACAATAAGCAAGGTGCAAACGATAAATGTGATGCAACCCACAGGTTTGTGCGAAGTTTTTTTATTGTGTTTGTAAGTTTGGTTGTATGTATTGTTTGTTGAAGTGTGGTATATTTGCGGCTGATTCTGCATTTTAGGAGGGCGTTGTATTGTCCGAGGTTTTGTTGCTTGATAATATAACGCAAGAGGATCGGTTTGATTTATAATACGTGCATAAAAATTATCAAGCCACATCGTATCACTGGGTTCGCACATATTTTGCTCTGTACAACCCGGCTCGTGTGAAATCTGATTTCTAACCCAGCGGTAATGCTTGAGTTGTTTTAAATCTTCATTCCAACCGATAACATAAAATGCGCCGTTTGGTTTTTTGAGCATTTCATCAATATAAGCAGAAAGCCGCCTTTCATCATTCATTATTTCGCCGCATATTTTTTCAAGATGCTTGTAAGACTCAATAAAACCCAAACAGCACACCTCCGTTCAAATTGTTTATCTTTAAAAAATTATTGTTGATTATGAATTTCCTTTAAATCCTCAATGGCGAGAACAGGGTCCATTGTATGAAAGATCATATAGTTGCGTTTCATTGTTTCCACGGGAGCCTGTTTATATATTTTTGCGCTGTCCTCGCCGCTGTAATAATGCCAATAGCGATAGATGTAGCCGATCCAGTATAAAATATCAGTGTCGTATATTTCTCCGTCTGCGGTTAGTAAGTCACCTGCGGCAGACACAATTTCCTCGAGAAGATATTCTTCGCCTGCCCACTGCATTCGGTTATACTCAGAGTCAAGTGCCTTTGCGGTGTCGGATGTCATAAACGCCTTCACAAATGCGGCGCTGTTATATTTCTTTTCGGCAGACAACTCAAACAGTCTGCCCTGAATATCACATAATTTTAACTGCAATTCGTCCATTATTGCCCTCCGTTCTTCGCTTTGTCGAGTATCTCATCGAAGAACAATCCTTCACGGCGATAATTCCTGCAAATATCATTGGCAAGGGAGATTCCTTTTGCTCGGTTTTCTTCGGCGGTATTCTTTATAAATAATCTCTCAAGGTATGAAAGGCTTATTTCGGATTCAACACGAACCGCATCACAGCCTTTTTGAGAAACTGCCACATACTGCTTTCCAAGCTGAAGGGCAGAAAGGCTGTTGACAAGTGCCGTGTCGGTTACATTGCCGATAAAGAAATTGTCGATCACAAAAAACATTCGGTCGTTTGCAATATTCCCAATAATTAAGTCCTTACCGGCGGTCATATTACGGTATTTGTTATAGAAATCAGTACCGTTTATTTTTTCCATTCTTCCCCGGTGGTATGCTACAAGCATTGCCCAATCAATATCGGCAGGGACTTCGATTTGAGCGAGCGTATCTGTAGCCACAGAAACGACGTAGAACTTAGATTTCTCATAATCGCAAATCAGGGTGAGTGCCTGACCAGGATCGGTCCCCATATAAAAGCCTTTTCCGAAGTCGCATTGTTTCCGGCTTTTGGGCTCGATTTTGCCCTCAATACCGGCTTTGGAGCCGTGATAGAGCAAAATACGATTTGTTTCCGGCTGAACCGCTTCTGCTGCCTCGGAAATCTTCTTGAGGGTCATATCATAAACGGGAACGGACTTTTCTTTGCATAAATCATACATTTTAGACTGCGCCAATTTGTTCGGCATAGCACGACCGTTTTCCCATCGGTTTACGGTTGCAAAGGTAACATTCAGTTGCTCTGCAAACTCGGTCTGACTTATATTCAAATAGGTTCTTATTTGTTTAATAAGCGTCTGCATATGCCACCTCGTAATTATAACATTATTTCTATTTTATATTATATCCAATGTTATATTCTCCGTCAATAGATTTTGACGAAATACTGGGGCTTTATCATAAAAAAAGCACAGCAGGCGGATTTTTGATCCGAAAGCTGTGCTTTATACTTAATCTTTCTTTTTACGGTTTGGAAACGATGTTTCCAGCCATTCCTCAAATTCAGATAGCGTAATTTTTCCGTCGGTACATTCGTCCCGCTTGGTCATCGCCTGATACTTCCACTTTTTGAAATCAGGCTCTTTGATTTGGCGGACACGCACTCGGGCGGCATAGCGTTTATAATACTTTTGATAGAGCGGAATGGCGGCATTGTCCGCCATTTTCTTTTTATAATTTTCCTGCGCCGCAAGCTCCTGACAGTTTCGTGTTTCGCCCTCGGCCACACGGTCGCAATAGTTTGTATCGTAGTTGCCTTTCATAATGAAATATCTGCCGCAGCGCTTACACTTGCGAAGCCGAACAGACTTGGTAAGCATCTCCCAAAGCTCAAACATCAGCATATCTTCTATGGAGGAGCACTGGAATCGTGTCAGTGGCTTACAGGTCAATTCAGAAATTGTCTCGAGATCTTCTTTTAGAATATTGTGGTCTGCACAAAAATTCCGTAGCTCATCATCTTCGTATTGCTCATTTTCAAGATCTATGAATTGAGATGGGCTGAAATAATTACCAAGAGGATTTTGTCCCAATTCGGGATAATCAAAAATGTACTGATATTCATATCGGGCAGTGCAGTGATTTGCTCTGCAATAAAGTTCATATCGCTGATTGGCGCTTAAGTTTTTTAAAACAGAGGGATAATAGTCCTCATCAAAAACAAAAGTAATCAATTCCATCAGCCTTGTTTGAAGGGCTTTCAGGTATGAAAGATACGCTGAAAGCTCTTTTTTTGTGCGCTTTTTCAGAAACGGCGGAAACAGTATGGTGTACAAAGACGAATGAAGTACAGGCCGAAAGTGTTTGACTGTTTCAGCAAGGCAGAGGTAATCGAAAACCCGTTGTTCTGCTTCAGACTCAAACGGTATTGATCCGATTTCACGTTCTTCCTCAAAAGTCAATTTATCAGTATTACACGCTTTTTCAAAGTCGGCATACAGAAAGTTTAATAATCCTTCCCCCAAAGGAAAGTCGACGCTGCCGCCGCTGAGGGGAATGAGTCTGCCTATCTCAATTTCGCTTTTATCGGAATCCACATCGGGATTTGTCACCATCTGCATAGACAAAAAGCATTCAAAATGGGGAGGAAGCGTGTCGCAAGCGCTCAAATAATTTTTAAGTTCTTCATCTGTTTGATTGGGCGGTACAAGAAAAGAATTTCTTTTTCTGCAGGCAAGTTCTGAAACGGCGGAAAACCGTTTTTTTGTAATACTGCGTCCGGCGGCATCTGCCTCGGGAAGCTCGTAGTTTTCCGGTACGGCAACAGAAATATTCTTTTGTTCCGCATCACACCACACCAGATTTTTTATCTTTCCTTGAAGCTCTTCATTAGCGAATTCAAGGATTTGAAGCGCTGATTTTTTGTCCATACTCTCACCTTTATTTTTAGAAAATGTCGAATTGATGAATATTGGAAAATTTATATCACTACAAACAACTTTGTACAAAAGTATTGCCTGAATGTCAATACACGGATATAATGAATTTGAAAATTGAAATTTTAAAAACTTGATTTTCTAAAAAATGAATGACCGTCCGAAGGAAACAAACCGCCACGATCTTACCGCAGGGTAAGGGAGCGCCTGAGCCTCATACAAACGACAGCTTGGGACTGCACAGCGCCCGCCGACAAGCGGGAGTGCCTGTAGGAATCTTAGGGTGAAACGGCAGCGGATATCGGAAGGCAGTACGATCCTCACGCCGATATCTGCCGTACATAGCCATAAAAAAGGAGGATGGAAGCGCTATGAAAAAATCAGAACTTAAAGAGCTTTATCAAATGATGTTCCCGGATTATCCGGATATCGTGACTGTTAAACAGCTTTGTGAAATGCTCGGTGTCAGCCGTGCTCTCGCTTACAAGCTGATCAGCGACGATGAAATACAGGCGGTTAAAATCGGGACATCACTCAAGATTCCGAAAGTCAGCGTAATCAATTACGTGACCGAGGAGAAAAAAGAGGTGAGAACGAGTGCCTGACAGAACTGAACTTACCCCGTCACAGCGCAGGCAGTGCAACCGGCTGATTAAAAGGCTATGCGCCAATTATCAGGACGGAAACTGCCTGCCGCTTGATGAGGGCGACGGCTGTGTATGCGTGCAGATGATTTCATTATCTCTCATCTGCAAGTATTTCCGTAATGCTGTTTTACCAGCCGACAAAGAACTGTGTGCGGATATTTTTAAACAGCGTACTTGCTGCTGTGCGGAGTGCGGTGCAGAATTTGTGCCGAATTCCAACCGACAAAAATACTGCCGTCTGTGCGGCAAAAGAATCAAACAAAACCAGAAAAACGAGAGCAAAAGGAGAACGTTAGGCGCTCAAAAAGTCAATAAATAAAGGCTTTACAGGTGCGGTTTGAAGTAAAACAAGTATTTATATCGGCTGCATCAAAAATGAGTTTCTAAAGTTCTCCTGACAAGAGAAAGGAGCAAAAAGAATGAACAACAAACTAATCACCGTGGACGCAGAAACACTGCTCTCCATACCAATGAAAAAGACAATGTTTATTGTCGACGGACTGATACCGCAGGGCGTCAGTGTAATCAGCGGAGCGAGCAAAATCGGTAAAAGCTGGCTGATGCTTTGGCTCGGGCTTCAGGTTTCGCAGGGACTTCCAGTATGGGGACTTAAAACAAAACAGTGCGGTGTGCTTTATCTGAGCCTTGAGGACACCCATCGAAGAATTAAAGACAGGCTCTATAATCTCACCGATACAGCACCGAACAATCTGCATTTTGCGGTAATGTGCGGGCTGATCGGAGGAGGTTTAGAAGAACAGATTATTAACTTTTTGAACGAGCATACAGATACAAAGCTTGTGATTATCGACACGCTTCAAAAGGTGCGTGACTCAAAAGGCAGCGCAGGAAAGGCGGGTATGTACGGCAACGATTACGACGATATTTCTTCTATCAAACGCATTGCGGACGAAAACAATATCGCCGTGCTTGCGGTGCATCATCTGAGAAAGCTGAAAGACAGCGACGACCCTTTTAATGAGGTAAGCGGCTCAACGGGAATTATCGGAGCGGCTGATACAAACTTTATTCTGAAAAGAAAGCGAACAAAGGACACGGCGTCGCTTTTGGTGAGCGGACGAGATGTTGAGTATCAGGAATTGACCTTGCAGTTTAACGAGCTTGTCTGGGAGCTTGTGGAGCGCAAAAACAGCGATGATATTCACAAAGCAGAGATACCGAAATTTCTTTTCCAGGTGGTGGATTTTATGCAGAGCCGGGATGAGTGGACAGGTACAGCAAGTGAACTGATTGCGGAAATGAAAGAGAGTGAAATCACACCGAATATCGTTACGAAATATTTAGGACAGTTTTCCTGCGACGCGCTGGAGCCTGTAGGAATTGAATACCAAACAAAGCGGACAGGCAAAAGCAGACTGATAAAGTTTATACGCAGTGACGGCAATGACGCAAATGACGAGGAAAACGCTATATAGAAAAACAGCTGTCATAATCGTCACAGCCGTCACAAACAGAAATGAAAAAAGGAGGAAAAGCAATGGCAAACTATGAAATCATAAAGAAAATCGCAGTCATCGGCGGCAAGCCGGACGGCGTAACCAAAGAAATCAATATCGTCAAATGGGGTGTTTACGACCCGATGATTGACATCCGCCGCTGGCAGGGCGACACAGCGTCAAAGGGAATTTCCCTGAAGCGTGAAGAAGCGCAAAAGCTGTTGGATGCACTGAAAACTGTACTTGAGGAGGAAGAAAAATGAGAAACAAAACGCTCGGAATCAATGTCAGGGTAACGCCAGACGAAAAAGAGAAGCTCTGCCAAAACGCAAAATACTGCGGACTTTCCCTGTCGGAATATTTGCGAAAAACAGGTCTATGCAAAGAACTTGAAACGGCTTTCCGTGAAAAAGACTACCGTATTTTCCGACTGTTAAAGCAGTTAAAAGTGGATTGCGGACAGCTTGAAAAGAATGCGATAATCTTTCGCGTTGACGAGATTTTAAAGGAATTGAGATAGAGCGAAGAGAGCTGCGTTATCTTAGCGAGCAGACCGTTTATACTCCCAAAAGTCGTAAAACGGTAAAACTGCATCGCAGAAGCGAGCAGTGTATTTGTACTCCCAAAGCACAAATACCTCGTTAGGAAGCGTCCTAAGACCTCTTGCAGAAAGGAGCAATTATGACAAAGAGAGTTAAAAGACAGTTTTGGCTGTCGCCCGAAGAAAACGCAGAGTTAAAACGAAAAGCGAAGCTGTCGGGGATAAATGAAACCTCGGTTATCAGAATTTTAATCAGAGGATATGAGCCGAAAGAAAAGCCGGACGCAAGATTTTATGAAGTGATGCGGCAGCTTTCCACTATCGGCAACAACATCAATCAGCTGGCAAGTAAAGCGAATGCGCTCGGTTTTATTGATGCACCTATGCTGAAAGCTGAGGCGCTTAGATGGCATAAGTTTCAGGCGGACATAGAAAGAGAATTTTTAAGACCGCAGGAAAGCAATTTGAAATGGAAATGAGAGGAGAGATATTTATGACAAAAAGAAAATCGGATTTTACTTTGCCGACACTTGAAGATTTGTTTTCAACACAGGAAGAACGGGACGACGCAAAGCTGGAACGAGTGAAAGATATTCCGCTTTGTGAGCTTCATCCGTTCAAGGATCACCCGTTTAAAATACAAAATAATGAGGAAATGAAGCGCTTGATTGAGAGCATTAAAAAGTTCGGAACGATAACACCTGCGCTTGCCCGTCCGCTCTCCGATGGTGGATATGAGTTAATCTCAGGACACAGGAGACTGGCGGCGTGTCAGGTGCTCGGAATCGAGACAATGCCCGTCATCGTTCGAGAAATGACCGACGATGAAGCAGTCATTGCAATGGTAGATGCCAATCTGCAAAGAGAGGCCATTCTGCCCAGAGAAAAGGCGTTTGCTTACAAAATGAAAAGAGATGCATTAAATCATCAAGGTATTACTTCTCCCCAACTTGGGGAGAAGTTGCTCACAGTAGAAAAAATCGGTGCTGACAGTGGAGACAGCAAAAATCAAGTGTTGCGTTATATCCGTTTAACTTACTTAATCCCTGAACTGCTTTTAATGGTAGACGAAAGTAAAATTGCTTTCAATCCTGCCGTTGAGATTTCGTACTTAGAGCAAGAGAATCAGAGAGTTTTGTTAAGTGCAATGGAAATGAACGATTGTACGCCCTCCCACGCACAGGCGATTCGGTTAAAGAAGTTATCACAGGAAGGCGTGCTTGAAAGTCAGATGATTTACGAGGTGATGGCGGAACAAAAGCCGAACCAGCAAGAGCAGATAAAATTCCGCCGTGATGAATTTCAGCAATATTTTCCGCCGAAATATTCCAATGAGCAAATGCGAAAGGATATTCTGAAAGGTTTGGAACTTCTGAAACGACAGAGAGAACGAAATAGAGACGCCCGCTGATTCGAACTATTAAGTGTTTACAAACAAATAATTTGTACAATGGAAAGAACTGCATCGACAGAGTATCATATTTTTGTCGGTGCAGGACTGTCCGTGTATGCCAAATATACATAATGGAGGTAAAGAAATATGGTATCAGGACACCTACAGATAAAAAAAGGATTCTACTATGTCGTGCTGAGTTACTACGATAACCGAAACAAACGGCACGTCAAGTACATATCCACAGGACTTCCCGAAAAGGGAAACAAACGAAAAGCAGAAGCGGAACTCGCACGCATCCGCAGTGAGTTTGAGCCGCCGCAGGAGGTGGGGGAGCTTGCTTCTGATATGCCTTTTGCGGAATATCTTTTAGAGTGGCTCGACATTGTAAAGGTGCGTGTAAAAGCGACGACATTCAGCTCTTACGAGGCAATGATAAAATCGACCATCGAGCCGTATTTCCGTAAGAAAGGATACACGCTTCAGGGATTGGAGGCAAGGCATATTCAGCAGTTCTATTTAGAAAAGCTACGGACGGTCAAACCCAATTCCGTGATTCACTATCACGCTGTGATTCATCAGGCGCTGAAATACGCAATGAAAACCGACCTTGTCCCGCAAAATGTAGCGATGAAAGTTGATCGACCGAAAAAGAACGATTATCAGCCGGTTTTCTTAGATGCCGATGAGTTAAAACAGCTATTCGATGTAATAAAGGGAACAAGGCTGGAACTTCCCGTCTTGGTTGCCGCTTTTTACGGCTTGCGTCGTGGCGAGGTGTGTGGACTCAAATGGGACGCCATCGACTTTGAGCGTGGCACAATCACCATAAGGCACACGGTCACATCGCTGCAAGTGGACGGAAAAACAAAAATGTACGCACAGGACTCTGCCAAAACAAAATCCAGTATGCGTACACTTCCGCTTGTCGGCAGCTTTGCGGAGTATTTCAAAGAAGTAAAAGCGGCACAAGAAGTCAACAAAAAGGTCTGCGGCAACTGCTACAACTACGAATATGACGGTTATGTCTTTGTAGACGAGCTTGGTGATTTAATGCGACCGGAATATCTGACAAGTTATTTCCCACAGTATATCCAAAAGCACGGTTGTAAAAGAATGCGTTTTCATGATTTAAGGCACAGTTGCGCAAGCCTGCTTCTTGCAAACGGCGTACCGCTGAAACAAATTCAGGAGTGGCTGGGGCACAGCGATTTTTCTACCACCGCTAACATATATGCCCACCTTGACTACACTTCAAAACTTTCCTCGGCAAAGGCAATGGTCAGCGGAATGGCGTTGCCTGAGACTGTGGATTTCGGCAGTAAGTGGGAGACAGCAGCGAAAAAATGCAGGGAATAAAGAGAAAAGCTGTTCTTTCCAAAACTATGGAAAGAACAGCTGAAAATCGGATGATTTTTGGTGTGGGCATAAAAAAGAAAAAATCCAGAAACCCGCATGGTTACTGGATTTTTCGATGGCGGAAGCGGTGGGATTCGAACCCACGAGCCCGTGAAGGCTACCTGATTTCGAGTCAGGCCCGTTATGACCACTTCGATACGCTTCCGTATATGTCAGCCCGCCATTTTCCTGATGTTTTTTGCAAAGAAAAAACTTTTGGAAAGAACTGACGGAAAGAACAGCAAAATATTCGGTTTTTCGAACTGCGTGACCCCGCATAAATACTGGATTCTCATCGGACGAAAATGACACTAATCCAACGAATTTCGAGTCAGCTTCGTTATGACCACTTCGATGCCTCTCCAAATTATTCAAAACACTATAATATTATATCTTTAAGAAATAAGAATGTCAAGAAAAATCTTTAGAAACCAAATTTGTGGATTTAAAATTATATTTGCATTTTATAAGCATAAATAGTGTGATAAGTAAAACTATTAAAATAAATTCTGAAACAGCCAATAACTACTGATTTTTTCAAGAACATCAATCAAATTCGCAAATATCACAGATAAAATAGGTCCGTTTTTCACAGACTTATTCATACATAAACTACCTTTGATTTATAATGCTTAAAAAAACATCAGACGCTGTATAAACAGAATTACTATTTATACAGCGTCTTTTTAGATTTTTATT
>OIEC01000456.1_pt1 | contig 22249 bp, 18 predicted proteins | sample 1604801 | NCBI WGS metagenome assembly OIEC01 (sample SAMN01760940, study PRJEB22395) | human gut metagenome | reverse complement strand
CTGCCGGTCAGACCTACACTCTGCGGGAAGCAGCTGCTCCGGCTGGCTACTACACTGCTGCAGATCAGCAGTTCGAAGTTAATCTGGACGGCACACCCAATGCAATTACTCTGTACAACATCAAGACCAAGGTAGAGATCACCAAGTATGACATCACCGGAACCAATCCGCTGCCGGGAGCAAAACTTCAGGTCAAGGACATGGACGGTAATGTTATGGACGAATGGACATCTACCGACAAGGCTCACGTGATCGAAGGCGTACTGGTATCCGGACAGACATATATCCTCCACGAGGAAACAGCACCGGACGGTTACGTACTGGCAAGCGATATGCAGTTTACTGTTAATCCAGACGGCACAATCACAACAATTTCCATGAAGGACGATACCACCAAGGTATCGATCACCAAAAAAGACATCACCGGCGAAAATGAAATTGCCGGTGCAACGCTGGAAGTCTGGGATATGCAGGGCAATGTCATTGACAGCTGGGTATCCAACGGTACAGCACATGAAATTTCCGGCATTCTGGCAGCTGGTGCGAAGTATATTCTCCATGAAGTATCTGCACCGGATGGCTATGTAGTTGCAACTGACGTAGAATTTATCGTTGATGCAAATGGCAAGGTAACGGAAGTCACCATGCTGGACGATACGACTAAACTGCACGTCACCAAGAAAGACATTACCGGCGAAAAGGAACTGGCAGGTGCCGCACTGGAAGTCAAGGATACTGACGGCAACATCATTGATGCCTGGGTATCTGACGGCACAGAGCATCAGATCATTGGCGTTCTGGCAGTCGGAAAGAAGTACATCCTCCATGAGGTTTCTGCTCCCAACGGCTACGTAGTTGCCGAGGACGTAGAGTTCGAAGTCGATGTAGATGGCAATATCACAAGAATAGAGATGCATGATGACACCACCAAGGTTGCTATCACCAAATATGAAATTACTGGCGAAAAGGAACTGCCGGGTGCATCGATGCAGCTGCTGGATTCCAAGGGCAATGTGGTTGACGCATGGATCTCCACAGACAAGGCACATGAGATCATCGGCGTTCTGACTGCCGGTGAAACTTACACGTTGCATGAAGTATCCGCACCAAATGGCTATGTGGTTGCCGCAGATGCAAGTTTTACTGTCAATACCGACGGCAGTCTCAATGTGGTTTCTATGTATGACGACACCACCAAGGTATCCATCAGCAAGACGGACATCACTACCGGATCGGCTCTGGCAGGGGCAACGCTCCAGATCATCGACCAGAATGACAACGTCATTGAAGAATGGGTATCCACAGAAGAAGCACATCTGATCGAAGCAGTTCTGACTGCTGGTGAAACCTATACGCTGCGGGAAACCTCCGCACCGAACGGTTATGTCATTGCAGAGGACGTATCCTTTACCGTCAATTCGGACGGCAGTGTGACAAACGTAGAGATGCAGGACGATGTGACCAAGGTGTCTATCAGCAAGACAGACATCACTGGTGACAAGGAACTGGCTGGTGCGGCTCTGGAAGTACGGGATTCCAATGACAATGTGATCGATGCATGGATCTCAGACGGCACACCGCATCAAATCAACGGCGTACTGATCGCCGGTGCAACCTATACCTTGCACGAGGTGTCTGCCCCGAATGGCTATGTAGTTGCCGAAGATGTCACATTTACGGTCAACGAGGACGGCAGCGTAAACATGGTTTCCATGGTAGACGCACCGACCTCCGTCCACATCAGCAAAAAGGACATCACCACCGGCGAAGAACTGCCGGGTGCATTCCTGGAACTGTATGACAAGGACAACAATCTGGTGGATTCCTGGGTATCCACCAACGAAGCACACATCATCGAAGCGGTTCTGATTGCAGGCGAAAAGTACACGCTGATCGAAACATCTGCACCGAACGGCTATGTTATTTCCGAAAAGGTAGAGTTCACTGTGAATCTGGACAACACCATCACCCATGTGGAGATGCTGGACAAGACCACCAAGGTACAGATCAGCAAAAAAGCGATCACTGGTGAGGATGAACTGCCGGGTGCAGTGATGCAGGTACTGGACAAGGACAACAACATCATTGACCAGTGGACTTCCGGCAATGAGCCGCACATGATCGAGGGTATCCTGATTGCAGGTCAGACCTATGTACTGCATGAAGTATCTGCACCGGCTGGCTACACACTGGCAAAGGATGTAGAATTCACCGTCAGCGAAACCGGCGAGATCGACTATGTACAGATGACCGATGATACCACCAAGGTATCCATCAGCAAAACAGACATCACCGGCGAAAAGAATGTTTCCGGAGCAACGCTTCAGATCATCGACAAGAACGGCAATGTAGTTCACGAGTGGATCTCCGGTACGGATGTCAACTATATGGAAGCACAGCTGGTTGCCGGAGAAACTTACACACTGCATGAAACCAATGCTCCGGCTGGCTATGTGCTGGCACAGGATCAGCAGTTTACGGTCAATGCAGACGGCACAGTTACCAAGGTCAACATGAAGGACGATACCACCAAGGTATCTATCACCAAGTATGATCTGACCAGCGGCAAGGAACTGCCGGGTGCAACGCTGCAAATCATCGACAAGGACGGCAACGTTATTGAAGAATGGATCTCTACCAGCGAAGCACATCTGATTGAGGGAATCCTGACCGCCGGCGAAACCTATACACTTCGTGAGATCTCTGCTCCTAACGGCTGGACGATCTCCGAAGATGTCACCTTTACGGTGAACGCAGACGGAACGATCACGCACGTTGAAATGTACGACAAGCCCACCAGCGTATCGCTCCGCAAGGTAGATCCTGATGGCAATGACATCAAGGGTGCCGTCATGCAGTTGCTGGACAAGGACGGCAACGTCGTTGAGGAATGGACCACAGACGGCAATGCACACGTTCTGACCGCACAGCTGATTGCCGGCGAAACCTACACGTTGCATGAAAAATCGGCTCCGGCAGGATACGAACTGGCAAAGGATCAGACCTTTACGGTTCCGGATGACGGCGAGATCACAGTTACTATGACTGACGAAAAGACACCGACCACACCGCCGGTTGCAACGCCGACTACACCGACTTCTACCGCAACGCCAAAAACCACATCGACACCGAAAACCGGAGATGCAACACCGGTAATGGCGATTGGTACCGGGCTGCTGGCAAGCTTTCTCATCATGCTGCTGACACGCAGAAAGAAGCGGAAAGCCGGCAAGGCAGCATAAGACACCATCGACAAAATTCTTCATAATCAAAACATCCACCAAAAAACACTGGGATAAGAAAGGAATGGTGAGTCCCATGTAATCTATATTTTTTCCGAAGAATCGTAGAAAGTAAGAGATGTGACATGAACTGTACCGACAGCTGCGGCTGCCGGTATACTTGATGTCACAGGCATCAAAGAAAAAGGAAAAGAAACACGGAGGAATCAAAAATGGCAGGAGATATGAGAAAATTTCATGCGTCTATCAAGGACTTGAAAAGCAAGATCGAGAGATACATGGAGCAGTACGGGAACAGCATGGGTACACTGGACAAGAATGATTTCAGTCTGATCCTTGGAGAGAAACCTGGGTTCTCGCAGAACAATGTGGCGATTTGCCGATTGATCGCATGGAATGTTCTGCTGCATCGAGATGCACCAGAACTGGATAAGGAAGTGGTAGACTGGGCAAATGCTATGCGTGTCTACACCCACGTGGTAGATTATCCGGCAGTATATCGCATGGACAGCATCGATGATCTGCGGCATCTCAACGCCATGGCTCACCTGTCCATGCAGTATATGCGGAATGAAAGCGACCGGCGGCAGGCAAACTGTTACAAGACGTATGAAGATGTTGAAAAGTACGCCAGCAATCCGAAGGAGAGTTTGCAGTATCGGAGAAAGACGGCGGAGTGATTCACAAAAGAAACAGCGAAATTGCAAGGTGGACATGATGTCCACCTTGTACAGATTATGAATGCAGTCAGAAATCAAAGAATCACAGCTATCGTTTCCTCTCTTTGATTGCATTGTGCATCACAAAAGAAACAGCGAAATTGCAAGGTGGACATGATGTCCACCTTGTACAAATTATGAATGCAGTCAGGAATCAAAGAATCACGGCTATGGTTTCCTCTCTTTGATTGCATCAAGCATCACAAAAGAAACAGCGAAATTGTAAGGTGGACATGATGTCCACCTTGTCTAAAATTTGAACACGGAGGTGAAATTCATGAGAATATCCGACAACGACATCGCCAAAGCAGAACAAATGGACTTGCTGACCTATCTGCAAATTTACGAACCAGGGAATCTGAAACGGGTTGCCGGCAATGAATATCGAACAATCGACCACGACAGCCTGCGGATCTCCAATGGCAAGTGGCACTGGTATTCCAAAGGAATCGGCGGATACAACGCTTTGCAGTATCTGATGAAGGTACGGGAAATGAAATTTCCAGATGCAGTACGGCAGATCCTACAGCTGCCGCCGGAGGAATACCAGAGTGTGATGCCGCAGCAGCCAGAAAAGAAACGGGAATTTTCCCCTCCTGCCCGAAATTACAATCATAATCAAGTGATCGCCTATCTGGAGGGACGAGGGATCAGCCGGAATGTGATCTTCCACTGTATCAAAAATAAGACACTGTACGAAAGTCAAAAATACCACAGTGCCGTATTTTTAGGAATGGACAAAGAAAATCGCCCCCGATACGGCAATATCCGAGCCACCAAAGGAGATTTCAAAGGAGAATGTTCTGGTTCAGATAAACGATATGCGTTTCGTTTGATGCCGGAACAGCTGCAAAGCAATGCAGTACATATCTTTGAAGCAGCCATTGATGCTCTGAGTTTTGCGACCTATGCAGAAATGCGGAATGCTCCATGGAAAAACATGAATCTGCTGGCACTGGGCGGTGTTGCTGGTACTGGACAAAAGATCCCGCTGGCACTGGAACAGTTTTTGCAGGACTATCCGCAGATCAAAACCTTGTATTTGCACCTGGACAGCGATGCACCAGGGCGTGAAGCAACACAGCATATCACCAATTTGCTGCAAAATCAGTATCAGATCCGAGATGTTCCCCCGATCGGCTGCAAAGATGTCAATGATTTTCTCGTGAAGCTTCGCTCCCAAAGCCGAAACAGGACGCAGGAACGGCAAAGTTTCCCCTCTCTTTAAGGAAAATCGTCTTTCAGACGAAACAGGCTGCGTAGCAGCCGTTCGTAGAGCGATACACCCTGTGGGTGTTCGTTCTACGGCAAGCAACGTCTTTGGATATCCAAAGACAATTTGCGAAAAATCGCAAATTCTTGTTAGGGGCAAAGCCCCTAAGACCCTGTTTTTCGGAAAGGATAAGATAATGAGAAATCGCAATCGAAGTTTTGTAATTCGACTGAATGATGAAGAATTTCAAGCGTTGGAAGAAAAGCGAAGAAGATCCGGTTATCCCCGTGAAGTATTTCTCCGTAAGCTGATCGCAGACGGGATAGTTCGGGAAGCACCGTCTGTAGATTATCCGAAGCTGCTGCTTTCCCTGAGCCGGATCGGAAACAATCTCAATCAGATCACTGCGACTGCCAATACCATTCACTATATCGATCCGAAAGCACTGGAAGAAGCGACCAGAGATCTGAAGCACATCCTGAAGGAAATCCACCGTTCTTTTCTGATCCCAGATCAGCAAAGGATCACAGAAGAAACCGCTTCTGGTTTGCAGCACATTTTTCTGGAGGTGCAGAAAGTTCTGGTGGGACAGGAAGCAGCTTCTGATCCGGACGCAGTGCTGCAATACATTCAAGATGCGGTTTCGGAACGAGCGAAGAAAGACAATCAGACAGTTCGACAGAAGCGGCAGGAAGCGGACTGGAAAGAACAGCTGTGTGAAGTGCCGCCACTGTATCAGCCATTTCAGGAAGGAGAAGATCTATATCTCTATGATAATCGGAAGAATGGGCTATAACAGCCAAAATGACAGATACGGCTTGCTTGTTATGGACTTGTGGGAGATAGAGGGCTTTCACTGCGGTGATACCCTCGAAGTATGGAACAGCGAGAAAGAACAGTGGATACCGACAAGAATGGAAATGCACTATCAGCCATCTGCTTTCCAGTTCCCCAAGAACCGCAATGACGGCTGGTATCTCGTCGGCACGGAATACAGCGGAACAGCCTTAGAAGGCTTGAAGGTAAGAATATAGTAAAATATACCCTTTGAAAGGACAGTGAAAACATGGCGACCACATCGATCTGGGCAATCAAAGGCAATGCCGCTGCGATCCGGCGGGTAGAAATGTACATTGAGAATCCAGAAAAGACGGTAGAACAAACTGGACTGGAGTATCAGAGCAGTCTGCATCAGATCGACCAGAATGGCAGCATGATGCAGGAGTACAGTCCAGACGAACTAGAGCAAGAAAAGGTCTGCTATGTGTCTGGCATCAACTGCACTGCCCCCAACGATGCCTGTGAAGAATTCGCAGCGGTTTACGACCTGTGGGAAAAGCCGTGCAAAGGCAGGGTGTGTTATCATGGATACCAGTCCTTTCAAGAAGGCGAAGTCACCGCAGAGCAAGCACACGAGATCGGCGTGAAACTGGCAGAGCGACTGTGGGGCGATCGGTTTCAGGTGGTTGTTGCGACCCACCTGAATACAGGGCATTATCACAATCACATCATGCTCAACGCCATCTCCTTTGCTGATGGATATAAATTTGTCAACCGCAAGTCAGACTACCGCCGGATGCGGGAAGTGTCTGATGATCTGTGTCGGGAGTATGGCATTTCTGTCATTGAGAATCCTGGGCAGAATAGCAAACACTACGGCGAATGGAAAGCGGAACAGGACGGCAGACCGACCCAGCGTGGTGACATTCGATTGGATCTGGATGCCGCCATTGAGAAGCTGGGCAGTAAACCAATTGACCGATCCAGACGACCAACGGTGCGTGGAGATATTCGGCTGGACTTTGATGCAGCTGCCATGCAGTCTGATACCGTACAAGATCTGATCCGGCAGATGGAGGAAATGGGATATACCTGGAACTTCTCCGGCAAGTATCCCAAAATCAAACCGCCTGGAAAAGACCGTTACTTTCGCCTATATAAACTGGGAGCCGGTTATGACAGTCTGGAAACGCTGGCAAAGCGAGTGCTGCATATGCAGGAGGAAACGTCCGGCAAACGCAGAATGCCGTCTACCTATTATCGCTATCACGGAAGCTTTCGCAAGCGAAAGAAAGCAACTGGTTTTCTGGCACTGTACTACTATCATTGCTATCGAATCGGTGTATTTGCAAAGCGAACATACCTCAAGTATACGCCGGAATTTCGGGAAGCACAGAAGCAGCTGCATGAAATGTCAAAGGCTGCTGTTTTTTTGCATGGTGCAGACATTCACAGCAAGGAGCAGTTTCAAAGCTACCGTGAAAATCTGCGTCAGGAAATGCAGCTGTGTGACAGCCAGATCAAGGAATTGCAGCAGCAGCTTGCTATAAGCAATGATCCGGCGGAAAATGAAGCACTGGTGCATCAGCTGGACAGACTGCATCAACAGCAACAGAATTTTGCGGAGCAGCAAAGGCTCTGTAAAATCGTTGCCCAGCAGCAAGTACAGGAAGAAACACCGCCGCAGCCGCAGGAAACTGAACCGACAGCACCGAAGAAACAAGGTCGTGCTGTGGGGCTGGAATAATCGCAAATTTGACAAAGGAAGTGATATTATGGTAAACTGGATGGAATACATGAATTATGACACGCTGCGGCAATTGGCAGAAAAATATGAAATGACCAACCGAAAAAATTCTCTGATCCTGATCCCTTTTTCCGCATTTCCAAAGGTGGAGAAAGGCAACCGTGTTCGGGAATATGAATGGTGGGCTTATGCAGTGGAATCGGCTCTTTCGATAGAAAGTCCCGCTTTCGCCATTGCCAATTACACCATACGCTGCATCTGTGTCAAAAAGGAGATTTCCAAGATGCAATATGAAATTACCATTCCCATTCCCTATGGCAAACGTTCTGCGTACCAAGACCTTTTGTATGAAATTTGCCAGTGCATTTCTGATGACGGCGATGTCACATTGTTTGTCAGCAACAACCCTTATGCTCTCAAAGCTTATGTAGTGATCACAGAAGAACAAGAACTTAGGGCTAATATGATCAAAGCTTTGATTGAAAGTAATGAGATTCCATGTACCAATGAAAAAGGATTACTTGAACTCATGAAAGAAGCTGGAGTAGGCAGACTATACAATCTGATGCAGCTTCCACGTCGAGAAAAGAAAGAAATATTTTGTCAGCTATTCCAGAGTAATTTCTATTTTCGTGAAGAAAAAGTACTTCAAGAGATGGGATATGATGCAACGGTATCTTTCCCGAGAAAAAAAGTCTTCATTTCCTATTGCCATAAAGATAAAGAAGTCGTCAATGCAATTACCGACTGCATGGAAGAACAAGGTATGAATCTGTGGATCGATAAGAAAAGCATCGATTATGGAGAAAACTTATCCGCTGCCATTGCGGGCGGCATTGCTGAATGTGATCTTGCTGTTTTATTTTTAAGCACTGGATATTCCGATTCTCTATATGCGAAATTTGAATTGCAAAATATTGTATGTAATATGATTCAGGAAAAAATGCATTGGTTCATCGTGAAGTTGGATCAGGTAGATGTACAGACAATCTTGCCAGTACTATGCAATTATAAGTATTATGATTTCAGCATCGAGAAAAGCATTTCTGATTTAACCACAGAAATTCAAAAGATTCTGGAACACTGCGAAGCAAAACAATAAAAGACAAAAGAATATGAAAATAGAAGCCATTCGCTTTCCGCAAAGAAATCGAATGGCTTTTTCATATATATCCAAATTCAAAAAGAAAAAAGGAGTTGATCGAACATGGATGAAGGCGTACAGGCAGCAGGAGCAATGCTCTATGTACTATCCGAATCCGTAAAGCTTGTGACCGATCTGTTGGTTGCAACTGTAAAAACGACTGGATCAACCGGAAAGGCAGTCGCAGCAATGCTGGCTGCTCACTGGAAGAACAGCACACAAAAAGAAATGGGTGAGATCTCATTAAAAGCAATGGTCAGACGAAAAGAACCGTTTGATATGCTGGCAATGGAAACCGTCGATGCCGGGAAATTCCGGCGGCTGGCAAATCAAGTGGGTTTGCTGTATAGCATTCGTGCAGACAAACCGGATTACGATGATATGACAGTAGATGGACTGACTTCAGTCCTTTATCGGCAGCAGGATGCTCCTCTGGTCAAAAGTATTCTGGAGCGGCTGCATATCAATACACTTGTGACCGCACAGACAGAAGATATTGCAGAGATCACGCCAGAACAACAGAATGCACTGCAAAATGCAAAAAATCCAGCTGCTGCACCTGTCACAGAAGAAGCACCTGTGACGCAGCAAGTTGACGATATGACAGCGATGCAGCAAGTTGTACGGCAGCAAATGGAGCAGAATCTGACATCAAGTGCCGGAATGTCAACCGCAGATCTGTTGGATCGCAATCGGCAAAGTGCAGAAAAAGAACCAAAAAAAGAAATGCCCCTGGCGGAGGATCTTCCGAAGATGGATCCAATGCAGGGGCAGTCTATTACTGATCTGCAAAAGCAATTGACGGATCAGATGCAGGAACACCTAAAAAAGCCAGTCAGAAAAGGACAGTCACTGGATCTGTAGGAGGTCAAGCAGAATGAAACAGGAAGCACAAGCATTTTCTCCCAGTTCTCTATATGAAAATGGTTTGAAAATGCTAAAGTACGAATCTCTATTGCAGGAGTTTCTGCGATTTTATGCAAGGTATCAAGGTACGCTTGATCTGGAAAACAGTATTTTGCTGTTTCAATCGTATCGGCAGGATCCAGAAGCCGGATACGCACAGACACTGGAGGAATGGAATGCAGACGGTAAAAAGATCTGTTATGGAGAAAAAAGCAGTCTTTTCCTGTATGCTCCGGAAAATTTTCAGGGACGTACTAAAAAAATAGAGGAGCGGGAAATGATCCCGCTGTTTACAGAACGGCAAACAGAACCTTGTGAAAAATACCAGAACGGATCGGCAGAACACCCGTTTCATCTAAAAGAGTGCGGTGAGATTCCGAAAGCAAGTGACGAAGAAATGCTGCAAATCTGTGTGAACACTGCAATCAGCTGCATGATGTCAAAAGGATGTGGAATGCCAGTTTTCGTAGAACCGGATGCTGAAATATCATTGGAAGATCCAGTTCGATATAGTCCTAACACCAATCGTCTGTATATCGCCAAGGGAGCAGCTTATGACGATGTTGCCTTTGCGATCATGCGGGAGGTGATCTATAGCAAGCAGTTTCAGCCGTTACAATCCGACGATTTTTACATACAGCTCAAAACACAGGCTGCATATGCAGCTCAGACTGCTGCCTATCAGATGGGCATTGAGAAAGCGTTTCCGATGGAAATGATTGCAGAAATGCCGGAAATCGGTCTTTCTGGCATCCCGAAAGGAATTCAGTCTTTGCAGGAAGATTGGATTCGGATCTCACAGCAGCTGAAACAGGAGAATCCGCAGAATACCGTGCAGGAAACACCGCCGGAAACAGAACCGCCAACTCCCATCGAACTTTCGGAGGAAGAAAAATTGGAGTTCCATCAAGAGGTTGAGGATCTCTTTTCCGAAATTGCACCTGAGAGCAATCAAAGACAAGAAACTACGGCTTCAGAAGATCCATTTATGAGTTGGAGTGAACTGTTTTCGGAAGATACTGCTTCCCCAGAGGAAAATAAAAGCTGGGAGGACGCTTTGGATTTCAGTGATTTTTCAAGCACAGCCAACAGCAGCGGACGAAAGTGTTCTCATGCCGCAGAATTATAACGGAAAAATCAAGAAGGGTGGTGATTCCGATGCACAATGCAGCTGAAAACAAAATGAAACGAGGTGAAAAGGTATGGCGATACTCTCCCCTGATGAAGCCAGAAGAATGGCGAGAATGGAATTTGCAATTGTTGTCCAGACGGATCTGTGTGCATTTCTGAATGCTGCACAGAACTTCCCAAATATGTCCAAGGAAAATATCTGTCTGCTGATCCTGCAATTTCCCAATGCGACCGATCTTCTGACAGAAACCGAATGGCGGCAGTGCGGCAGTACACTGCTGCCCAATGCACAGGCAATCACATTGATCACAGACGAAAAAAACGTGGTTTACGTCTATGACATCAGTCAGACAAATAAGCATACCGCAGAAGAACCAGTGCCAGATGCAGAAAAAGCGTATCACGCATTGGTAGACGTGCTGAAAACCGATGTGATCGAACTGGAAAATACCCAGGAACGTATGGCATATTATCACGAAAAGAAGTGGTACGTCAATCTTCGGACAAATTATGAAGACCGCTTCTATTACATCATCTGCCATCTGATTGCTCAGGTCCTTGAAAGCGAAAAGGATATTGATTCTATCACAGCTTGTGATATGGCAGCATACATGATTTGCCGTAAGTACGGTGTCAGTACCTCGAGGATCAATACAAAAGTGCTGCAAAGAGCCATATCCAGACTTTCCGCAGGCGGACAGGAAAAGACCATCTATGCGGCGATGAACTGCCTAAACGCTCCTGTTTTCCGGGATTTGAAAGCAATCTACACTGGTCAGACCAAGGACCGGGAATTGCAGCGAAAGAAAGAGGAAGAAGAACAGGCAAAAAAAGATGCGGCTCAAAAAGAAAAAGATGAAGCCCGAATCCAACTGCTCGCAAATCAGCAAGCGTATCAAATGGCTGAAATGCTGGCACAGCAAAAAGTCGATGCGTTTATACAGTCTGTTCCAGCACCGCTGCGTGGTGTTTTGGAGAAGATCCGGAGGAAAGAATCATGAGAAAGACAAAACAACAGCAAAATCGACAGCTGTTTCTGATCTATGGGATCATCTATGTCTTTTTGGTGTATCTCTGTATTGTCTTTGCTCCCTATTGGACAGGGACACTCATCGATTCTCTCCCCAAAATGGCAGCAATGCCTAAAAGTGCATTCTGGCATCTGCAAAAAAGTCCATATACGTTTTCAATGATCTTGATCGTCACAGTGATCTATGCCATTGTGATACTCGTGTATCATTCCAGCCGGCGAAATACCCGTTTTGGCGAAGAACAAGGCTCCAGCCAATGGGGCGATGTCAATCAGATCAACAAGAAGTATCAGAGTAAGAAACCGATCTGTTACACAGTTGAAAAAGAGAAAAACGGAAAAGTAACGCAAGAGAAAGTTGAAGCTGCATTTCCCAATTTGATCCTCACAAAAAAGATGCAGCTGAGCATCGACGCACAGAGCCATCGCCGAAATCTGAATGTCTTGGTGATCGGTGGATCTGGTGCAGGTAAGACCATGTTCTATGCCCGCCCCAATCTGCTGCAAGCCAATACAGGATATATCGTCCTAGACCCAAAGGGCGAACTGGTAGAGGATTGCGGTGGATTTCTGAAAAAGCAAGGATACACTGTGTGGGTATTAGACCTGAAAAATCCGGAGAATTCAGATGGATATAACCCATTTGATTTTCTGGAAACGGAAGATGATGTACTGATGCTGGTGGACAATCTCTTTGATAATACCACAGATAAAGATGCTCGAAAAGGCGAACAAATTTGGGATGATGCCGCAAAAGCACTGCTGCGTTCCCTGATTTTTTATGTGCGAGAGATGCTGCCGCCGGAACAGCAGAATTTTAGTTCCGTTATGAAGTATCTGCGTAGAGCCAAGACGGAAGAAGATGAAATGGGCAATCCCAAACCATCTCAGCTGGACGGCGATATGCTGGAATTGCAGTGGAAATTGGAAAAAAGCAACAGAAAAGCAGAAACGCACCCGGCTTACCGTGCCTATCAGGAATACCGCAGCGGTGCGGCAAAGACCATGCAGTCTGTCCTGTTTACGTTAAATGCCAGATTGTCAAAATTCAACGTACAGAGCATTTCCAATCTGACTAGTCACAACGACCTAAAGTTGAAACGCATGGGCAAAGAAAAGATCGCCATATTCGCAGTGATTCCAGATGATACACCGGCATACAACTTTCTGGTCGGTATTCTGTATACGCAGCTGTTCCAACAGCTATACCGAAGTGCCGATCTGTATCCCGGAAAAAAGCTACCTGTTCCAGTGCATTTCCTGATGGATGAATTTGCAAATGTTGCCCTGCCGAAAGGCTTTGACAACCTGTTATCCACCATGCGGCAGCGGCAGATCTTTTGCTCGATCATTTTGCAGAATCTCTCGCAGCTGAAAGCCCTATACGAAAAGCAGTGGGAGTCCATTGTGGGCAACTGCGATTCGTTTCTCTATCTGGGCGGAAATGAGCAAAGTACCTTCGAGTATGTTTCCAAGCGTTTGGGAACGGAAACCCTTGATACAAACACTACTGGAAGATCCAAGGGCAGAAACGGTAGTTACACTACCAATTATCAAACGACAAAGCGTGAGTTGATGCAGCCGGACGAAGTAGGACGGCTGGATAATGGATATGCAATCTATTTTATGCGTGGCGAGTATCCAGTGATCGATCAGAAATATGATGTTTGGCATCACCCCAACATTCATGAAATTGGTCTGGGTGGTGCTGCCCCCTACAAGCATGGCATGATCCGCCAGCAGATGCAAGAAGATGCAAATGCAGAACAACGGTCAGAAACATTGCAGGAATTTTTCAAACAGCATACTTTGCAAAATGGCGTTGTTCAGTTTGCAGTCAATGAATCAGAAACCACAGAAACAGATTGGATGCAGTATGCAGCCATTCTGCTGAAACAGAAAGGAAAGAAAGAAAATGAAGATCAATAAGAAAAATTGGAAGATCGTAGCCGTGTGCAGCGTATTGATCGCTTGCTTTTTCGCATTCTCTATGTTGGCATTTGCTGAACCGGCAGCAGATGCCAGCGGTGCAGCAAATGCAGTGTGGTCATTTAATGATGTCATTTCCACCATTGTGCAAGCGGTCGGAGCTTTGGTATCGCTTGTCAGTATCGTGTTTTTGGCGGCATCCATTGCTGGTCATGATACCTCTCAGCGTGTCAGTGCCGGACTGGGACTTGCTGCCGGACTGCTGATCGCCTTTGCACCGACGATCCTTTCCTCGATCGGGATCGGAAAATAAGGAAAGCTTGCCGGAAGAAAGGAGGGATGCCGTTTGGAGTGGCTTTCTGCATTTTTGGACATTATGTTCGACACTCTGAATTCCGTCATTCAGAATATGGTCGGATTGCTTTCTCAAAGCCCTGAAGCATTTAATGGTACATTGTATGATTTTGCAAAAGGATTAAACTCTGTATTTCAGGCAACTGGTCTTGCACTGGTCGTGCTGTTCTTTTTTATCGGATTGTCTGATCCGTCACATAATCTGGCAGAGATCAAACGACCAGAAGCAATTATTGCTGAATTTGCCCGTTTTTTACTCTGCCAGCTGGTGGTAGCAAATTCTTATCTGATTTTGCAGCAAATTTCTGCGATCGGTACAAGTCTGATCTCTACAGCGTGGAGTGCTGTGACAAGCGGTGGTGGAATGCCCACCATATCTGCTGACGGCACAGTCAAGGAAGCACTGAACGAAGTAAAGTTCAATATTCTCTCGATCTCCACAGACATGATCATGCTGATCCTGCTGAACTTTATTATGATCGTCACCCTTGGCATTATCATCATATATATTTCCGTAATCGCCTATGTACGCTTTTTCAAAATATATATGTACATCGCCATTGCACCGCTGGCATTGTCCACTTTTGCTGCCAGGAACACCTCCGAAATTGGAAAACAATTTCTGAAAAGCTTCTGCGGTGTGTTGCTGCAAGGTTTGGTTTTAGTGCTTTCACTGCTGATGTTTGCCATGTTTTTTAGTAATACGACCATTGATGGCGGCGATGGAGCGATCACAGTTGTCTGGGAATATTTTATTTCTATGTTTGGTCAGCTATTTGTTTTAGTAACTGTGGTCAAAGGTTCAGATCAAATCATTCAGAAAATGCTGGGCATATAAGGAGGAACACATGGAAGTCAAAATGAACAAGGACATTCGGGAGTACAAGTCAAAGAACTCTCTGAATCTAACACTTGTGCAGACTTTTGTTGGCGTGATCGGAGTAATTGCCAGCGGATTTACGATTTTCGCACTTCGTCGTGCCATCGGACCTGGCACACCCGTTCCGGCATTCGTCGGAACGGCAGTAATGCTGCCGTTTGCATTGATCGGCGACTTCGGACCGAAAATCCAGGGCTTATCCACACGCACCTTTGTTCTGCTGTGGTTTCGGTTTTTGTTCCTGGAAAAACGCGAACTGAAGTTTGTCGGAAACAATTTCATCCGAAAAGAAGCAGAAATGATGCAACAGGAAGGAAGTGATGATGGTGGAATCTCTGAAAAAGATACTACCAAAACCAAGAAGAGAATTTTATCCTTTGCCCAAAAGCGTACAGGAAACGATACCAGTACAGCGGCTCTGGAAGGACGGCATATTTCAAAGCGGAAAAAGCTGCACAAAGACATTTCGGTTTGAAGATATTAACTATCAAATTGCCGGAAACGATGCTCAGAGTACAATGTTTCTGAATTATTCCAAGGTACTGAATAGTTTGGATGCAGACAACTTTGCACAGATCACAATTCGTAATCACAAACGAAACATGATTGAATTTAACCATGATGTGCTTTTCCCTATGCGTAATGATAATCTGGATTGTTATCGAAAAGAATACAATCAGATTCTTTCCGATCACGCCAACGAAGGCAATGGAATTGTACAAGAGAAATATCTGACAATTACCACCTCCAGTGATAAGGATATTCAGACAGTTCGCAATCAGTTTTCCCGAATTGAAACAACATTGAACACCAAAATGGAAACGTTGGGTTCTGGCATGACGGCATTGGATGCCAGAGATCGTCTGCGGATCCTGCATAGCTTTTTCCGGAAAGGCGAAGAAACTATATTCTCCTTTGATCTGTCAGAATCGATGCGGCTGGGACGGGATTTCCGGGATTACATTTGTCCTGATGCCATGGAGATACAGAAAGATTGTTTGAAAATTGGCAGCCGATATTGCCGAACTCTATTTTTCAAAAGCTTTTCTACCTATATTGACGATGCCATGATCAAAGAGATCTGCGACATGGACAGAGATATGATGCTGAGTATCACCATCAATCCACTTTCCATGGAAGCCGCCAATCGTCTTGCTGACCGTCAAACAGACAATGTAGAAACCAACATTGCCAACTGGCAGCGGCGGCAAAACAAAGCTAACAATTTCTCTGCGATCATCCCATACCATTATGAACAGCAGCGAAAGGAATGCCGGGAATTCCAGGAAGATTTGCGAAACCGGGATCAACGAGTATTTTTTACGACGATCACGCTGGTGCATCTGGCAGATACGCTGGACGAACTGGATGCAGACACTAGAAAACTGCAAGCGATCGCCGGAAACAAAGGCTGTCAGCTTGCACCGTTGGTCTATCAACAAGTGGACGGCTTAAACACGACACTTCCCTATGGTATTTGCAGAGTGTCTGTGGATTACACCATGACCACAGAAGCCTTATCTGCATTCAGTCCGTTCAATACCCGTGATCTGAATCACCCTCACGGTGTATATTTCGGACAAAATCTGGTCAGCGGCAATATGATCCTGATCAATCGGCTGATGCTGCAAAACAGCAATTGTTTTATCTTAGGAGTATCTGGTTCCGGAAAGTCCATGACCGGAAAGAACGAGATTCTTTCCATCGTTCTGAACACAGATGCAGATGTCATTCTGATCGATCCGGATCGGGAGTACGGCAAGCTGACACAAAAGTTAAACGGCGAACTGATCTGTTTGTCCGAAGTATCTGAAAACCATATCAATGCCATGGACTTCCGTCAAGCACATGACGAAAGCATTGAAAATGCCATTAAACGAAAGCAAAGTTTTGTACTTTCGCTGTGTGAGGAAATCATTGGCGGAAACATCGATTCCAAGGCTCGCTCTCTGATTGACCGGTGCAGCGGCAATATTTATCGCCGTTACATTAAGGAACAGAAAGAGATGCCGACTTTGCGAAGCTTATATGAAGAACTGAAATCACAACCGGAAGAACTGGGAAAAGAACTGGCATTGGAAATTGAACTGTACGCCACCGGTTCTCTGAACACATTTGCACAAACAACAAATGTAGATACAGAAAACCGGCTACTTTGCTATGACATTCATGAAATGGACGAGGATCTGATGACCGTAGGAATGTTGGTAGTGCTGGACAGCATTATGAACCGCATTTCCCAGAACCGGGAGGACGGCAAAAAGACATTTATCTTTATTGATGAGATCTATTTGCTTTTCCGGCACGAATACACATTTAAATTTTTGTCACAGCTATGGAAAAGAGTACGAAAGTACGGCGGCAGCTGCACCGGTCTGACGCAGAATGTAGAGGACGTACTGCAAACCAGAGAATCCCGTGCGTTGATTGCAAACAGTGAGATGCTAGTCATGTTGAATCAGTCTGGCACAGACCGTCCGATTTTGGCAGATATGCTAAAAATACCGGAATCTCAGCTTCCCTACATTACCGGTGTCAGACCAGGACATGGACTTCTGAAGGTTGGTTCTGCTTTAATTCCTTTTGGGAATGAATTCCCCAAGGACACCGAACTCTATCAAATCATTACAACAAACCAGGACGAAATTCAGAGGCATAAACAGAAAAATGAAAAAAGCAGTAAACAATAGGATTGAAACTGCGGAAAGGAAGTGATTCCCATGTAAATCAAAAATAATAAGAATAACTAACAGTAACAGGAGGTGTAATGAATGAATCTGCAAATCCGCTGCACTGCAATTGCAGTTGCTGGAATTTTTGCATTCAGCACAATCCAGATTTGCACAGCATCTGCGGAAGAATATGCTGTAACCATGCAAAATATCAGAGAAGATGCCAGTGTTCTTGTCCGAAGATCTTCCGACAATTCTCTCTGGTGCAAACCGCAAGTGCATGATGACACTGCGGTTTTTCCGATCGAATCTGAGGAAAACTATCAAGTAATCGTCACATATCACCAGGGAAACACCTACGTTTTTCTGGACTATATCATTGAAAATCAAAGTGGCACTTTGCAGTCTGCAACAACTTGCAGCTATACCGAACAGGGTTCTTTGCAAGCTGACGATCTTATCCGGCTGTTTGATGTCACAACAGGAGAAAGAGTGACATCATGGAAAAGTGATGGAACATTCCACCACATAGAGGAGGTGCTTGAAGAAGGTCACTTGTACTATGTCAATACATTTATTTCGGATAATCACGCAGAAGAACTGTATTTTTCCGTCAACAGCTTCGATTTTTCCACAATTGCATCAGGAACGCTCTATGGTGATGTCACACTGGACGGAAAAGTAGATATTTCCGATGCAGTTCTTTTATCAAAAGCAACGTCTGGTATGGTAACATTAAGCGATCAAGCGGCAAACAACGCCGACTGTAACGCAGACGGCGAATTAGGGATAGATGATGTTATGGTATTGATTCGTTTTCTGGTACATTATATTAATGTACTGTCATCTACAGAATAGAGAAAGGAATGAAAATCATGAAAAAAACAATCATTTGCGTGGCTGCAATTCTGGCAGCCGGAACGATCAGCTGCAACATGGCATTCAGCTGTGTATCAGGCAGCACTGCGTTTTCGCCGATCACCGCATTGGCAGCAGAAGCAGCTACTGGTAATCTGATCGTCAACATCAGCGGTGTCAAGACACTTTCTGGTGTCACGATCACCGTCACCGGAAACGGAAACACTTATACCGCAGTGACCGATGCCAAAGGACAGGCGATCTTCTCTAAATTGCCAGTCAATGATGCTGCCGGAAATGCGATCACCTATACCATCAAAGAAACCATACCGGACGGATACATGGCGGCATCGGCAATGACTACCACCATCAGTGCCGGAGCAACGGTCATTGCATCGATCCCCAACACAGAAAAGACATATACCATTGCCATTGACTGCAAGGATTACAAAACAGACAGCATCACACCCAGCGGCGATGCGGTACTGAATGGTGGTTCTTACACGGTTTACCATGATGATGTTGCGTATGGTACATATTCCATTGGTGCAGACGGCAAGCTGTGCGAATTTACGCTGCACGGCAAGGAATATGAGGGCAAATGGGAGGTGCAGATGGACACCGCTCCGGTGGGCTACTACCTGACCGGCGAAAAGCAGGAACTGGGATACTATGACGGTGACACGTGGATCGCACTCAACAGCAGTTTCCCCAAGTACACCCACGCCACCATGCACCTGAGCCTGATCCCCATCAGCGGCAGATTTGCCGTTACTGCAAATGCGGACGATCAGATTCGTATCTGGCTAAAGTCCTCCGGCAGCTATGACAAGTGCAAATCATCGGAGCGTGCTACGCTGACTGTGACAGAAAGCGGCAAGGCAGTGCAGACCGATCTGCTGCCTTTCGGCACATATGTGGTGGAAAATTTGACGACCGGAGAAACCACAACACAGAAGATCACCAGCTATGGTGCGATCGTTCCGGTGGAATTTCAGAATTCCATTGCACCGCCGATCACCGCATACAAGATCACCTTTACCGCAGATGATGGAAAAGTTCCCACCGGCGGTGTGTACAACGTGCTGGACGAGGATGGCAATCAGGTATATCGGTTTAGTCCGACCAATGGTGAAGCAGTGATCCCGAATCTGGAGAGCGGAAAGAAGTACACCGTGCAGGAAATCATGTCACCGGATGGCTACATTGCGGACAAGGAAACCTATACCTTTACGGTAGATACACAGAAGTTGGTTATTTCCTATCATTTGATTTCCGTTACAACAACGGCTTCCACAACTGTAACTAGCACCACAACGACAACAACAACTTCTGATGCAGAAAAGCGTTCTATTACCTACGAACTCTACGACCAGACTGAAAAAACACTGTTGTCCAGCGGCGATTATGATACCAACACAAAAAAAGTGGAACTGCCGTCAGATTGGACACCAGACAGCCGTTACTGGTTAGTTCTGGAGGAACGTGTGGTCAAGCCGGATGGCATGATCTCCTCTGCAACGAAAGAATACGTCATTTTACATCGTGATGGAACGTGGGAACGGTATCAGGAAAGCAATTCTGTTCTGTATGGCGATGTCAATTTGGATGGAAAAGTAGATATTTCCGATGCTGTTCTGCTGAACAAAGCTGCTTCCGGAATGGTGACGCTGAATGATCAGGCGGCAAAGAATGCAGACTGCAATGACAATGGTGAATTAGGAGCAGATGATGCAGTGGTACTGCTGCAATTTCTGGTACACGTTGAAAATTCGCTGCCGGTAAAGAATTGAGGAAAAAGCCATGAAAAAGAAACGCATTTTTGCATTGCTTTCGGCAGTGCTGCTTTCCGCAGCAGCACTTCATGCTTTTCCGGTATTTGCTGCCGGAGATACCACAGTACATCTGGTCACAAACGGCAGCTTGCCCTATTTTACCGGTGCTGCGGTGGATCTGAGCGACCCAAACAATGATATGTACTTTGTCTTGCAGCATACCCGTGGAGATATGTTTCTCAACAGCTTCGGCATTGGGTTTTCTGCTTTTCAGGGAGATGGTTTGACCTTTCCCATTGCAGCCGGTGAAGAAACTGATGACTGGAAACTCTCCTATTCTCTGACTGGATATGAAACGCAGTCGGAAGAACTGGACATTACAAAGACGATCCAAGGGAAAAGCGGACAAGATGTTACGATTGAAGTAGAAACACCAGTGCTGATCACCGGAACTGTGACCATTTCCTCTGCACCAGGCGATCACATTTTCATCACGCCGAAAAATGATCTGAATAACACAGAGCGTATGAAACATTATCAGGCAGTCACAGGAAACGCAAAAACGGACGTGACCGATACAACGTATGGAGCATTGGACTGTGCAGATTTTGTGATGCCGGAGAGCGGCGTAGCAACATTGCAGCTTGCTTTTGATGATTATGCCGTAGTTGATACAACGACACAAAAAGCCGAAGAATTTCTGGTATCCGAAATGGGAGATACAAAAAGCATCTCTTTTCCCAAGGAAAATCCTTCTGTTCTGTACGGCGATGTTGATTTGGACGGCAGAATTGATGTTGTGGATGCAGTGTTGCTGAACAAGGCGGCATCTGGTTCGATCACGCTAAATCCGCAGGCACTGAAAAATGCAGACTGCAATGCAGACGGCGAACTGGGAACAGAGGACGCTCTGGTTCTGATGCGGTTTCTGGTGCATCTGACCACGAGTCTGCCGGAGTAAGCCGATGATATGCGAAAGGTCAGGTGATTCCCATGTAATATATATCTTTTCAATTGGTGAAAAGGAGGAATTGCTGTGGAAAAGAAGAAAAATGAAACAGAGCCAGAAAGAAAATCGGATCGTTCCTTAAAAGGAACTGTGATCGCATTTATCATTCTGCTGATCTTAGCCATTGCTGCTTTTTTGTGCGAAAAAATGGACAATGCTATTTTCACCATATTGATGGTGATCATATCTGTAATTACTTTTTTCGGCACTGTGATTTTAGCGATTTTTTCTGATGTATACTTGCCGGATTTTGCTGTGTTTTTAGAAAAAGATCACTTTTCGCTTTCTGGTGAGAAGATACAGATCAATGGATGCGAAGATCTTTGGCAATATGCGAAAAAATCTGCCAAAACATCTGAAACTAGTGCTGTAAAGTGGTTGTGGCTCACATACAGAGCATACCATAAGCAGAAGAAGGCAGCACAGAAATAAATGGTGTTCTATATTTTATGTATCATGAATTCTAAAAGTGCAATCAGAAGTGAAATAATGGATGCCACTGATGAAAGAAATGTGACTACCCACATGACAAACTCTGTTTTTTGATTTTTTGTAGCTGTTGCTTGACGTATACTCTTAAGCAAAGTATAGCAAACATTGACGAAATATCGTATTGAAGTTGTAAAAACTATTCCAGAAAGAATGGTATAGAGAAGAGTAAACAAAAAATCATTTTCGATATATATTTTTATCGATAATAGAATTGCTATGAGAAAAACAGCGGAGTAAACCAGAAACCTTATAATTTCTTTGAATGCACTTTCGTAATCTTGATGTGCAATTTTTAAGTGAAGTGCAATGCCGCTAAATATTAGAAGTTGTGGAAAAATTATCATGTAGCTATGGTCTTGCTTATGACA
>OIEC01000444.1_pt1 | contig 22520 bp, 17 predicted proteins | sample 1604801 | NCBI WGS metagenome assembly OIEC01 (sample SAMN01760940, study PRJEB22395) | human gut metagenome | reverse complement strand
CATGGCTGGTCTCGCCGTCAAACCGGGGATTCGGCGCCACATAGATCTCACAGCCAATCACCGGATTAATATCTGCTGCCTTTGCCGTCTTGTAAAATTCCACCACACCATACATATTGCCATGGTCAGTGATCGCGGCACTGTTCATCCCCAGTTCTTTCACACGGCTTACATATTCTTTTATTTTGTTGGAACCATCGAGTAATGAATATTCCGTATGTGTATGCAGATGTACAAATGCCATGATTGTTTCCTCGCCTTTTTCGTTCATTGTGGTATCCCACATGTGTAACTATTATATCTATTTTCGGCTGTTATGACAAGTTTTCTCTTTCTCAGGAAACACCACAACTTTTTCTACATCGCTTTACATAATTATCCTTTTTCGATATTCTCTAGGTGTGATTTTATATTTTTCCTTAAACACGCGGTTAAAAGTTCTTTGACTTTCAAATCCACAATCAAGACATATATTTGTAATGGAATCCATTGTGTTTTCCAGTGCCGCAACTGCATAATTTAACCGGACTCCATTCACATATTTACTAAAATTACAGTGAAAGGTTTTTGCAAACATTCTTGACAACACATATTTACTTACACACAATTCATATGCCATTTTTTCAAGGCTGATGTTTTCCCTAAAATTTTTGGCCACGTATTCTACCGCATTATAAATCAGGTCATCACTCCCTACCGCACTTTTATCCATCATTGGCATTGTTGTGAAAACATGTGCAAGGATCATCTGTGCATATGCCTGTATCATCCGGGGATCCCCCTCTGTTATTCCGGTCAGATATTTTATGGCATTTACCACATCCGGATGCACCTGCTCTTTTTTTACAACCGGATTCTTCGGGCTGTATATCTGCAATTCCCTGTAATAGGAAGGAAACAGTGTTGGTTCAAGGTACAGGAATATTACCTTGTTTTCTTTTTCCCCAAACACCTGATAATGATGTATTACATTTGGAAACACAACTGCAAAATCCCCTTCATCCATATGGAACAATTCCTGTCCCACTCCAAGTTCTATTTCTCCATCCGTTACATACACTACTTCTATTGCCTCATGTAGATGCGGCGGCACATGTACTGGCTTCTTCCACTCCGCGGATACTCCTGTATTTCTGTTTTCATATACCAATAGCACTTACAAGCAACTCCTTTTATTTATACTCCCTGTTTCTCCAACCACAATCAGCATATGGTAAATGAATAATCTATATTATCTTCTGCACTGATACGATATTCCTCTTCCACATCAGTTCCCCAGCTGTCGATGCCTCCAACACCTCTTACTGCACCATATACACATAAAACGGTTCTTCTTGCCGGTGGCAGTTCTTCGTGGTGAAGGGCATTTTCAATCTCAGATGCTGTATAAGGCAGACAGGAAAATGCAAATTTTTCGCCATTCTTTTCAATGCGCAGTATCTGTGATGAACTGTCTGTCCTGCTGTTATCAAGAGCCGTATGTCTTGTAATTTCAAGCCACTCTGTATCCATTCTCATACCACATTCCTGCGGAACAAGATATTGTGTAAGACTCAGATCACCGATCTCATAGACGCCTTCTTGTGCACCAGCTTTTCTGTCAGGATATGTTTCCCCGGAGAGTCCCTTATATAAATATTTGTCAGCCAATGTTGGCATAATAAATCTCATTCCAAATACAGGAAATTCAGGGAGCCCCTGTACTCCATTATAATGTACATCCACGCGAATCTTTCCGGACGCATCAACGCTATAGCTCACAAGAACAGTTGTCGCCGGAGTTGTTATGGTCTCGTATGTATATTTTACAATAATTTCATCAGCATAAACATCACCGCCATAGCTGTTATTATCAGGTGCATATGGTTTTTGCTCCTTGCCATCCATGATCACCTGTATTCCCTTACAGTCAATAAACATATCTGCCGAAAGCCAGCTTCCGCTTTTAATATGGAACTTGCTTCCCCTGTCATTATCTGTCAACGCTCTCCAGAAAGTAGGCTTTGGGCAGCGATACAGCCACTCATATCCATTTTTAACGATAGATTCCAGTCCACCCTGTGCATAAGAGAAAATATAATCAAAGCCTTCACCATGTACACCTAATGTATAGTCACCATAGACCACTCTTAATTTATCTGTATAAGCCATAGTAATACCTCACTTCCTGCATTGCCGGTTTTTCTTTCCTGTCAGCAAATACAATTCCATTTGCTGAGAATTCATAGTCTGCCGGTTTATCATCAAAATCTCCACCATAGCGTAAAACATCTTTTCCTGTCACCGGATCTTTTACCATAATTGCCTGATCAATAAAATCCCATATAAATCCGCCATGATACATATCGTATTTGTCAATCAGCTTCATATAAGAGCCAAGTCCACCCATTGAATTTCCCATATCATGCATGAATTCGCATAAAATATACGGTTTTTTCGGACTGTTATTCAAGTATTCCTCTACATCCTCCGGTTTTGCATACATTCTGGTCTCAAAATCAGAAATAGTATCCTCATATGCCCTATTATAATAAGCGCTTTCATAATGAACTAATCTTCCATCCTTCTTTTCGGCAAAATAAACGTTCATTGCCTCAATGTCGTCTCCTGCATAGGATTCATTTCCTAATGACCAGAAAAGGATGGATGTATGGTTTTTAAAAGTTTCGAAATTGTTTTTTGCACGCTCAAGCACTGCATCTCTCCACTGTGGAATAGATCCCGGTACATTGCATGACGGTTCGATTGCCCCAAGTTTTTGGAATGAGCCATGGCTCTCAAGATTTGTTTCTGCCATCACATAAATACCTGCATCGTCGCACATATAGTACCATGGTATCTGGTCAGGATAGTGACAGGTACGCACAGAATTAATATTGTTTCTTAACATACATGATATATCTGCCTTCATGTCTTCTATACCAATGCATCTTCCTGTTCTTGCATTCCACTCATGACGGTTTACTCCTGTGATAACAAGTCGTTTTCCATTCAGATAAATTACTTTATCTATAATCTCTATTCTTCTGAAACCGATATCATAAGGAATTACCTCGGCCAGTGAACCATCCTCTGCTTTAAGCTCAACATAAGCATGATATAAATATGGATTATGATTATCCCACAGCTTGACACTTTCCAAGTCAACACAAATCGTGCCTTCCAAATGGTTGTTTTCTTTATTTAACTGTAATGACTTCTCAACTAATATATTTTCTTCTCTGTCTTTTAAAATAAAGCCAGCAGTTACATTCTGACTGTCAGTAGCAGATACCTTCATGCTGACAGATACGCTTCCGCTTTCATTATCTTGATTTAACACAGGTTTGAACCATACATCCTCCAGATGAACATCCGGAATTGCCTTCAAAGTAACATTTCTGAAAATTCCAAAAAATCTGAAAAAGTCCTGATCCTCTAAAAATGCCGCCGTGCTCATCTTATGTACCTGCACTGCCAGAACATTTCCCTTTTCCTTAACATATGGTGTCAGATCAAACTCTGAAGGTGTGAAGCTATCCTCTGCATAACCTATAAACTGACCATTAAGCCACAGATACATAGCTTCTTCTACACCTTCGAAGCATATATGTATTCTTTTTCCACACATGTTATTATCCAAATCAAAGTATTTGATATAAGAGCCTACCGGATTGTACTGTGCTTCTGAGAACATTCCTTCTTCTGCTCCGGTTGCCTGCATACTATATGCTCCTCTGTGGTACTCTTTTCCTTCCCACGGATACATAGTGTTGATGTAACGTATTTTATCATATCCAGCCAGTTCAATATGTCCCGGAACCATAATTTTATCGAATCCTGATGCATCAAATGTTTCCTTATAAAAATCAACAGGTCTTTCCATCACATTTTTGCTGTAAGCAAACTCCCATTGACCATTTAATGATTGTAATAACGGATTTTTTTCTTTTTTCATGTCTGAATAATCCAGATAATAGCAATGATCACTATGTGGTTCCAATTGATTTACCTTAAACACTTCCGGATTATCAAGCCATTTCATATCAGCGTTCATCTTTTTCCTCACTTTCCAATTATTGATATATAAAACCAAGAACAATAACTGCTTTGTTGTATCTAAGATATAACAAAACCCTTGCAAAGAGCAATGTAATAAATTGTACAAATCATGCACTAAATGATACTGTTATAATTACTGTATTATAAAATGAGGGTCAAAAGGCATCATTGATGCTTGCATGCAATTTAAAAAGCTCCCGTGCATTGCACAGAGAGCTTTTTAGTCCGGTTAGTACAAACATATATTAACACGCGAATTATATGATGACACTTGCTTTTCCTTTTTTTCAAATCTTTGGATTCTTGTAATAACCTGATATTCCATCTGTAGCTTGTCCGATGAACAAGAGTATACACAAGGTTCAAAACCGGTATATTCATCATCCCCTTGCGTATAATTATTCCCATAATAAAAATTCTCTATTATATTTGTCTCAAAGGAAGAATCTATTTTTGATTCAGCCTCTTTTGGATCACCCATAGAATAATCACTGCCATATGTCTTTGCATATAAATCTCTCATCACTGCAGCCTGTGCCTTAGGGCTATCCACATCTGCACAATAATATGTAATATAAAACGGTACTCCAAGCACCGCATCAACAGCAGCCAGCATTCTCGTATCTTCAAATGATATTATAAATATCCACGCCGATAATTCCTTGCTTATATCCGATGTTACAAAATAATCTGATATTGTGTTGTCAATACTATCACCCAAAGCAACTGCTGCATCATATTGCCCAGGAACTGCTTCATATGTCTGTTCTGTTTCGCTGTCTGTATCCTTTGAATAATTACTTTCAAGGCTTTGCAGCATAACTATATCGTCTTCACCGAGCATCTGCATAATACCTGACTGCTTCTGCAGCTCACAGGCCCCCTTCAGAAAATTCTGAATAGCCGTATAAGCCTGTCCCACCGGAATCTCAGTATCCAACGGTTCCCTTATCTCATTATATTTCTCATTCCACAGCTCATTTACATTGTCCTGCATCAGAGACATCATCTTTGTAAGCCTCTCTTCAGCTGAAATAGAGTGGCTGTAGGGGCTTATATCTGCGTTGCTTATCGTAGTACTCGTTTTGGCAATTTTTGCTGCTTTAAGTGAAATCAGATAATTCGGTATCATATTTCCCGCACATACAACTGCCAGAATAATGCATATACACACTATTCCCTTGATTTTATCCGGTTTTTTATCAATACATTTGCGCACTGATAAATGCTTACTTCTCATCCAATGCCTCCGCTTTCATGTCAAAATACACCTTGGTTCCTTTACCTGACTCACTCTCATAATGGATTTTTGTATCATGCAGCTTAGCAATCCTTGATACAAGTGCAAACCCAAGCCCTGCTCCATGCTCACTTCTTGATCGTGACTTGTCAACCATATAAAAAGCCTCTGTAATGCGCTCTATATCTTCAGGCGGTATTCCTCTTCCATTGTCCGAAACTGCAATACGATAAATACTGTGCGAAATAAATCTGCCTGATACATCTACCTTGCTGCCTCCTGATTTCACTGCATTGTCTATCAGATTAAGAAGCATGGTCTTAAACAGATCATATTCCAGCCACACCCATGCCTCATCCGCACTGTACACAATCTCTGTATTATGCTTTCTTGCCGCTTCATGTGCGGTTTCCACACAGTCTGCTATAATCTCAGATATTCTTGTCTCTTCAAGCCTGAAATCATTTTTATCAAGAGTGATAAGCTCCAGCAGCTTAAATGATAATGCTTCAAGCCTCATGCCCTCATTCAGTATGACTCCGGCAGCACTGTGCACCTCATCCTCGGACATTTTTTTCTGATACAGGGTATCGGCATATCCTATAATTGATGTCATTGGGGTTTTGAGCTCATGTGCGAAGTTTGCAGTAAAATCCTCCTGCTTCTTTGCCGCCATCTGAAGTTCATAAACTTTGCTTTCAAGGTTTTTCGCAAGCTCGTTGAAAGCCCTCGCAAGCTCACCTATTTCATCCTTTGTCTTTACATCACTTCTTGCTGTGTAAACACCATCTGCAAATTTTTTGGTGGTGGCTGTTAATCCGGCAAGAGGCTTTGTAATCATCCAAGAAAGTATCAATATGACCATCATACCAACAGCAAGTATAACAATGTAGTACACGCTGCATCTATACCTAAGTTCCTTTGACTCATCGAAAACCGGTGTAATATCACTTTCCGTTATCAGAATATACCTGTTATCATTCAGTTTAAAGCTGCTTTTGACATGGATATATCTGCAGCTTTGCTTTTCACTGGTATCTTTAGTATTCTCTTTTGACACTATACTGTATGTAAGCGTACCATCCTTTACCTTTATATCCTTTTGCTCATAATTACATGAATTGGCATATATCCTTTTTCCATCATCATCAGCAAGATACATTCCTCCTTCATCTCCAACAATGGATTTTGCCGACTGCGACATCATATCTGTAAGCTCCTTATCCACATCTTCACTCTTCATATTAAGTATGACAGTTTCAATCGAGTATTTTATCATCTGATGCTGTGAAAGTGCACTGTCCTGCTCCCTTTTCACTGCATGCTCCAGTGAATATGATAGAGTCACACATTCTATCATTCCAAGGGCAACAGCCAGTATCACTGTCATTCCAAGAAACATTTTATAGAAAAATTTCATCCGCGAACCTCCAGACGATAGCCAATCCTGAAAACCGTGACAATCTTTTGATTCCAGTCAAGCTTTTTCCTTAGTCTTTGTACATGTGAGTCCAATGTCCTTGTCTCCCCGGTATACTCCTCCTGCCATACAAGTTCATAAAGCCTGCGCCTGCTGAGTGCAACATTCTTATTCTTCATAAGCTCATACAACAGGTCAAATTCCTTTACTGTGAGCTCTACCTGCTCACCTGCCTTTGTCACTGTACGTGATTTAGGATCTATAGCTACATCCTCTATTTCCAGACGCTCTGCCATGCGCTGAGTGCGCCTTAATACGGTTTCCACTCTCGCAAGCAGCTCCCCTATCTGAAATGGTTTGCATATGTAATCATCCGCGCCCATACGAAGCCCTCGTATCCTTTCATCCACCTGTCCCATAGCAGATATTATTATGACCGGAGTATCCCCAATTCCCCTGACATAGTCAAGCAATTCATAACCATTTATCTCAGGAAGCATAATATCAAGCAGCAGCAGATCATATCTGTTCTGCTCAATTTTGTCCGCCCCTTCCTTGCCATCAAACGCTCTTTCGCATTGATATCCCTCAGCCTTCAGGGTGTCACATATTAAATTATTTATGTCGTTGTCATCTTCCACTATGAGAATACTGGTCATAAGCTGCTCCTCTTCTATGATTACGATAGAATTATTATAGCATAAAGATGTGTCATAGTTGTAAAAAACACCCTATTATTTAACTCAATAATAGGATGTTTTACCGGCACTTATACAAATATATTCTCACACATACATACTCCAGACAGCTCTAATCTGAGATGATATATTTTTGAATAACCACCTTTTGCCACTTTTTTCAATGCTGTTTGGATCATTTATTGAAAATCCTTCATCATCATAGCCTGTTATAACCATAAAATGTCCTGTATCGGTAAAATCTCCCGGTCCTACATTTACCACAATAGGATGCCCTTCATCAAGCTCTGCTTTCATTCTGCTCTCATCCAGCGCCACTGCCTTTGCTTTTACGCCGTAGTGTATGCAGCCTTCACTTATAAGCGTCCATGAACTTCCCGATCCATCCACACTATAACCGGCTTCCTTTGAATACTTTGCTACTGCAATAGGTGATGCCTCCCTATTGTGCGTCAGATAAACCACTACCATCGAAAGTGTAGTGGGACCGCATCCGCTTGCTGCAAAGAAATTGCCGCTATATTTTTCGTATCCCCAGCGTTTATCCCACTGCACAAATAACGGAACACTATCCATAGACGCTTCTTCTGTCAAATCAATTGTGTGTTCCTTCACATGTTCCGCCGGATAATCATACACAAACTCAAGTGCCTCTTCATTCTTCAAAGCAAGGTCCTTTAGCTGTTTTGGATATTGGGTACTGTTCATTATATCATCAAGCATCGACTGATTATTTTGTATCTTATTCTTTCCAGAGATTTTGCTATTTTCTATAACAGCATTATCATATGTATTGTTTCCGGCTTCAACATCATATCTATTTGTCTTGCCATCACCGGATCTTATCATACTGCTTCCAACAGCCACAAATACAGCCACAGCTATGATACTATAGGAAAATATGATAGAACGCAGTATTTTTCTGCGCCTGCGTCTCCTTCGACGTAAATTTGCCCCATGTCTGCAACATTTGTTTTGTGTCATGTCCACTTTCTACCCTCCTGCTTCTTTGTAACTGATATTGTGTATCATTACTCTATCAAAAGCATTCGTTTATTATGTTGCATACTTGTGTCATAGTTGTAAAATATTCCAATATTAAATTGTATAAATAAACTGACCAATGACAGTATTGCAGGATATTTTAACCTGTCACTGTATTAAGCAACTTTTGACTATATATTCTGTTATTTTGGCAAGTAATAATTCTTTTCGTATTCTATAATGACATCGTAAACAGAAAGGAGATGAATTTCCATGAGAAATAAATTACACAATTTTATTAATAACTTACTTAGCTTTTATGCAAGCTTCTTTACTCACAGATTTTATCAAATGTAATGTGCATAGCATACATAAAATACCTGATGTCCCCCATATCCTTCCACTAAAGCTATGAGTTGCATTCCGGTTTTCTTCATCATCTCTCTCATCGTCCAATGCTTCCTCGCGAGCTTATCGCCCACAAAATTATATCCATAATCACAATCCATCTATTTTATTAAACAAAGAATAACCTATTCCTTGATTAATTACTCACCATTTATTGCTTCTTTTAATTTCGCAAAAAAAGCATTCAAAGAATATCTTCCTGAATGCTTTTGATATACGCACTTTTTAATTAAGTATCAATACTTCAAAATTCTATTCTAACCTTATGGTCAGAAAAAATCATAATTCTTCATATAGAAGAATAAAACCGAACTACAAATTTAATGGCAGGTATCACTTTGGACAAGTAATGTAATTTTCAAGGTGCAAAAAGGGGTTTTTTTAAGATTTCTGCTATCCTTTCACTAATCACATGTTAAAAAGATTTTTTAACTAAATTTAATAATTTGAAATCAAATCAAAAAAGGCGTTTCTGAAATATTCCTTATTGAATAAATTAATTATTTCAGAAACGACCATTTTTCAATTTTTCTCTATATATTTCACGATTCTATCTACATTTCCGTTTTCATATTCATCGTGTGTTAACTGAAAACATTCTTCCATATTAATACCGCTATAGTCCATATAACTTGCAATATCTTCTGGAATCAAAAACAAGTTTACTCCTTCACGTTTTAGAAATTGTAAATCTCCATGATTAACATCAATAACAACTTCCACTTCCTGGTTTTTTGATGCAAGTGCGGACTGCAAATTTTCTTTTAATACAGTACTTCTCTTTTTTTTAAAAATATTAAAATGTCCGTCACATCCAACCTGCGAATTTCTTCCATTAGTTACATATGGTATAATAGCAATTTTTTTAATCATTATTTTAATCCTCCTCTTTTTTAGTTTTCCACAAACTCTGACTATACTATATCATTCATTTTGAGCCAATTCAACAATTTTTCCACTGGCAAACCATCTTTTCCCCATTCTACACTTGAAACACATACCCTTTATTTTTATGCTTTTATATCATCAAGTCTATCACCATATGGTAATGATTTCATATAATTCTCCATATATTCCCAATCTGGAACATAACCTTTTTCTGAATATGTATGTGTTTCATCTATATATGGTGTTCCATCAGGATTATGTTGTATAGGGAGCTTGATAATTGATTTACCAAATTTCTTTACATCATGTGGTTTTCTACCATATGACCATCTGTATTTATCCTTAGTAATAACTGTGCATAAAAACATGGCTAAATAAACATTCATCTGATATTTCTTAACATAGAAAGCCGTAATGTCATGACTACAAGTAAAATCTTCAATTTGATAAAATGCATTGCAAACAGAACCATTTACTGTAACAGCAATACAATTTCCTTTATACATCTTTTTATCTAATGTATTATCAGGATTTCCAACTTTATCCCATTCCATAATATCATCTATGCTATAAAATTCAGTAACACCATTATTAGCCTCTGTGGATGCTAAAAATGGTATGTTACCATCTATAGAATGTTCTGGCTTTTTATTATAAAATCCACCCTTTAATACAAAAACATCATTTAATGTAAATTCTTCCCAATCATTGTGATTTAAAGAATAAGCATTGCTTTTTACAATTTTAGTAGTTAATGGTTTATGATGTAATGATTTAATATACTCTTCCATAAACTGCCAATCGGGTACATAGCCATCATCTGAATATATATAGCTATCATCAATATATGGTGTTCCATCTGCATTATGCTGTATAGGGAGCTTGATAATAAAATCTCTGCCTATGTGAGTATTTAGTTCTCTACCAAAAGCATAGTATTTAACTTTACTTTCATATCTTACTAATGCGGTTATAAATATATTAACAGCATGGGTCATTTTGTCATTTTTGCAAGACATAACAGCGACATTTTGTCCAGTATAAAATGGTTCTTCCTGTACAAAGCAAGACCCTAAATAGCTACCGCCTAATGCAACTGTAATTAAACCTGCTTCAAATGGTTTTACACCTTCAACATAACCAACTTTAATATCTACACCATTATTATAGCTTACACGAGAAACGAGATTTATTTCAGAATTTTCTATATCAAGCTTATTTTTATCAAATCCATTTCCCATTCGTATATCAAATAATTTTTTTAAATAAAATTCTTTCCAATCAGTCATATTAAGCTTCATATATCTTACCTTCTTTCATCAGATATGCAAGATAGTTATTTAATGTCTGTTGGAAGTCATCCTCTGTAAGTGTTGAATAGTCTGTTTTCATATATGCTTCACATAACCATTCATCATTACCTGTTACCTCAGCAGTAGCAGATAATCCATCTACAGATTTACGGTTACGGTATAAATTAAGCCATTTTTCTTCAATTTCTTTCCACTTACTATGATTATTCTCATCAAATTGCTCAATACGACCTAAATTTTTCTTCTTTTTAAAGCCATCTTCCTTATAATATCCAAAAAATGTTTCTTTACTTGTACCATCTGCTTTTACATGTGGTTCTCCTAATGTAAACACCATGCAACAAGCTGAAACAGCGGCACCCGGATAGAAAATTTCAGCAGGTAATGTAAATACAGCATCTAATGTATTATTTTCAAGTATTGATATTTTTTCATTAGTAACAATAGTACTTGTACCAATAGCAGCAGAAACAGGTAATAATACAGCCATTTTAACTGTTTTTCTAGGTTGGCCATCTGTTTCTCTTTTATCATTCATCTCTATTATTACATCTGATAAATAATGAATAAAGACAAATCCTTTTGTAGGGTCCTCTTTTCCATCCCTAGATTTACCCCAATCTTTTTTATAGATTTCAGGTATACCAATAGGTTTTGCATTATAAGGTGGGTTCATCAGGATAATATCCGGATTAGCTTCTTTAATAAAATCTTTTAAATCAAAGCAACTACCAAATTTAATATTGCTATTGCCATCACCATGTATCAGCATATTAGTAGTAGATAGTCCATATGCTTTTTCTTCAACTTCTATACCATAGATATGTTCTTTCTTAACTACATCCATAAGTCTATTAGCTTCATCTTCACGATTTCCACGTTTACAATCTGCAAGTTCCTTTACCATTGCCTGCACAAGGAATGAACCACTTCCACATGTTGCATCCAGTACACGTTTTGTTCTATCTACTTCAGTAACACGACACATAAACTCTGTTATATGGTCTGGTGTAAATGCCTGATTTTTGTCAGCTTTCCCTGTATACTTATTAAAGGCAATAAAGAACATATTTAATATATCTTGTCCTTCAGAACTATCGGTATCTATATACTTATAAATATTTAAGATGATTGTTTCTAATATCTCTATCCAATCATCTAATTTTAACTTCTTAACTTTCTGATTACCTAATACATTTTTCTGCAATAACTCAATTTTCTTAGCTTTATTATCAGAATTATCTAAAAGAGCAGATAACACACCTTCAATAGCACCTCTGATACCTTTTGGTGAAGATAATTTCCATATATTTTTCATATTATCTACAAATTCTTGATTGATAGATGTAATTCCTTGCTTTTTTATTATATCTTTAATATATAGCAAACAAGTACCAACAAATTGACTTCGCAGCTTTTCATCAATATCTTTTTTATGCAGTAATTCATTTAAAGCATACGTATTTTTAAGTACTGTTTCTCTATCATTAGATTTATTAATTCTGAACAGCTTCATATAATGTGCCATTCTATCTATGGTACTTTCATCCTTTAATAAATAGTCATCATCAACAAATGATTTCCATACCTTTACTTTATCATTATTTGTATTAGCAAGCATACAAATAACCTTTTTCCCAGAATGTAAAGCTCTTTCATCTTCAAGATATGCTTTTAACTGTTTACTATCTTCCTCAACAAAATTCTGTTTTGTTTCAACTAATACTACAGTATCATCACTTTCAAAACGTAAATCTATTTTGAAATGTTTTACCGGATGTCCTACTTTTTTCTCTAGTTTCGCTTTAGAACCAGCCGCCACTACATAGCTATATTCATCATTTTCTATGTTTACTGTTAAATAGTCTCGTCCTATTGTCTCTATTATATCGTGCCGTTGCATTTTGTTTCCCCTTGATTTTCCTTTGTTATTACTTTTTAGTATAACACAGCATCAATTATATGAAAACAAATTATTTATAAGACATTAGTACTATTGTTATCAATTATTTGAAAACATTTCATTTAATTTTTCATCACTTCTATTTTTTATTACATCAGTCACATGATTTGTGTAAATGTTCATGGTCACATTAATGTCTTTATGACCTAATCTACGCTGTATATATACCATGTCAGCGCCTTGTTCAATCAGCATTGTACCATGTGTATGTCGTAAGCTATGAATGTCAAACTCAGGGAAATTTAATTCCTTATGAACGATAAAACTAATGTGTTGAGTAATACGAGCATTGACATACTCACCATTTTCTCGTCTACAGACAAAATTAACATTATTATCACTAATTCCTTTACTAATCTTATTTATCGGAAAAACATTATAATCAGGTTTTGAACCAATAAATGATAAAGGATAATCGCAATGATAATAGGTGTAATACTCTTGATACAATTTTTGATTTTCAATCTGTTTATTATATTCTTCTTTCAATTCATTTAACAAAAAATCATCAAGACTAATAATTCGATAGGAATTGTATTTTGGTTCAGAAAAATACCAGAAACTTTTTGATATTGGTGTACCATTTGTTCTTTGTTTTTCTTCTTTACTTCTAGGTATAGTTGACCATTGAACTTGACGATTTACTTTTATTAATTTATTCTCAAAATCAACATCTTCCCAGACAAGAGCAAAAATCTCACTTAATCTCATACCTGTGTGATAAGCAATAAGTAAAGGAATGTCAGCTGTACTCCCCTTTGGAAAACGTTTGAAAATAGTATCAATTTGTTCTTTTGTTATGAAAACATGCTTTTTTTCACGAGTCATTTTTTTAGGTTGTAAATTAGTCGGAATCTTTAACTTTTCAGCAGGAGACATCATTATAAAATGATTATCGACAGCATATGTGAAAGATTTTGTTAATATACCTTTTATTGAAGCAATAGTATTAACAGAAAAACCATCATTGTACATTTTAGTCAGAAAATCCTGTAAATTTTGCTTTTTTATAGCCTTAACTCTAAACATTCCTAAATTAGGCTTTAAATAAGTTCTTATTTTTTTAGCATAACTTTGTATAGTAGTTTCTTTACAAGACGTTTTTGCATCCTCTTCAAGCCATAAATCAAGAAAATCAGCGTAAGACATGTCAGACGGCTCAACAACTAACCCAGTGCGCTCGTATTCATTTTGAGCGAGTCTGCCAGCTTCTTTTGCTTCACGTTTTGTTTTGAACCCTGATTTACTTATCCATTTACGTTTTCCGTCAATCGAAGCAATTTCAAACCTATATTGATAACTTGCAGACCCATTTTTTTATGTCGCATATCAATTTTTATGTCTCCCATATGTCAACTCTTCCTTTCTGTTAAATTATATTTCTTTTTAAAGCATATTAACATGGAAAGATAGAATTACAAAACAAGCTTCGTGTACACATTGTCTTTTTACGTGTACATTATGTGTACATTTGTTACAATTTATGCAGAAAATATTTAAAGGAAAATAAAAAGAGACTCATACCAAAAATGATATGAGTCTCCAAAAAGCCTATAAAATCAAGCTTTCTATTTAGAATTTGCCTGCATCAGCAGCCTGCTGAACAGAAACGGCAACTGCTACTGTAGCACCAACCATTGGGTTATTACCCATTCCGATAAGTCCCATCATCTCAACGTGAGCTGGAACTGATGAAGATCCTGCGAACTGTGCATCTGAATGCATACGTCCCATTGTATCTGTCATACCGTATGAAGCTGGTCCTGCTGCCATGTTGTCTGGGTGAAGTGTACGTCCTGTACCACCGCCTGATGCTACTGAGAAGTACTTCTTGCCCTGCTCGATACACTCTTTCTTGTATGTACCTGCTACCGGATGCTGGAAACGAGTTGGGTTTGTAGAGTTTCCTGTGATAGAAACACCAACGTTCTCGTGATGCATGATTGCAACACCTTCCTGAACATCATCTGCACCGTAACACTTAACTGTTGCACGGAGTCCATCTGAGTATGCATGCTCAGAAACGATGTTGAGCTTAGCTGCCTTGTAGTCATACTGTGTCTCTACAAATGTGAATCCGTTGATACGTGAGATGATCTGTGCAGCGTCTTTTCCAAGTCCGTTAAGGATAACACGCAGTGGTTTCTGACGAACCTTGTTTGCCTTCTCAGCGATTCCGATAGCACCCTCAGCAGCTGCGAATGACTCGTGACCTGCTAAGAAACAGAAGCACTCTGTCTCCTCCTCGAGGAGCATCTTTCCAAGGTTACCATGTCCTAAACCTACCTTACGGTGATCAGCAACTGATCCAGGGATACAGAATGCCTGAAGTCCCTCTCCGATTGCAGCTGCAGCGTCTGCTGCTCTTCTACATCCTTTTTTGATTGCGATTGCTGCACCAACTGTGTATGCCCAGCAAGCGTTCTCGAAACAGATTGGCTGGATTTTCTTTACCTGATCGTAAACATCAAGTCCAGCGTCCTTTGTAATCTTTTCAGCTTCTTCGATTGAGCTGATACCATAGCTGTTAAGTACAGCATTGATCTGGTCTATTCTTCTTTCATATGATTCAAATAATGCCATTGTCGTTCTCCTTTCCTCTTATTCCTGTCTTGGATCGATGATCTTAACAGCACCCTGCTCTGGAGTTACACGACCGTATGATCCTGAAGCTTTCTCCCAAGCTGTGTTAGCGTCATCACCCTTTTTGATAAAATCTGTCATTTTTCCAAGAGAAACGAACTGGTATCCAATTACTTCATCGTTCTTGTCAAGAGCGATTCCTGTTACATAGCCCTCAGCCATCTCAAGGTAACGAACTCCCTTTGCCTTTGTTGCGTACATTGTACCAACCTGTGAGCGAAGTCCCTTTCCTAAATCCTCAAGTCCTGCTCCAACAGCAAGTCCATCATCAGAGAATGCAGACTGTGTACGACCGTAAACGATCTGTAAGAATAACTCTCTCATAGCTGTATTGATGGCATCACAAACTAAGTCTGTGTTTAATGCCTCAAGAATTGTCTTACCCTGTAAGATTTCTGCTGCCATAGCTGCAGAGTGTGTCATTCCTGAGCATCCGATAGTCTCAACTAATGCCTCTTCAATTACTCCATTCTTTACATTGAGTGAGAGCTTGCAGGCACCCTGCTGTGGTGCACACCAGCCTACACCGTGTGTAAATCCTGAAATGTCCTCAATTTTCTTAGAATGAACCCATTTTCCTTCTTCTGGGATAGGAGCTGGCTCATGTTTTGCGCCCTTAGCTACAGGACACATGTTTTCAACTTCCTTAGTGTAAATCATCTTAAGACTCCTTTCGTTATGGTTTTAACATACCCGATTTATTCTCTCATATTTTTTGTCATAAGTCTAGAGTATCATCGACAAAAAACAACAAAAATACAATATTTTTTCAAACAACATTACTATTTTTTAAGAACTACGTTGTCCTTGTCCTTAAAAATGTGGTTTGCAGGGATGACTCCGCGTACTCTTGAAAGCGGATAAATGTTTGAATTTCTTCCTATTACTGTTCCCGGATTGAGCACTGAGTTGCAGCCTACCTCCACATGGTCACCGAGCATAGCGCCGAATTTCTTGCGGCCGGTTTCAATCTCCTCTTTTGTATCGTAAACATCCTTTACGACTACAAGAGTCTTGTCGCTCTTTACATTTGATGTGATAGAGCCTGCGCCCATATGTGATTTGTAGCCAAGAATTGAATCACCTACATAGTTGTAATGAGGCACCTGTACTGAGTTGAAGATGATGACATTTTTGAGCTCTGTGGAGTTACCTACTACTGAGCCCTTTCCTACGATTGCGCTGCCACGGATAAAAGCACACTGTCTGATTTCTGCATCCTCGCAGATGATGAGCGGACCGTGCAGATATGCGCTGTCAAATACTGTTGCGCTCTTTGCTACCCAGATATCTTCTCCTCTTTTCTCATAGATTTCAGGGTCGAGTGTTGGTCCTATCTCCTTGATGAAATCACTTATTCCGGCAAGTGCCTCCCATGGATAAGTGAACTGTGATAAATACTCCTTTGCGATTGTTTCATCCAGATTATAGAGGTTTGTTATTTTTGCGTTTTCCATTTTTCTATGTCCTTTCTTTATATGTAAAAATTATTAACTATTACTTTAACTGTCATTTAAATATTTAAGCCTCAATGATAATATTAATTATAAATTTAATAATTAATTATCAGCAGAGCTACTCACCAAACAGCTCATGCGCCGCCGCAAGTGCCGCCTCCGACACATCATCTGCCTGTGCGCCCTCTGCTGCCATATCAAGACCAGCCAGAAATTCCTCGGGGATTCCCATCTCATTCAGGGTTGTCTCATCCGGCGCATCATCTGCCGTGCTCTGTACTTCAGCATTGTTATGTGCATCAGTATTGCTATATACATCAGCATTGCTCTGTGTATCAGCCATGCTCTGTGCACCGGCATTGTTCTGTGCATCAGCATTGTTATGTACTTCAGCCGTGCTCTGCACTTCTTCCTCGCCGGGGTTATCGAAATCAAATGATATCTGGTCATTTTCAAACTTAAGACATGTATCGAATACATTTCCCGCCTTGGAGGTGAAGCCTGTGACCTTCTTTTTGGTCTTTCCTGTAGTAAACAGCTCCGTGAGAATTTCCTCTGAAAGCTCCACCTTTGCCACAGTATGCCAAACATTGAAGCCGCACTCACACTCATATTTCCACTGTGTCTTTTTGAGAGGTCTGCCACACTTTGGACAGAGTACATTGGTCTCGATTGGCTTTGGTTTTTCGGGGAAATCAAAGGCTATATCTCCGTCTTCTGTGAGCTTTAGCGGTGCGTCAAACTTCATGCCTGTCTTTGAGACAAATCCTGATATAACTTCTGTCTTTTTCTTTGTCAGAAGCTCCTTAAGGACTGATTCCTTTATCTTGACGCTTGCGACCTTGCCCACCATAAAGCGGCAGCTCTCAGGATCATCACGTCTGTTGTTCTCACATACAAAGCCAAACGGCGCCACCTGGATTTTGCCTCCGCACTTCGGACATACTACATCCTTCACTGTCTTTGGCTCTACATGATCAAAATCAAACTGGACAGAGAGCTTCTTGTTTTCATCCTCCTTAAGCACCAGACACGCATCGAAGCGTTTCCCGCTTTTGGATTTAAAGCCTCGTATGGTCTCGGTCTTTTTATCATTAAGAAGCTGCTTTAGGTTTGCGGCTGTGATTGTCTTTCCCGCAATCTGTCCCACCGAAAAGCGGCAGCTTCCCGGCTCGTCACCCTTATAGTTCACACAGCCATAGCCAAACGATGTCTTTTTTATCTGACCACCACAAAGCGGACAGACAACATCCTTTATGATTTCGTCCTCCACATTATCAAAGTCAAATGCTACGACGGTGTGCATTTTCTCACTTCTCTCTGTGACCGGCTCTTTCTTTAAGACAAGGCATGCGTTGAAGCGCTTTCCCGATTTTGATTTAAAGCCCTTTATCGTCTCTGTTCTGCCGTTTGCCATGAGCTCTAAAAACTGTACCTGTGACAGCTGCTTGTCTGCTATCCTTCCAACGAAGAAATGGCAGCCATCCTCTGTCTGTCTGTTATAGTTTGCACATCGGTAGCCGTATGGCGACACATATATATCGCCTCCACAGTCCGGGCATACAATGCCCTCGACTTTTTGTGGCTTTACATTTTCAAAATCAAAGGTGGCTGATACCTTGTTCGTCTGTTCATCCTTGTTGAGCTTTAAGCATGCATCAAAGCGTTTGCCGCTCTTCGACTTAAAACCACGGATTGTATCGGTGATTCCTTCTTCAATCAGCTTTTTGACCTGTTCCTCCGGAATATCAAGTCCTGCCACCTGTCCGATATTAAAATTACATCCTGATTTATCATTTTTGTAATTGGCGCAGCCATAGCCAAACGGTGTGGTCACTATCTCACCGCCGCAAACAGGGCACTTGACACCTATCTTTCGTCTGGCCGCCGCACCTCTGGCATTTTTGCCTGCAAAGCTGCTGATACGGTCTGCAATCTCAGGGCGCAGATTCTGCTCAATCATCTTTTCTGTCTCTTTGCGGATAAAGCTCTCAAGCTTTCCCCTGTATTCCCAGAAATCCACCGTGCCCCTTGTAATTCCGTCCAGTCCCTTTTCCCAGTTGGCTGTCATCTTTGGATTAAGAAGTGCCGGAACTGTCATGTATACGACCTCAAATACCATCTCACCAAGGCTTTCGGGTGTGAGTATCTGTGTCTTTTTGTTCAGATTCAGATATCCTATACGGACAAGCTTCTGGATTATCTCCGCTCTCGTTGCTGAGGTGCCTATTCCTGAGCCCTTTATCTGCTCACGAAGCTCCTCGTCCTCGATAAGCTGTCCTGCATTTTCCATGGCAAGCACCATGGAGCCTGATGTATAGCGCTTTGGCGGAGATGTCTTACCAAACTTGATATTATATCCTTGGCATGCTATCTCATCACCCGCCTTTAGCTTATCGGCAAGCTCAAGCATCACCTTGGGATTTACGACTATCTCATCATTGCTGCCGTTTGCTGTGCTGTTTTCATCTGTACTATCTGCAGTTTCACTGTTTTTACCAAGTATTCGTGCGTTTGATTCCTCAAACGACTTCTTTTTCGGCGGATTCGCCACCTGTAAATAGCCCTCGCTCTTTAGTACCTTTGATGATGCAAAAAAACTTTCCTTATCCACATCTACGACAAGCTTCACATTCTCATACTCTGCCGGTGGATAAAAAATACTAAGGAAACGCCTGACAATCAGCTCAAATACAGCTCTTTGAAGCGATGTAAGCCCCGAAAGCTCTGTAAGCTGACCTGTCGGAATGATAGCGTAGTGGTCTGTTACCTTGCTGTCATCCGTGTACTGCGTATCAGCTATGTTGGCATATAGCCTCTTTTGCATAATATGCTCCACAAAGTCTGCTGTCGGTTCAAAACCTTTAAGCCTGCTTATATTTTTTCCAATCTCCTTTGCCACAGCGCTTGAGAGCACCCTGGCATCTGTTCTAGGATAGGTGGTAAGCTTTTTTTCATACAGATCCTGAGCCACCTGTAATGTCTCATCAGGGCTGATTTTAAACTTCTTTGAGCACTCTGCCTGCAGCTCCGCCAGGTTGAAAAGAAGCGGTGCTCTTTTTTTAGCAATATTCTTAACTATAGATTTAACTTTCGCCTGTTTGCCGTTTAATTTTTCAATTAAAGCGAGTGCATCCTTTTCCTCTTTGAAGCCGTTTTCCTTGTATAAAAGCGGTGATTCAAAGTACCTTGAGCCTTCTACAGCCTTCCACTCTGCCTCTACACCGGCATCCGTAAACCTGCCGATTACCCTGTAAAACGGAGTCTCCTTAAAGTTTCTGATTTCGCGCTCACGGATTACTACCATTCCAAGCACACAGGTCATCACTCGTCCGACCGCGATTGCCGTGTACGAGCGTGTACCCGCTGCATCGTTTAGCAGATTGCCGTATTTGACCGACATGACACGCGAAAAGTTGATGCCCATCGCATAATCCTCGATGGTACGCATGATGCCGCTCTTTCCGAGGTTTGCATACGCACTCATCGGCTTTGCCTCTTTTATGCCTCTTAGGATTTCCTCCTCGGTCTGCGAATCTATCCAGACTCGAAGCTCCTCCATGCCTTCCCTGACACCACCAAAGTTTCTGATATTCTCCTCGATGGTCTGTCCTTCTTTTCCGGCATCACCTGCCCAGTAAACTCTGTCAATGTCCTCTCTCTGCAAAAGAGCGTGCACAATATTGTACTGCTTGCGCACGCTGTCTATCACATCATATTTGTATTCCTTTGGCAGAAACGGCAGATCCTCAAGACGCCATTTCTTGTATTTCATGTCGTAGGACTCAGGGTAGACCAGCCCGACCAGATGTCCCACGCACCATGAAATCACATATTCTCCATTTTCTATATAACCGTCATTACGTCCGCTCACCCGCAGCACCTTCGCAAATTCCTGTGCCACAGATGGCTTCTCTGTTATTATCAGTGATTTTCCCATAAGCTCCTCTATAATTCATTCATGTTGATGAGCTTGAATCTAGGGTCTCTGACTACATAGCTTTGCAGTGCAGGTTCAAAATCCGTTGCCGAAAACAGATAATAGTCATCAGATGTAAGCCTTGCCTGATCCATAGCCATAGCCATATTCTCGCACATATCCATGGTCATCATTGGCTTGTCCCAGTTGGAGAAGCCGATGATACTCCTTCTATCCTCGCTCTGAGCCACGATGTCTATGCGGCCTGTCTTTCCAATCCATGTACCCACACGCTTTATGGTAAACGGAAGCTGTCCCATCTGATTTAATATAAGCAGATACTCTGTGCAGACCTCCCTGAAATATCTCTCAAGATACGCATCAAGCTCTTTTTCTATATATGTATCATAAAACTCTTCCGGTGAAAGCAGATACAGATTAGACATATTCGGATAGACAAACTTAAACCAGAAATTAACAAATGTGTCTTTTATCTGATATACTCCCTTCTTTGCATTTTCCCATCCGCCGGTCTCAAATGAAACTACTTTTTCCACGATATTGAAGGTGGCAAGATTTTTTAAATATACGCTGATTTTGGCACGCGAAAATCCTGTCGCATGGAAAATATCATTGAGCTTGTTCTCACCTCTTGCGATTGCTGCAAGTATTGTGCTATATGCAGAAAGCTCTCGAAGCTCTGAGGATATAACAGCATCCGCCTCACCATACAGTGCTCCCGATGGTGTCAATACGAGCCTGCATATATTTTCCTTAAAGGATTTAGCTGCATCCCACTTATCCAGATATGCCGGAACTCCACCGATTGCTCCGTAAATCCTCACGATTTCCGCGACCGGAAGACTTTCAAAATGTCTTACAACCTCAAGGAAATTGAGCGATTCAAGCTTCATTTCGGCTCCCTTAAACTGCTCTGATGCCTCTTGTGTTGCCCAGACTGTAGATGATGTGGCAAGTATTATAAGTACAGGTCCCGGATACAGCTTGTGCTTTTTAAGCTTTGCAACTGCTTCCATAAATGATGTATCCCTCTTTGCCACAAACTGTGCCTCATCGATTATCACGACAAGCTTGGAAGGGTCTCCTGATTTGATTCTCGCGAAGTACTCCTCATATGTCTGTCTGCTCAGGCTCACCTTGTACTGACGGCTTATCTCCTCCCCCATCATCTCAAGCTGATGCTCTGGCGATGCCTGTCTGCATCTGTAGTAAAAGAATTTCTTTCCGTCACAAAATTCCTTTATGAGCTCCTCCTTTTGACAGCCTCTCCTTCCGTAGAGCACTACGAGCTGGTTGCCCGACTCTTTATAGAGCTGCTCAAGTTTCTCCAAATCTGTGTGTTTTGCTTTCATAATATTCCTCCAAAATAATCAACTGGAAATATTATATCACAATTTAACACATATACAAATAGATTTTAATTATTATTTCCGAGCTCCAAAAATGAAATTTTAAATTCCACCACCACATGGGCATGCGGACGAAAAGTTGGACTGTGTAATGCTTGATATGTTATGAGGTACAC
>OIEC01000389.1_pt1 | contig 24013 bp, 20 predicted proteins | sample 1604801 | NCBI WGS metagenome assembly OIEC01 (sample SAMN01760940, study PRJEB22395) | human gut metagenome | reverse complement strand
CTTACTGGAAGTAAGGGGATTACCCATAAATATATTGTAGTAGTGATGAGTTAGACGCGCAATTTTTTTAATATAAAACAGAACAAATGTTTGATATATTATTATGGATATGGTAAAATACTTTTATGGAGAAAGATATGTTTACAATTAATAAAAATGGTTTTTCCTATCCGGCGTCAAGGAAAGAGTTGTGGGGAGAACATTTGTGGAATCCGTCTTATTGTGCTGTAACGGTCAGTGACCGGAGCCGTGAACAGATACTTGCTTACATAGAAAGTCAGAAGGAAAAATCCCGTTAAAACCCGGAGGAGAAAGCGAATGAAAATCATATCCAGTTATGGTGTTGAATTACGAAAACAGAATATTCCGATCCGCCAGACACTGGAGATTTACCGTTCTGCTGTCCGCTATCTGGTCGAAGTGTATGAATCTGTGTGGGAAGAACTGGCCCAAATTGAGGAAAGTAAGAAACGTTTCAATGCAGCGGAACATCTGGTGCATACAACGAAACGGAATCCGGCCCGGTTTGATTTTGATTTCTGCTTTCCCAAAATGCCATCCTATTTCAGACGGGCGGCAGTCCAGCATGCGCTTGGGAGTGTATCTTCTTATCGGACGCGTCTGGAACAGTGGAAAGCAGAGGGGGAGAAAACGGGAAAGCCGTATCTGAAAAGTGAACAGTATGCCATGCCTGTTTTTTACCACGATGTCATGTACCGTGAAAACACAGAAGAGAAAGATGCGGCCTTTTTAAAACTGTACGATGGCCATGACTGGAAATGGTTTGCTGCGCGGCTGAAACATACGGATATGGAATATTTAAGAAAACACTGGTCGGGCAAAAAAGCTTCGGCGCCAACGTTGGAGAAAAAGCACGACAAATATTTCCTGCGTTTTACGTATGCGGAAGAGGTATCTTTAAACCGGACACCTGTCAAAGAACAAACGATCTGCAGTGTGGATCTCGGCATCAATACGGATGCAGTCTGTACCATCATGCGTCCAGACGGAACTATCCTGGGGAGAAAGTTTATTAACTTTCCCAGTGACAAAGACCGGATGTACCGTGTGCTGGGACGGATCCGAAGATTTCAGAGAGAGCATGGATCCCGCCAGGTGCAGGGAAGATGGGCATATGCAAAACGTCTGAATATAGAGCTTGGCAGAAAAATTGCAAAGGAAATCGTTTTTTATGCATCAGAAAATAAGGCAGATGTGATTGTTTTCGAATATCTGGAAATGAAAGGAAAACTTTCCGGGAAGAAAAAGCAGAAACTGCAGATGTGGAGAAAACGTGATATCCAGAAACGGTGCGGACAGCAGGCACACAGAAAGGGAATCCGAATTTCCCGAATCTGTGCCTGGAACACGAGCAGGCTTGCCTTTGATGGATCAGGAGAGATTGCCCGTGATACACGGGATCATCGTCTGTGTACGTTTCAGACTGGAAAAAGATACAACTGTGATTTGTCGGCATCGTATAATATCGGAGCAAGATATTTTATCCGTGAAATTTTAAAACCCTTGCCGGAAACGGAAAGGTCTTTGCTGGAGGCAAAAGTTCCTGCAGTAAAGCGTAGAACCTCATGTGTTTATGCAGATCTGAGAGAACTGATTTCAGAAATGGAACTGCGTAAAGCAGCATAAACACAGGCAGATATGCAGTGGATTACCTGTTATGTGGAAACCTGCCGTATCCGGCATGGAAGAAGCACATATCTGTGCAAAATCTAAGTAACAGGCGTATCCGCCGATATTTGGTCTGCCGCTTAAAGCGGCCGGAAGCACGTGACTTTAGTCATGTGAGGTTCACTAGCGGTAGAGAATTTCTATAAGGGATGTTGTTGCTTTTTCTTTGATTTAAATCGAATGCATAACAAAAATGTAAGAAAATTTTCACCAAACGTCATAGATTTTCAGAAGAATATATGGTAGTATAGGGCTAACAAAAAAAGTATGTGAAAAAAAATAACAAAGTGGAAAGGAGATGCAGGTGTATGAATAAAAAATTAACAGGTATTTTTGCAATGTGTGCTCTGTTGCTGACTGGATGTCAGGGAGCGAAAGAGAGCAGCAAGGAAATTACGCCGCCGGATACCGGATGGGGAAAAACAGTGGATGAAGTGCTTGCCGACTGGAATTTAGATCGGGATCAGGTGGAAATTTTCTCTGAGACCGAAAGTGCAGCCGCGATCGCAGTAGATACAGAAGCCACTGTTTTCGGCGAGCAAACTTCCAGAGTCATGTTTCAGTTTATCAACCTCGATCAGACCGGAGCGACGGGAAAACCGGTATTGTGCGAAGTAGACATCACCTACCCGGATGATGCCGATATGGATACCGTGAAAAAAGAAATGGAAAAATCCTACGGAAGTTCCAAAGACTCCATTACCCGCTACGAGCTGTACCAGTCGCTGGGCGACGATCAGCTCCCGGAATACACTTACAAAAAAGCAGATCAGCTTTCCGTCTGGTCCGGCGAGAGCCTGAAAGATGCGATTCCTTCCGATAAGAGCACCGAATACGAAACCGCCTGGGAAGCATACCAGCCTGGCCTTACCACCGACAACTGGGAGAACTACACCGAACAAGCAAGCATGGCAACCGCCGTATGCGCATCCGGCGCAGAAGCATTTCCAATGTTTGAAAAAAACGGTGTCAGCCTCGAAGCTTATCCGGGACTGGTATATGAGCAGGTGAAAAAGTAATATGAAATGTAACTATTCAGAGCCATGCGAAATGGAAGAAAATCGTGAATCATGCTTGCATGAATGAACGGTTTTCTGGAATTTCATATGGCGAGAAGCAACATCGAGATGCAGCGCAAGCGGAATCGAGATGGGGTTCTGAATAGTTACTATGAAATAAGAAAGTCATAAACTCCCGGCAGTGCCGGGAGTTTTTCCGTGCATAGGGAGAAGGAAAAGAGTGTGTCCCGGAAAAATTTATGATATACTGAAAAGAGAAAATTCAACTTTTGGAAGGTTCCCGGAATGTCTGTTTTGGAAGAGAGGTGATTTCCTTGAAACGTATGAAAAAGAGAAAAATCACTATGTTAGCTGGAGTGATCCTTTGCGTGATTGCGGGATGTCTGGTAAAAAGAATGACGGCGGTGTATACACAGAAAGAAAATCCCATTGGTCCTGAGCGGGGTACGACAGATGTTTTCCTGACGGCAGCAGATTTCATCTCAGAAAAATCGGATCAGGAACTGCTGCAGGAAATCGAAACCTTTGATACGGACAAAGCCGAGATGATTTATCTTTATATCCCGGAAGGCACCGGAGCCGGAATGTCCTTCGCGATCACGCGCGAGGATCATCCGGAGGAGATGGACGAAATTCTCTCGACCATTTACGGAGAAAAAATTTCCTGCCAGAAGCCAAAACGGGTATTCAACATGACAGAGAGGATTTTGTATGATTATAACTGGTATTTTCTGATCTACGATCATGAGATGAATCAGATGGTGCTTGTATTTCTGTATTCCGATGATGTGATTGTATACAATGGGCATGTATTTCAGACAACAGAAACGTATGATGAAAGCATTCGCCCGTGTATTTTAAAACTGAAAGAGGAGAATCAGGAAAAACTGAAAAGCGGAGAGGCAACACAAAGAAGGGTTGCGATTCCATAGAAAAATAGAGAAAAGCGTGCCTGGAGAACAGACACGCTTTTTAACGTCATGCAGAATGAAAGAGTCTGATGAATATTTGGAAGTACGATTTTAATTTGCACAATTCCGCTCACACAGGAACGCCAGCCCTTTCAGCAGAAGGTTCGGGTCATAGATATGAGGATGTAAAACGAGCGGTTCGACGAAGCGTGCCGCGCCGCCGGTGAGGATGAGGGTGGCGGGGGAGCCGAGTTCGGCTTCGATGCGCTGGACCATTCCGTCGAGCATCGCAGCCATGCCGACGATGGTGCCGGAGAGAATGCATTCTTCGGTGTTTCTGCCAATGATACGTTTCGGGATCTGGAGGTCGAGCCGCGGGAGCTGGGCGGTCCGCTCGGAGAGGGCACCAAGTCCCATATCGAGTCCCGGTGCGATGGCGCCGCCGCAGAAGACGCTGTTTTCCCGGATGACATTGAAGGTCGTCGCTGTTCCAAGATCCACGGTGATGACCGGCAGCGGATAATGTGCGGCGGCCCAGGCTGCATCAACGAGGCGGTCGCGGCCTACTTTTTCCGGTTCCGGGATGGAAAATGTCATTCCGAGATCACTTTCGGATGTGACGAGCAGCGGTTCTGTGCCGAACAGATTACGGACACATTCCTGCAGAAGCGTCAGAACCGACGGAACAACGCTGGAAATGATGACGCCCTGAAAGTCGGACGGGGAAAGATTCTTGTCTTCAAAAAGCTGCTCGATCGCAGATTCATACTGGCTGGCAGACCAGGTGTGGTTGATGTCAATCCGGGCTGTGAATTCGAGGGAATACGCTTGCTGCGGTGCGGTCCGGACGCCGCCGAGCGTAACGGTTGTGTTCCCGATATCAATGGCTAAAATCATAAAAATACCTCGCGATTATTTTAAAAGTAGAGCTCTTTTGTCCTTTTATTATAAAGCCTTTTTGCATCAATGGCAAACAGGATTGGTTGTAATCTGTTTTTTTGTCTGTTATACTGGAACTATCTTAGGAAAAGCTGCTTTAAGGCAGCAGAACGGAGTTATCATGGAAAATCTTCACGGAAAGTGTGTTATACTTGGTGTGACGGGCGGAATTGCCGCCTATAAAATGGCAAACGTGGCAAGTGGTCTTCGGAAAGCCGGAGCGGATGTGCATGTCATCATGACCGAAAATGCGACGCAGTTCATCACCCCGCTGACGTTCGAGACGCTGACCAACAACCGTTGCGTGGTCGATACGTTTGCGCGTGATTTTAAATATGAGGTGACGCATATTTCGCTGGCAAAAGCGGCGGATCTGATCGTGATTGCCCCGGCTACCGCCAATGTGATTGCAAAAATGGCGCATGGCATTGCAGATGATATGCTGACAACGGTGGTGCTCGCAGCGCAGTGCAAAAAGCTGGTCGCCCCGGCGATGAATACGGCGATGCTGGAAAATCCGATTACGCAGGATAATCTGGCGACGCTGAAAAAATACGGCTTCGGCATCATTGAGCCGAGCGTGGGAATGCTGGCGTGCAAGGATGTCGGAAAAGGAAAACTGACGGACCCGGAGGTGCTGCTGGATTACATTGCGATGGAACTGGCGCGCGAAAAAACGCTTGCCGGTGTGCGCGTTACCGTGACCGCAGGCCCGACGCAGGAATCCCTCGATCCGGTGCGGTATCTGACGAACCACAGCAGCGGCCGCATGGGATACGCGATTGCGCGGGAGGCGATGCTCCGCGGCGCGCAGGTAACTCTGATTTCCGGCCCGGTTTCATTAGCCCCGGTTCCAGGCGTTGCGATGCGACCGGTGACGACGGCGAAGGATATGCTGGAGGCGGTGCAGGAGACATTGCCGGAGACAGACATTCTGATCAAGGCGGCCGCAGTTGCCGATTACCGGCCTGCGACAGTGGCGGATCAGAAGATCAAAAAGAAAGACGGCGACATGAGTATTCCGCTGGAGCGCACCGATGATATCCTGGGATGGGTGGAAAAGAACCGTCATCCGGGTCTGTTTGTGTGCGGATTTTCAATGGAAACGGAGAACATGGTGGAAAACTCGCGTGCGAAGCTGGAGAAGAAGCATCTCGACATGATTGCGGCAAACAACCTGAAGACGGAGGGCGCCGGCTTCGGTGTGGCGACGAATGTGGTGACGCTGATCACGAAGGACGGCATCAAGGAGCTTCCGCTGATGGGAAAAGACGAAGTGGCTGGCTGCCTGCTGGACGAGATTGCGGTACGGCGGTGATCTTATCGGAATCCGGCATATTTTTTCGTTTCCTGGTTGACGCGGGAAAAATGAATGCGTTATAATAAGCACAGGCGCAGCGGCGCACTTTACTTTTACGAAAACAACGAACGATAGGATAGATAAACGTGGAAACGGAAACAGGGGAAGGCTATGCAGAGCTTTCTTCCGTTTCTGTTTCGTTTTTTTAAGGAGAAATTCGGATATGATATTTGAAACACATGCACATTATGACGATGAGAAATTTGATGAAGACCGCGCAGAGCTGCTTTCCTCGATGCAGGAAAACGGGATCGGGCGTATCATCAATGTCTCGGCAAATCTGGAATCACTGGAAAATACAAGAAAACTGATGGAAGCGTATCCGTTCATCTACGGCGCGTTCGGCCTTCACCCGGATGAGGTGGGCGATCTGAACGAGGACGTGATGGCGCGGATGCGGGAACTCTGCCGCATGGAAAAGGCGGTCGCGGTTGGTGAGATCGGCCTTGACTATTACTGGGACAAGGAGAATCACGAGAAGCAGGAATACTGGTTCCGCCGTCAGATTGCGCTTGCTCGGGAAGAAAAACTTCCGATGATTATTCACAGCAGGGAGGCGGCGGCCGATACGCTCCGCGTCATGAAAGAGGAAAAATCGGAGGAGATCGGCGGCGTCATTCATTGTTTTTCCTACTCTGTGGAGATGGCAGAGGAATACCTGAAAATGGGATTTTATCTTGGCATTGGCGGCGTGGTGACGTTCAAAAATGCGAAGAAGATCAAAGAAGTGGTTCAGATGGCTCCGATGGAGCGCATTCTGCTGGAAACAGACAGTCCGTATCTGGCACCGGTTCCGTACCGGGGAAAACGAAATTCTTCTCTGTATCTGCCGTACGTTGTGCAGGAGATCGCAGAACTCAAGGGAATTTCGGAAGAAGAAGTCATTGAGACAACAGAGAAAAATGCGGTCAGACTGTTTCGAGCAGAGGAATAGGAAGCGATACCAGAGGTGTTTCTTCTGTTTTATTTGTTCGGATCAATTCCGTCTGGCCGGACAAATTGAATAGGAGAAAGCGAAAATGGTTGATAAAACAATGATGGGCGACAAATGCGCCGAGCTGGTGCGCGCCGCGATGATCGGTGCGCTCGCAGTGACACTGGGAAACCCGACAGCCGTTTATGCAGCAGAAGAGGAAACGGCCGATCCGGGACAGATTGGAATTGAGATTGCAGGGGAAGCAGCCGTTGGGGCTGCTTCTTTTTGCGTGGAGGAAGATGCGGCGGAGGAGGCACCTGCGGAAGCGGAAGAGGTGACAGAACCGGAAGGTACGCAGAATGATGAGATGGAAGAGGAAAGTGGATCCGAGGGAAAAGAAGATGAGACAGTCCCGGAGGAACCGGAACCGCAGGAGCCTGACGGCGGAGAGAATGCAGGAATGACGGAACCGGGAAAAACGGGCGAGACAGAGCCAGAGGGGCCGGAAAATGCAGAACCGGGAGAGGCAGGCGAGACAGAGCCAGAGGAGCCGGAAAATCCAGAACCGGGAGATCAGGGAGACGTGCCGGAAACACCGGGAAACAGTGAAATGGATGGACCGTGGCCGGGCGAAGGGGAAGATATTTCCAACGATCCATGGCCGGGGCAGGAAGAAATTGGCGGCGGAGATGGGGAGCAGATGGAACCGCCGGAGGAAGAAAACGGATCTGCAGGAAGTGATGATGCAACTGGTGGGGACAAGACGGCAGAAGTTTCTTCGGATTCTGATTTATCACAGTCTGCGGAACCGCCAGCCGCCGAGGCAGAACCCGTCTTTTCGGCAGAGCAGGAAGCTGAGCGCACGCGGGAAAGCTACAGTGAGTGGCAGGCGGCAGAAGCTGAAAAAGTCACGATTTCCCGTATGCCGTGGCTGTTTCATACGGTTGAAAAAACATATGCTATCGCCGATGTGAATTCCTGGCTTCACGTCCGCGAAGGAAAAGGCACAAATCAGAAAATCGTCGGAATCCTGCCGAAGGGAAGCCTCTGTTATATTTTAGCGGATGCGGATTCTGACTGGGTTTATGTGGAATCCGGCGATGTCCGTGGATTTGTCTGCGCGCGGTATCTCCTGCGCGGAGAAGAGGCTGAAAAAGAGGTAAACCGTTGGCAGGAGGAAAGTTTTCCCATGGCGGAAATGTGGGTGAAGCCATGGAATAATAAGGCGTACACCTATACATATGCAACGACGAGAACACTTCTTTCTTTTGACGAAGCGCGCGGCGAGGTCCTGCAGTACGCGAAAAAATTCCTGGGAAATCCGTACGTCTGGGGCGGGACGAGTCTTACAAACGGCTGCGACTGTTCCGGCTTTGCCCAGCAGATTTTTGCTAATTTCGGGTATACCCTTCCGAGAACCTCACGCCAGCAGGCGAAAGCTGGAACACGCATTCCGGTGCAGGAGGCAAAGCCTGGTGATCTGCTGTTTTACCAGCGGGAGAGCGGGTTTATTTACCATGTCATGATTTATCTCGGTGATGGAAAAGTAATCCACGCTGGAAGCGAGGCGACGGGGATTCTGATTTCAGATTTTAACTATGAGAAATCGACAGAATTTGCTGTGCGGGTGATTTCGGAGGAAATGCGTGAGAGCAAAATAGAAACGGGAGATGTGGATAATGGGAGAAAAGAAGGAAACTCTGTGGATAACCAGACAACAGAAAACGGGAATGGTGGAAAACAGAAGGCGGGAGCAGAAAATGTGCAGAATACAAGTGCACAAAACAGTACCGCAGGTGATCGGTTGGAAAGCGCTTCGGGAAAATATCTCGGCAATTTTAAACTGACCGCTTACTGCAACTGCGCCGTCTGCTGTGGCCGCTGGGCGGGCGGCCCGACCGCATCCGGAAAAATGCCGGTGCAGGGCCGGACCATTGCAACCGGCGTTCTGCCGTTTGGAACGAAGCTGAATATCGGCGGGAAAATTTACACGGTCGAGGACCGCGGCACGCCGTACGGCCACATTGATATCTATATGGAACGCCATGCAGACGCAGAGGAGTTCGGCGTGCGCTACGCGGATGTATATCAGTCAGAAGAAATTTGATAAAATTTGCCGATCACGGCGGCATGTGCATCCGTGCCGTGGCCGATATACGGAGTCCTTGCAATCGGGAGATCCGGTCCGGCCGCCTGACGGACAAGCTGCGGCATATCCGGCGTCAGCTTGTCGCGTTCCATCTGGGAAAATGTTCCGAGGAGAATACCATTGATCTGTTCAAAGGCATGCATCATTTTCAGCTGGGACAGAAACGTAACCATCTGCGGAACGCCGCCGCCCATGGCTTCGAGGAGCAGGATTTTTCCGCGGAAATCCGGCTGAAAATCCGTTCCGGCTAGCTTCAGAAAACAGCGGATATTTCCACCGATCATCACACCTTCCATGTGATCGCCCTGCAGAAATGTGCAAGGGAGATCGAAGAGGCTGGGAGACTGCCCGGAAAAAGCGTTTTGGAACAGAGTGATCTGTTCGGCGCTGTGGTCGTACAGCAGATTTCGAACCTGATACAGCATCGACTCATTTCCAGTCGCAGTCGTGACAGCATTGACAATCGTCGTGAGATCACTGTATCCCCAGAAGCGCTTGCCGGAGGCGGCGATGACAGAAAAATCCAGATACGGCAGAACTTCATTCGCCATATCGCCGCCGGAAACATCAAAAATATCCGTGATTTCTGGGTCACAGTAAAGGTTCATCAACGCATCCGCCCGCTCCGCGCCCGTGCCGGAAAAGCCGGAACCGTTGTCGTAGAGGCAGGGGATTAAAACAGGATCGAAGCCCAGCTCCCGCAGAAGCTGACAGAGACGCGCCAGATCGGCGGAAAAGGAAGGATGCATGGGGTTGGAGCAGGCGGTAATACCAATTTTATGAGACATAAAGATTCCTTTCTCGGAGTAAAACAAGGCAAAATCTGCATTTTCGTGGCACACCGGTACAGCTTTTTCTTTGAATTTGCAAAGCAGATTTAGAGATCGCCGGTGTTTGCAGAATGCCGTTTTGGACAAAAATTATAAAGCTTTGAGGTCATCAATCAGTGTCTGCACTTCCTCTTCCGTCGTTGCCCAGCTGGTGCAGAACCGCGCAATATTTCCGCCGTCCGCGGATTTCCCCATTGGCTCGAAAATATAGCGTTTTTCCAGAGTTTCCTTCTGCGCATCGGTGAGAATCACAAACTGCTGATTCGTAAAACTCTCCACCCAGAATGGAATCCCCTGCGCCGCAAATGCTTTGCGGAGTTTCATGGCAAGTTCATCGGCGCGGCGTGTCGCAGTGAAATAAAGATCATGCCCCAGCAGGCAGTGGAACTGCAGTCCGAGCAGCCATCCCTTTGCGAGGACAGCGCCGTTCTGTTTCATGTAGGCTTTGAACCGCTTTTTCAGCGAGTCAGCTGTAAGCACAACGGCCTCACCAAACAGCGCACCGCATTTCGTTCCGCCGAAATAGAAAACATCTGTGAGAGCAGCGAGATCCTTAAGAGAAACATCATTCTTCTCTGATCCAAGCCCGTATCCAAGCCGTGCCCCGTCCACAAACAGATACATATCATACTTCCGGCAGACCTCGTGAATCTTCGTCAACTCCTGCAGCGAATACAGCGTTCCCTGCTCAGTCGGAAATGAAAGATATACCATCTTCGGCTCCGTCAGATACTCCGGCTCACCGCCTTCATAATAAGCCGCCGCACACGCCGCAATCTGTTCCGCCGAAATTTTACCATCCGTATTCGGCAGCTCCAGAATCTTATGCCCGGTATTTTCAATCGAAGCCGCCTCATGGCAGTTAATATGTCCGGTATCCGCCGCAATCACACTCTGCACCGGCGAAAGCGCTGCCGCCGTCACAATAAAATTCGCCTGCGTCGCCCCCGGAAAAAAATGAACCGCCGCATCCGCACAACGAATCTTCTCCCGAATCAGCTCCGCAGCCTTCTCACACCATTCATCCTCCCCATATCCACCATAACTGTTCCCATTAATAGCCCCCAGCGCCTCCAGAATCTCCGGGTGCGCACCGTGATTGTAGTCATTATTAAATCGTATCATCAGTTTACGTTCTCCTTAATTTGAATTTGAAAAATGCTGTTTCCATTATACGGCATCTGAAGGAAAACAGCAATTGGAGAACAAAAAGAGAAAATGCAAAAAAATGCAGAAGGAGGACTATCTGCATCGTACAATATTGGAGCAAGATATTTTATCCGTGAAATTTTAAAACCCTTACCGGCAACGGAAAGGTCTTTGCTGGAGGCAAAAGTTCCTGCAGTAAAGCGTAGAACCTCATGTGTTTATGCGGATTTGAGAGACTTAATTTCAGAAATGGAACTGCGAAAAGCAGCATAAACACAGGCGGATATACCGTGGACTACCTGTTATGTGGAGACCTGCCGTATCCGGCATGGAAGAAGCGCGTATCCGCGCAAGATCTAAGAAACAGGCGTATCCGCCGATATTTTGTCTGCCGCCTAAAGCGGTCTGAAGCACGTGACTTTAGTCATGTGAGGTTCAGTTCGTATAAAAACAGTATCGGAAAATAAGAAAAGAACCGACAGAGAAATCTGAGAACTAAACTAAAGATTTCCCCGCCGGTTCTTTTTCTATGCATCTATTTTCATCCATTATATATTTCGCATTGACTTTTTATATACCGATTGGTATAATGATAACAGAAACACACATAAGAAACCTGCAAAATCCAACAAAATTCGTCAAAATTGCCAAAAACTCACGCAATTCGACCATCACACACAAAAGCAGACTTCTTAAATACAAAATCAACAAAAGCATTTTAAACCAAAACAAATGCCAACTCACACGTAACAAACAACCACCCAAACACACCGCGGTCAGGCGAACTCCAGAGAGCGTCCCTTCCGCAACAAAGAGGATTCAAAATGGACAATCGTCAGCTAATCATGAACTCAGCTCTGACCCTCTTCTACGAAAGCGGGTACGACGCCGTCGGTGTTCAGCAGATCGTAGACTCCGCCGGAGTATCCAAACCAACCCTGTACTATTACTTCGGCAGCAAACAAGGCCTCCTCGAAGCCCTGCTAAACGAGCACTTTCAGCCCATGGAACAAAAACTCATCGAAGCCTCCGAAACCGGGAAAAACATCCCCGAAAAACTGTACCGCATCGCGCGTGCCTTCTTCAACGGAGCCTCCGAAGACCCGAAATTCCATATGCTGATGATGGCACTGTTCTATTCCGGAAGAAAAAGCGAAGGCTTCCGCACCGTATACCCCATGATTGACCGGTTCTATCACCTGTGCGTCGACGTCTTCGACAACGCCAGCGCCGAACTCGGCAACATGAACGGCCGTCAGGAACAATTCGCCGTAGGCTTCTCCGGAATCCTGATGCACTACCTGATGATGACAGCAGGAGATCAATCCGATCTTTCCAACCTCGTCGTCCGGGACGAAGAAGTCTACCGTCTGGTACACCAGTTCATGTATGGAATTTACTCATAACCCAAAAACAAGGAGGACAAACAAAATGGCACCATGGTATGAAGAGGCAGAATTTTATCACATCTATCCGATCGGACTGACCGGTGCGCCGAGGAAAAATGAATCGGAAGAAACCGTACACCGCTTTTCCACACTGGAACAGTGGCTTCCGCACATCGCAGATCTCGGTTGTACCGCAATCTATATCGGCCCCTTGTTTGAATCAACCACACATGGATACGACACAAAAGATTACAAACAGGTAGACCGCCGCTTAGGCGACAACGCGGACTTTGCCGCATACGTAAAAAAAGCCCACGAACTCGGCATCAAAGTCGTCGTAGACGGTGTCTTCAACCACACCGGCCGCGAATTCTTTGCCTTCCGCGACATTCAGGAAAAAAGAGAACAGTCCCCGTACTGCGGATGGTACAAAGGAATCTGGTTCGGCGGAAACACCTGCTATAACGACGGATTCTCCTACGAAGCATGGAGAAACTGCTTCGAACTCGTCAACCTGAATCTCCAGAACCAGCAGGTCCGCGACTATCTCCTTGATGTCATCGACTTCTGGATCGACGAATTCGACATCGACGGCATCCGTCTCGACTGCGCCGACTGCCTGGATTTCGGCTTCATGGAGCAGATGCGCGCACGCACATCCGCCAAAAAACAGGACTTCTGGCTGATGGGCGAAGTCATCCACGGCGACTATGCGCGCTACATCGGAGACGGCCAGCATCTGCTGCACAGTGTCACAAACTACGAGCTTCACAAAGGACTTTATTCGGGACATAACGATCATAACTACTTCGAAATTGCACATACGATCCGCCGCGAATTTGACGAAAACGGCGGCATTTACAAAGGAAAGAAACTGTACAGCTTCGTTGACAACCACGACGTAGACCGTCTGGCCAGCAAGCTGAACGTAAAAGAAAACATGATTCCAATTTATGCGCTGCTGTACTTCCTGCCGGGCATCCCGTCCATCTATTACGGATCGGAATTCGGCATCGAGGGAAGAAAAGAAAGCGGAAACGACGATCCGCTGCGTCCGGCGCTGAATCTGGAAGAACTGGAGAAAAATCCGCCGGCAGAAAAACTTCCGGCATGGATCAAAACATTATCAGACGTCAGAAAAAAACATCCTGCAGCACGAACGGGAAGATACCGCGAACTCATGCTGACCAACCGCCAGTATGCCTTTGCACGCCTGGATGAGACAGACGCTCTGATCACAGCAGTAAATAATGATGAAAACCAGAGTGCGGGAGTCTGGATTCCTGCATCTTGCGACGGAACATGGAAAAACGCGGTAACCGGAGAAGCCATTTCTCCGGAAAATGGAAAACTTTTTGTTGAAGTACCTCCGTGCGGCTGTGTTCTGATTGAAAAAGAATCATAAAGGGGATTTTTTCTATGAAGGAAACTGCAAAAACAACAGCAAAAACCAGAAAAGCGCCAAAAAAACCGGTGGGCTATCAGCCAAGATTTTCTGAACTGGATCAGTATTTGTTTGGTCAGGCAACCCATTACGATATTTTCCGGAAAATGGGTGCGCACCTGGACAAAAAAGACGGCAAAGTAGGAGCCTGGTTCACCGTATGGGCTCCGCATGCGGCGGAAGTATCTGTCATCGGCGAATTCAACGGCTGGGATGCCCATGCCAATGTGATGCGGAAAGTCGGCGAGGACGGCGTTTATGAAGTGTTCATTCCGGGCGTGACCGAGGGAATGATGTATAAATATTACATCCGCACACCGGACGGAAGAGAACTGTACAAAGCAGATCCATACGCATTTGCATCCGAAAAACGGCCGGGTACCGCGTCAAAAGTAGCGGAAATCGAAGGCTACCGCTGGGGTGACAGCGAATGGCTGACGAACCGCAAAAAATTTGACGTTCAGAAATCCGCGCTCTCCATCTACGAAGTGCACCCGGGCTCCTGGATGAAACATCCGTGGTCCGAATCCAACCCGGACGGATTTTACAATTACGTTCAGTTCGCACATTCGCTTGCCGATTACGTAAAAAAAATGGGCTATACCCACGTAGAGCTGATGGGAATTGCAGAGCATCCGTTTGACGGTTCCTGGGGCTATCAGGTAACGGGCTATTACGCACCGACCTCCCGCTACGGAACACCGAAAGAGTTTAAATATCTTGTTGATTATCTGCATAAAAATAAAATCGGTGTTATTCTGGACTGGGTACCGGCACACTTCCCGAAAGATGCGCACGGCCTTGCTGATTTTGATGGCCAGCCGCTGTATGAGTACGCCGACCCGAGAAAGGGCGAGCACCCGGAGTGGGGAACGAAGATCTTTGATTACGGCAAAAATGAAGTGAAAAACTTTATGCTGGCAAATGCGCTTTATTGGGTAGAAGAGTACCACGTAGACGGTCTCCGTGTCGATGCTGTTGCTTCGATGCTGTATCTCGACTACGGAAAAGAGCCGGGCCAGTGGGTGCCGAACAAGAACGGCGGAAATGAGAATCTCGAAGCCGTCGAGTTCTTCAAACACCTGAATACCCTGGTGCGCGGACGAAACAAAGGTGTCATCATGATTGCCGAGGAGTCCACAACGTGGCCGAAGGTAACGGGAAGCGTAGAGGACGGCGGCCTGCATTTCTCCTACAAATGGAACATGGGATGGATGCATGACTTCCTCGATTACATGAAGCTCGATCCATACTTCCGCAAATACAACCATAACAAGATGACCTTCGGCATGACCTATGCATTTTCCGAGAACTACATTCTGGTGCTCTCGCACGATGAGGTTGTCCACTTGAAATGCTCGATGATCAACAAAATGCCGGGCGATCTGGAGGAAAAATTCCAGAACCTGATGGTAGGCTATGCTTTCATGTTCGGGCACCCGGGCAAAAAACTTCTGTTCATGGGACAGGATTTCGGACAGCTCCGCGAGTGGAGCGAGGAACGCGAGATCGACTGGTTCCTGCTGGCAGATGAGGGGCATCAGCATCTGCAGACCTTCTTCAGTGACCTGCTGAAAATGTACCGCAAGTACCCGGCACTCTACGCGAACGACTGCGGCTACGAAGGCTTCCAGTGGATCAATGCCAACGACGGCGACCGCAGCATTTACAGCTTCGTCCGCTGGTCACCGACAGGAAAAAACAACCTGTTGTTCGTCTGCAATTTCACACCGGTCGAGCGTCCGGATTATATGTGCGGCGTACCGCGCAAAAAACAGTACCGCCTGATACTCGACAGCTCCGATATGAAATACGGCGGCCCGACCGAAAAACGCCAGGTAGCCTACCGTGCCAAAGAGGGAGAATGCGATGGCCAGCCATATCGGATTGCATATGCACTTCCGGCGTATGGTGTGGCGGTGTTCAGCTTCTAAAATAAGATAGCTACTAATTTTCATTAATATCATGACCGGCAGAGAACGAAAGAGATTTCTTAAATCTGTCGGTCATTGTGTTTTGTGTTCGAAGGAAAAGAGGTGTTGATTTGATGAAAGAAGAAAGAAAAGAGCCGATACAGATTCCGCACATCCAGACAATCAACGATCACATTTCCTATCTTACACCGACAGAACATCCACTTTCGGCAAATGTTGTGATCATCGAGGGTGATGCATTTTTCTGGGTATATGACGTGGGAAATCATCCTGCGGTTTCAGAAATTCTGCAGAACAAGTCAGAACAGACAGGAAAAGAAATTCGGGTGATTTTATCCCATTTTCATCCCGACCATATCGGGAATCTGTCGGAGATTTCGTGCGAAGCGGTTTACCAGGGGAAAAATACGTTTCGTTATACAAAAACAGGAACTGTGATAGAAGAAGATACGTGGTTTCAGGACGGTGACGTGTGGTTACATTTATTTCCGATTCCATCGAGTCATGCCAAAGGATCGCTTGCATTGGAAGTGGATGAGACGTGGTGCTTTCTCGGGGATGCGGCATATGCGACGCAGAAAAACGGACAGACCGTTTATAATGCCGAGCGCCTGCTGGCAGAAATCCGAGTTCTGAAAAACGTGCGTGCGCCGCATTTTTTCCTAAGTCACAGCGAACCGTTTCAGCAGAACAAAGAGGATGTGCTGGAATGGATGGAAGCGATTTATGAGAAACGGAAACGAGATGAATCATATATAAAAACACCCCAGCGCTTATGACAGGGAGTCCTTCGAGGCTGAATCAGTTATGCCACTTCGGCAATTCACTTTCTTTCACCGAAACTGATTCAAGATCCATATTCGACCAATATGAGCCGATATCTGAACTTGTGAAGTATTCAAAATTGCCCGTGGAAGATTTCAGCTTTCCGTTCTTGACTCCATTGCAGACATAAACCAGTTCGTAGTTTGTCCCATCCGAAAGGTTAAATCGAAAACTGGTCACATCTGCGCCTGTGATTTCCTCGACTTGTTTGTCTGTCAATGATAAGTTTTCAAACATATGATACAAGTCTGTTATATCAGTTTTTGCAACGACTATTTTCTTTTCTGCTGATACCGGTGCTCCCGCATAGTGGTACATTTCGATATTTTCAACATCTCCAACTTCAAAAGGAAAGTCGATATGGACCGTTTCTTTGCTACAGCCGACCAGTACCATCATTAAAATCAGAAAGGATATCAAATTTGTCGCTTTTTTCATATCATTGCACTCCTCGTCATGTTTTTGACAGGTCAAGAGTTCAAAAATCCTCTTGCAAGCGAGCTTGCATTAGCTTTTTGAGCCTGGTATCATGATAATTTGAGTATATCATAGTTTAACCGAATCAAGCAAGTCACCTGCTTCCATTGCGAAAAGTAATAAGCAGTGGGTGGGGACTTGCTTGTATCAGGAGTGGTACAAGCCACTTCTGATAAGCTGCGAAGCAGCTATTCGGTTATGAGCAAGTAGCGAAGCGGATTGCGAATATCCGCTTTGACCAAAAAACGCGGTAACTGCGCAGAGTCATGCGAAATGGAAGAAAAATCAGTCTTTTTCGGAAGCTTCGGCTGATGTTTTCTCTTCTGTGCGTTTTCGGAAATCCCGGGGGCTGCAGCTGTAGGTACGAAGGAAGATTTTGGAATAGTAGCTCTGATGATTGAAGCCGCATGCGGTACAAATTTCCGCGATCGACAGTTTCGTATTGTTTAAAAGATGGCAGCTCACCTCCAGGCGGTAATGGTTCAGAAAATCGATCGGACTCTGGTTCAGATAACGGCGGAAAATCTGACAGCACTTGTTGCGGCAGACTTTTCCGGCGGCTGCAATTTCGTCGAGATTGATGGACTCGCTGTAGTGGCTGTAAATATAAGACACCATATCACGCTGTACGAGAAGATCCGGCTCCTTCGGTTTTGCGGCCGCCTCATTTGGCATCATCGGATGGCTGCGCAAAAGACGGCACCATAAAAGCGATAGAAGTGCGGCGGCTTCTATTTCATAGGCGGCCGGATGCTCTTTTTTGATGCGGAGAATTTCAGGAAGAAGCTGCAGGGCTTCGGTATCCTCCGGATGATCTGGTTTAAAATGAAGATATTCCAGAGACGGATTCGAGAGGACCGGTGCAATATACGACTGGTACAGAACACTGTTCGTGATGAAAATTTTGGGATGACACAGAATACGGATAAAATCGCAGTCCTGCCCGTTTTCGGAATATCCGTAGTGCATCTGGCGGGAATTGACCATGAGGGCTTCACCGGTGTTTAACAGCACACGTTTTCCATTCATATAATAGTTCATCTGTCCGGAGCGGATATACACCCATTCGATGTCTTCATGCCAGTGGCAAAGTGCCCTGTGATTTGGATATGCGGAAAGAAGTCCTTCCCGAATAGAAAGCGGAATGCCGACTTCATCGTAACGGACGATTTCAGATGCATCCCGCATGATTTTTGTTATAGGATCATTGACCATAAAAAGCTCCTCTTTCGTCTTGTTAAAAAATACAATAATTATAAAAATACGGAATATTGTCATTGAAAAAACGCTAAATTCTAGATAATATGATTATAACATATCATAATGTTGAGGTCAAAAGGTGTTTAGCCCCCTTTGATACTATAGCAATCGTCGAAAACAATATGCACAAAGAAAAGGAGAAAAGGGAAAAACATGAATCAGGTAGAACGAAGAAAAAAACAGATGGAGCGTTTGTAAATCCGCCGTTTTACTGCGATTACGGAAAAAATATCGAGGTCGGTAAAAACTTCTTTGCAAATTATAATTGTATGATTATCGATGTGGCAAAGGTTACCATTGGGGAGAACTGTATGATGGCGCCGAATGTTGCAATTTATACCGCTGGTCATCCAATTCATCCGGCAGCAAGAAATTATGCTTATGAATATGGGATTGAGGTAACGATCGGTGATAATGTATGGCTTGGCGGAAACACGGTTGTTGTGCTGGGGGTACATATCGGAAGTAATGTGGTTATCGGAGCAGGAAGCGTCGTGACAAAAGATATTCCGGACTGGAGCGTTGCCGTGGGAAATCCGTGCCGTGTGGTAAAAAAGATTACAGAAGAAGATAAACAGTATTATTTCAAGGACAGAAAATTTGATGATGAGGCGTGGGAGGTCATCAAAGATCTGTAAAAACGAAAAGCTTTCTTGGGCAGTCATGCGATGAAAAAACTCTGTACCGTATCCATCTGGGAATTTCCGGGGATGCGATGCAGAGTTTTTTACTTTACCTATGCGATAGGAGACAGGAAATTCTGCCGGATTTTGCTATGGCAAAAAAATTGTGAATCCTATTTTGGGTAATAAAAAATGCCCAGAGCCGGAATCGAACCAGCGACACGAGGATTTTCAGTCCTCTGCTCTACCAACTGAGCTATCTGGGCATTTGGATTTCCTGTTGGAAACCTTTGTTAATATAACATGAATTCATGAAAATTGCAACTGTTTTGTTGAAAATCGTGAAAAAATTGCGCTTTTGGGGGAATGGCGGTGTATTTTCGTTCGAGAATGTGGTAGTATAAAAGATATGCAAAGAGGAAGCAAGGAGAAGTATTAAAAAGATTATGAAAATTATTCTGACTGCGGTCAACGCAAAATATATTCATTCCAATCTCGCAGTTTACACGCTGCAGGCGAGCGCGGAGAAAGCCGGTGTGTTCCCGGAGATCCGTGAGTTTACGATCAACCAGTCAAAAGATTCCATGCTGCGGAGTCTGTTTCTGGCGCATGCGGATGTCGTCTGTGTGTCGTGTTATATCTGGAACATATCTATTGTGGAAGATTTGATTACGGAATATCACAAAATCAGCCCGGAAACGAAGATCTGGCTTGGCGGGCCGGAGGTGTCGTACCACGCGGAGGAGATGCTGGAGCAGTATCCGTTCCTTGACGGAATCATGAAGGGTGAGGGCGAAATTACCTTCCGTGAACTGGCAGTGTATTACCAGAATCAGGAGAACGGCACGGAGGGGAAAACGCTTGAAGAGATCCACGGCATTACATACCGTGATGCAGAAGGAGCCATCAAAAGCAACCCGTGGCGTCCGGTCATGGATCTGTCCGAGGTGGATTTTCCGTATGCGAATCTGAAAAAATTCGAGAACCGCATCATTTATTATGAGTCAAGCCGCGGTTGCCCGTTTTCATGCAGTTACTGTCTTTCTTCTATTGATAAGCGGCTTCGGTTCCGAAATCTGGATCTGGTCAAAAAGGAACTCGCCTTTTTCCTAGAACAGAAAATACCGCAGGTCAAATTTGTGGACCGTACGTTCAACTGCAAGAAAGACCATGCAATGGCGATCTGGAAATTCATTGCGGAGCATGACAACGGCGTGACGAATTTCCACTTTGAGATTGCCGCTGATCTGATTACTGAGGAGGAACTGAAACTCTTAAATACCCTGCGTCCGGGGCTGGTACAGCTTGAGATCGGCGTTCAGTCTACGAATCCGCAGACGATCGAGGCGATCCACCGGAAGATGGATTTTGGAAGAGTCACAGAGATTGTAAACCGGATTGCGAAGGGAAGAAACATTCATCAGCATCTCGACCTGATCGCGGGCCTGCCGTATGAGGATTATGACAGTTTCCGCCGTTCGTTTGCGGATGTCTATGCACTGCGTCCGCAGCAGTTACAGCTGGGATTTTTGAAAGTGCTGCGCGGTTCTTTCATGTATGAGCATACCGAGGAATATGACTGTCATTATCAGGAGCGCGAACCATATGAGGTACTGTACACGAAATGGCTGCCGTACGACGATGTGCTGAAGCTCAAAGACGTGGAGGAGATGGTGGAAGTCTACTACAACAGCGGCCAGTTCGTCCACACACTGCCGATGATCGAGCGTCTGTATGAGAACCCGTTCGATTTCTTCCAGGAGCTCGGCGATTTCTACCGGGCAAAGGGCTACAGTGAGGCGGCACATAACCGGATTCAGCGGTATGAAATTCTGCTCGAGTTTTTGCAGGACGAAAAACAGCAGGATGAAGCATTCTTCCGTCAGATGATGGTGCTCGATCTGTATGCGCGTGAAAATATGAAGACACGGCCGCGCTTTGCAAAAGATCCGTCCGAATGGAAAAACGAGTCGCGTGACTTTTATCAGAAAGAAGCCGAAACGAGAACACTTCTGCCATCGTATACGACATACGATTGGAAGCAGCTGCAGCGCATGACGCATGTGGAAGTTTTTGATTACGATGTGCTCGGAAACGGGGAAAAGGCGCGTATGGTACTCCTCTTTGATTATCAGAAGCGCGATCCGCTGACGGGAAATGCGGAGATGATCGACTGCAGTGAGCTTTTTTACGCTTGACATTTCAAAAGAACATGAGATACTAGAAAAGGTAATAAAAGATGAAAATACAAGATTTTGTAGTGCTCGATCTTGAGACAACGGGTCTTTCTGTAAAGGAAGACCAGATTCTGGAGATCGGTGCAGTAAAAGTGCAGGGCGGAGAGGTCACGGCATCGTATGAGACCTTCGTCAATCCGGGCAGAAAAGTGCCGGAGCGGATCACGGAACTCACCGGAATCCGGGATGAGATGATTGCGAATGCGCCCGATGTGGAGACTGCTGTCCGCGGCTTTCTGGATTTCTGCGGCGGCCTGCCGCTTCTGGGGCACAATATTCTGTTCGATTACAGCTTCATCAAGCAGGCAGCGATAAATGCCCGTCTGGACTTTGAAAAAGAAGCGTGGGATACGTTGAAAATTGCACGGAAAGCCCTCCCGGATCTGGAGAGCAGAAGCCTTGAAGCACTCTGCGGCTACTATCAGATCCCGCGGGAACACGCACACCGTGCAATGGACGATGTGCTGGAAACGCTGGCACTGTTCCGAAAACTGGAAGAAGGATTTTCGGAAGATCACCCGGAATGGTTTGCCGCAGCGCCTCTGAAGGCCAAAATGAAACGCGAGGTTCCGGCGACGGAGGCACAGAAAAAATATCTGGCGGATCTGATCCGGTACCATGAGCTGGATCTCGAACCGGAGTGGGAAGCACTCACAAAAAGCCGTGCATCCCGCATGATCGATCAGATTATTCTGGCACATGGAAGAATGGAAAAACGACAGAGAACTGAGAAAAAATAGAAGAGAAAAAGAAAGGATGGAACGATGAGTAATAAAGTCAATCGAAAAGCCCCGACAGAGGCACAGAAAAAGAAGAAAGATCCGCTGGCAAAGAAGAGAAATGCAGCAAAGATGCTGGCATTGATTCTTGCAGTGGTTATGGTGCTTGGTATGGTTCTTCCAGCACTTTTATGGCTGGTGTAAAGAGATTCTGTAAAAGACAGAGTGAAATGGGAAACGGATCAAGAAGAGGCACAGTATGAAAAACAGCAGAAAAATGAGAGGCCTGCTGGTGATGCTTATCGCATTCGCATTCTGCTTTCTGGCAGAACCAGTCAAAGCGGATGACCGGACAGCGCTGGACGGAATCTATGTAGAAGACATTTCCGTCGGCGGTATGACCGAAGAGCAGATCACACAGGCAGTAAACGACAAAATTGAACAGTTAAAACCCTCGGTTATCAACCTGTCTGCCGGAGAGCAGAATGCACAGGTGACAGCAGGGGATCTCGGACTTTCCTGCGCCAACCCGGAGGTGGCAAGAGAAGCCGTCACAATCGGGCAGGAAGGCAATGTACTGAAGCGGTTCCTGACACAGAACCGGCTCAAAAGTGGAGAGACGGTGACGTTTTCCCTGAAATATACAGTCGATGGCGAGGCAGCGCGCCAGGCGGTAGAAAACAACACGGCCGTGCTGAACCGCGAGGCAACAGATGCAACGCTGACCCGCGAAAACGGCGAATTTATCGTCAATCCGGGCCAGACCGGATGCAGCGTCAACGTGGATGAGTCCACGGCGAAGGTTGTCAATTACCTGACGACAAGCTGGCGGGGCGGCATCGGCGGCGTAGAACTGGTAACAGAAGAAACACCGGCTGGCGGTAATCAGGAGCAGCTTGCACTTGTCAAAGATCTGCTCGGCGAGGGTACGACGGAGTATGGCAACGGTACGAGCGGCAGAAAACAGAATGTCGCAGTCGGCGCAGAGAAGATTAACGGAACGCTGGTACAGCCGGGCGAGGAATTTTCCGTAGAGGCGGTCGTTGTGCCGTTTGATGCAGAAAATGGTTATGCACTGGCAGCATCGTATGAGATGGGAAAGGTCGTCGATTCGTACGGCGGCGGTATCTGCCAGGTTTCCACAACGCTCTATGTTGCTGTCTTAAAAGCAGAGCTTGAGGTGACGGAGCGGTACAGCCATTCCATGATTGTCCACTATGTGGATCCGTCGATGGATGCGGCGATTGCAGAAGGATTGAAAGACCTGAAATTCGTGAACAACACCGATGCGCCGATTTACATTGAGGCGAGCGCGGACGGAAGCACCCTGCATTTTGCCATCTATGGACATGAGACGAGAGATCCGAACCGCACGGTCCGCTATGAGAGTGAGACGACAAGCACGGAGGATCCGACGCCGAGCCTGACGGAAGATGCGAATGCATCGTTTGGAACAATTGAACAGACATCGTACGGCTATCAGGGTTCGACGGCGCGGCTGTGGAAGATTGTGAATGACAATGGAAATGAGACGAAGGAGCAGGTGAATTCCAGCACTTACCGCATGACATCGGATGTCTATACCGTGGGAACAAAGACGGACAATGCAGCGGCGCGTGCGGAAATGCAGGCGGCGATTGTGGCAAATGATCTTGCAAAAGCAAAGGAAGTTGCAGCGAAATACAGCCAGAGCAGTTCGTCATCGAGTTCTTCGGAGAAGAAGGAAGACAGCAGCGATGATTCGGATTCGGATGGTACGGAAAAGACGGACGACAGCAGAGATACAGAGAAAACGGAGGACGATGAGGACTAGGCGTTTTCTGGTTACAGTTCGCTGGGAACCAGTGAACTGTAACATTTTCCGTGAAAAATGGGAAAGCAGAGGGAAAAGGAGTACGGATTCCGTCTGCTTTTTCGTTTGAAACAGGAAGTTCGAGGAGGACAAGGAATGCGAAAGGGTAAATTACAGCAGAGCGTGCTGGTGCGCTCGGTGTTTAAGATGCTGGGGCAGAAAAGAGAGGACGCAGCAGGGCCGGCGGTCGGACGCGGGGTATCGGCACTTGCAGGAGAAAAGGAGACGCAGGTGTTTTCGTGTGCGCCGGTGCTGGTGAAGGATCCGGAGGACGCGGTGCTCGCGGTCTGCC